>WNFG01002704.1_pt1 | contig 16973 bp, 16 predicted proteins | sample 5400431 | NCBI WGS metagenome assembly WNFG01 (sample SAMN13153346, study PRJNA577476) | soil metagenome | isolation source: 120 cm saprolite under Douglas fir tree site 2 hole 3 replicate 2 | place: USA:California | collected 2015-04-18 | reverse complement strand
TACGAGACAAGATCGCGGAGGGTGAAGCCATCGTGCGCAGTGACGAAGTTGATGCTGGCCACGGGCCGGCGCGAGTCGCTCTGGTAGAGGTCGGAGCTGCCGGTGAGCCGCGACGCCAACTCCGCGACGGTGGACGGGGCACCCCGCCAGAAGTCTCGCACCGCGTCTCTGAATCTGCCGTTCCATTCCGACCACAGGGCTGGAAAGTTCCCGACCTGGTAGCCACCCTCGCCGATGTCCCATGGCTCGGCGATGAGCTTGGCGCGGCTCACGACGGGGTCCTGGTGTATGAGGTCGAAAAATGTCGAAAGCCTGTCGACCTCGTGAAACTCTCGGGCCAGCGTTGCCGCCAGGTCAAACCGGAAACCGTCGACATGCATCTCGGTGATCCAGTACCGGAGCGAATCCATGATCAGCTGCAGCGTGTGTGGATGCTGCACGTTGAGGCTGTTGCCGGTGCCTGTGGTGTCGTAATAGAACTGCGGGTCCTCGGCGACAAGGCGGTAGTACGCGGCGTTGTCTATGCCGCGGAAGCAGAGTGTCGGCCCGAGGTGGTTGCCCTCAGCGGTGTGGTTGTAGACGACGTCAAGGATGACTTCGATGCCTGCTTCGTGCAGTGCGCGGACCATGGCCTTGAACTCGTTGACCTGCTGTCCGCTCTGGCCGCTGCTTGCGTATCCGTTATGCGGCGCAAAGAATCCGATCGTGTTGTATCCCCAGTAGTTGCGGAGCGACATGTCGAGCAATCGCTGGTCCTGAACGAACTGGTGGATCGGCATGAGCTCGACAGCCGTAATCCCCAGCGTCTGAAGGTGCTCGACCACCGCCGGATGCGCAAAACCGGCATACGTGCCGCGCAACTCTTCTTCCACATCTGGATGACAGCGCGTCATTCCCTTCACGTGCGCTTCGTAGATGACCGTTTCGTGCAGTGGGGTTTCGGGGGGACGGTCATTGCCCCACTCGAAATACGGGTTGTGCACCACAGATCGGAAAACGTACGGAGCGCTGTCGGTGGTGTTGATGGAGCCCTCGTTGCCGAGCTCGTACGAGTAGCAGGCTGGGTTCCACCGGATCTCTCCTTCTATCGCGCGGGCGTATGGATCCAGCAGCAGCTTGCTTGGGTTGCATCGCGCGCCTCGCTCGGGCGCATATGGACCTCTGACGCGGTACCCATACCGTTGGCCGGGCTCAATATTGGGCAGATAGGCGTGCCAAGAGAACGCGTCGACCTCCTCCAGGGGCACTCTACGTTCCTGTCCCTCGTCGTCGAAGAGACAGAGGTCGACCGCTTCGGCGACCTCGCTGAAGAGAGCAAAGTTCGTCCCGGTGCCGTCAAAGTTGGCGCCTAGCGGATAGGCGCGGCCAGGCCAGACCTCGAGGTCATGCATGCTCGACGACCTCGACTTCGGTGCAGTCGGGCACGCAGAGGTTCACGCTGACGACGACGCCGTCTCGCTCGAAGACAATTCGGTCCCCATCTACGTGCGCCTTGACTTCCTGCGCAACCGCGGGCATCCTGCGTCGCACCGCGATCAAATCGCGGTACCAACCGAGCATGCGTCGATGGTAAGGCTCGTCCAGCTCGTCCCATTTCAGCTTCGACTGCTCGAAGGTTTGCGGGTCTTGCGGGTCCGGTACCTCGTCTGGGTTCCAGCCGAAAGCGGCGAACTCGCGCCGCCGTCCTTCCGAAACAGCATTGCCCAACGCCGGGTCGGCGTGGGCGGTGAAGTAGAGGAACGGCGTGCTCGCCGCCCATTCCTCTCCTTGGAACAACAGCGGCGTGAAGGGCGTGGTCAGGAGCAGCGCGGCCGCTGCTTTTACCTTGCCTTCGTCCACCAGCGCCGCGAGCCGATCACCCGCGGCCCGGTTCCCCACCTGATCGTGGTTTTGAGCCGCGACCACGAAAGCGTTGGGAGGAACACCGGCAGGTCTCGCGCCGCGTATCTTCTGCCGGTGGTGTGACCACACGCCGTCGTAGACCCATGCCTGGCGGAGCGCCTTCGCGAGCATCCCGGGAGACGTGAAGTCCTCGTAATAGCCTGTGCGCTCGCCGGTCAACACGACATGAAGCGCGTGATGCCAGTCGTCCGCCCACGCCGCGTCGAGTCCGTACCCGCCCGCATCGCGAGCGCGCACCAGGCGAGGGTCGTTGGCGTCAGTTTCGGCGAACACCAGCACCGACCTGTGCAGCGCCGCCGACGCCGCATGCACTTCGGTGGCCAGCTGCTCGAGGATGTTCACCGGCGAATCGTCGACGATCGCGTGCACAGCATCCAGACGTAGGCCGTCGATGTGGTAATCGCGAATCCACATCAAAGCGTTTTCCACGACGAAGCGACGCACCTCGTCGCTGCCGTTTCCGTCGAAATTGAAAGGAGCCCCCCAGGCGGTCCGATGTCGTTCGGTGAAGTAAGGGCCGAAATCGCCCAGGTAGTTGCCCGCTGGGCCCGCGTGGTTATAGACGACGTCGAGAACGACGCCGAGACCGGAAGCATGACAGTTGTCGACCAGCCGCTTGAGACCGGCCGGACCCCCATATGCGTGGTGCGGAGCGAAGAAATCCACACCGTCATACCCCCACCCGCGATTGCCCGAGAACTCGGCAACTGGCATAAGCTCGATGGCGTCGACCCCGAGCGCGACGAGGTGGGGAAGATGGTCGATCACGCCGTCGAATGTGCCCGCCGGCGAGAAGGTCCCGACGTGCAGCTCATAAAGGACGAGGCGAGAGGGTGACAGGCCGTTCCATCTCGCGTCAGTCCAGGAGTGCAGCTTATGATCGACCACCTCGGACAGGCCGAGCACACCGTCGGGTTGCGAAGCGGAGCGTGGGTCGGGCCGCGTCTCACCGCCCTCGACCGCAAAGCCATAACGCGTCCCTGGACCGGCCGCCGCATCGGCGCCTTCCCACCAGCCACTTTCGAGCTCGCTCATTGAAGCGCGACTCCCGCCGGATACAAGGTCGACGCGTTGTTTGCCGGGCGCCCAGACCCTGAACTGATGCATCGAGCCTAACGGGATGCGGCGCGCCGCGCCAGGACGGCCACCGGAAACCGGCGCGTCAGCTCGGCGACCGGAGCGCCAGGTCCGCCCTGCTGTTCCTCGCCCGTGAGCAGATTTCCCCAGCCGCCGTCAGGAATATCGATCGCGGTGTCGGCCCAATCGCCGCCCAGCCCAACCACGAGCCGAGGCACCACGACCAGTAGGCGATCGCGGACAAAGCCGACAGCATGCCGTCCTTTGGCTCCGTACGCGATGAGTGGCGTGTAGCTCGAGCTGCCAAAAAGGTCGGGTTCAGCCCTGCGCCTCTCGAGCAGGCGGTTGATGAGCCACAGCTTCGGTGCGCCCTCGTCCGCCCGCGCGATGACGTCACTCAATTCGGCGCCACGAATCTCAGACAGCAGGTTCGCGAGATGCTCAAAGTCCACCGGACGCCGATTGTCCGGGTCGACGAGGCTCAGGTTCCACACTTCCGTGCCCTGGTACAGGTCGGGCACTCCTGGCGAGGTCAGCAGGAGGGTGGTCTGGGCGAGTGAGGCAAGCCGCCCCAGGGCCACGAGCTGGTGACGGCCGATGAACGACTCGAGGTCGCTCTTGAACTCAGCGTCCGCCATCACGCTGCCGGCGAATTGAGTCAGCGCGTCCTCGAATGCCTGGACCGGGTTGATCCATGAGGTGTGGACCTTGGCTTCGCGGGCGGCTTTCTGGAGGAATGCCACCAGCCGATGCTCATCGACCGGCCAGGCTCCGACCATCGTCTGATACATGAGGTATTCGAGGTTTCGGTCAGGGAAGCCCTGCGCCCGATGGCGCTCGTTGTGCTCGGCCCACCGCCGGACCGCTGACTCCCACTCGGCCGGGATCTGCGACAACAGGTTTGTCCTCGCCCGCACGTCGCCGCTGCGCTTTGTGTCGTGCGTGGACAGGGTGATCATGGTGGCTGGCCACGTCTCGGCCGTTCTGAGGCACTGCGCGTGGAATGCCTCGGCAGACCGGCCGAACAGGCCGGGATCACCGCCGACCTCGTTGAGTGAGACGAGGCGGTTGTAGCGATAGAACGCGGTGTCCTCGACTCCTTTGGCCATCACCGCGGGCGTGACCTGCTGGAATCTCGCGGAGAACTCGGCCTCGTTGGCGCCTTCATGCTGCATGAGCAACAGGTCGCCCACAAACGTAAGGAGTTCGGCGTCAATGTCCGGTCGGCGGCGCGTGGCTTCCTGAACGGCGATCGAAACCTGACGCCGGTCTTGTTCAGAGGGCGGCGAACCGCGACGGACGTAGGTTCTGTATACGCCCAGGCAAGCGGCGATTTCGCGGACAGCCTCCCGCAGCTCGCGGCGTGTGCGATCGCGGTGGCGGCGGTTGCCATCGCAGACGTCGACCAGCAGGTTAGTCAGGCGTTCAAAGTCGGGCGCGAGCTCGGTGGCTATGATCTCGTGCTTACACGTGCGAACCACCTCGGAGAAAAGCTGCGACTCGCCGGTAAACGCGTGATAGAGGGCGGTCAAAGACCCTTCGTTGGCAGAGTCGACGAATAGGCCGTCGACATACGCGACGAAGTCATAGCCGGTAGTGCCCTGCACCGGAAAGGTGTCCGGCACCTCTTCACCGGTAGCCAGGATGTCTTCGACCACCATGTACGTGTCGGGAGCTGCCGACCGCAACCGTCCCAGGTAGCCGACCGGGTCTCTCAAGCCGTCGACGTGATCGATGCGGAGGCCGGCCAGGCTGTCGTCTGCGACCAGTCGGAGGATCACGGCGTGACTGTCGTCGAAAACTTGTTGGTCCTCGACGCGCAGGCCGATGAGGCTGTCAATGGTGAAGAAACGCCGGTAGTTGAGCTGCTCTTGCGCGCTGCGCCAGTAGGCGAGGCGATAGTGCTGGCGCTCGAGGACCGCGTCGAGCGTGTCGAAGTCTCGGTTCACCGAGTCCAGTTCCAGACCGTCGAGGCTCTCAGGCGAGACCGGAAACACGAGATCGTGGTAGCGGACCACTGTCTCGGAGCCGTGCCTTTCGAGTGTCAAAGAGCCATTTTCGAGCTCTCGACCGTAACGATCCCGCAGCACGCCAAGCAGCACCTTGCCCTTCATGGCCGAGATCGGAGATGCCCAGTCGACGTCGAAGTAGTTTGCGTACCGGCTCGATGGACCGTTCCGCAGCAGGTCCCACCACCATGGGTTCTCGCGTCCGGTGGTGGCCATGTGGTTGGGCACGATGTCTACCACCAGCTGCAGCCCGTGCTTGCGCAGTGCAGCGACGAGCCGCCGGAACGCGACCTCGCCCCCGAGATCCTCATTGACCCGCGTCGGGTCGACAACGTCGTACCCGTGACTGCTGCCACGTGCGGCTTGAAGGATTGGTGAGCAGTAAACGCGCGCCACTCCGAGGGAAGCAAGATAGCCGGCGCAGGAGGCCGCGTCGTCAAACGTGAAGTGTTTCGAGAGTTGAAGCCGGTAGGTGGAAGCGATCTGCACCCGAAAGCTTCCCACAAGCGCGCTCTCAGCCACGGTCTTAAAAACCGTCTGCGGGCTCAGTGAATCCAAGCCCCTCGCGGACGAAATCGACCAGAAATGAGTGGTGGCTCCAGGGGAGTTGTCGATAACTTGCTATCGGGTGCAGGGACCAGGCCGGAGTCAGCGGCTAAAGCTCGGAAGGTCCGATGACCTCGACGATCTTTGAAGCCGACGCCTTCAGCTTGGCGTCGGTCGTCAGCAGTCGACACCTCAACAAGGACGCGAGCGCTAGATACTCGGCGTCGTAGGTCTTAGCCCAGCCCAGTCGGTCGGCGATTCTCCAGGCCTCGTCGATTAGTCCCTTCGGGCGACGCGGGCTCACTTCGGCTCTAGCCAGTCGCTCCAAACCGATTACGGCTAGCCCGGCAGAGATCTCCTTTCGCCAGCGGAGTTCGTGCATCACAGACGATGCTTCAGACCACATCAAATGAGGCGCGACCAACTCCTCTCGACCCAGAGACTTCAAGCCGGCCTCCGATAGACAGGCGGTGATCACGACCGCAGCATCGACAACCAGCACGTCAGCGGGCGGCGCGAGATGAACGAATCGCGGCCACCACGTCAGGCATGCGCTCGCCTGTGGCGGTCCGCCTCCACAATGTCGGAAGGGGCAGCGTGGAATCGCTCTCTAGGCGGGCCAGGTCTTCCTCATCGATCAGATGCTGGGTGCCTATTCTGGTCGCCTTCAGCCGACCAGAACGGATCCAACGGCGCACGGTTTCGGGGTCACGTTTAGTCCGTCGAGCAGCCTCGGGCACGGTGAGCATTGTTGCCTAATACTACAACAATCAGAGAGTCACCGTACAGCAACGCCGGCGATAAACCATGGCAAATGGCGGCACTCAGCGGCACTCAGCGAGATCAGAGCCGTATTTCTGAATGGGGCGCGGCGATCTGTTAACCGCAAGGTTCAGGGTTCGAATCCCTGGTCCGGAGCCAAGTCTGAATTCAAAATGACCGCCGTCTACGGGGTGCTTGTCGGTTCAGTGCAGCAACAGTGCAGCAACAGTGCAGCAAGTCACGACCGCCTACGCTGATCTGTGGTGATTCTCTGGCTGACTTGGACTGTCGAGTCGCCGCAACCCGGACAAACGACCATTCGCTACCAACTCCTTGCTTATTGATTACACAGGAACGGCTGGCGCTCAAGCGGGCCTCGTTTCGCGCATCCGGACGAACACGATGATTCCTGAGGCGCCTGTCAGCCCGGCGACGGTGACGATCGCGGCCGAGAAGCCGGCGGCGTCGGCGATGACGCCGGCCACGATCGCCCCGACCGCGTAGCCTGTGTCGCGCCACAGCCGATAGATCCCAACCGATGTCGCCCGGTCGGCAGTCCGGGCAACGTCGCCGATAACGGCGAGCAGTGTCGGGTAAACGAGGGCAGTGCCCGCGCCCAGCACGATGCTGTCCGCCAGCCACCACACGAGGCCGGGCACGGCAGCGAAACCTGCTATCGCTGCCGCCTGAAGCAGCATCCCGGCCACGATCAGGCGCTTGCGTCCGAACTGGTCGCTCAGCCAGCCGGTGACCAGTTGCCCGACGCCCCATACGGCGGGGTAGGCGCCCGCCAACAGACCGATCTCGCGAAGCCCAAGTCCATGAGCGGCGAAAAAGAGCGGTAGCAGTGCCCAGGCCATGCCGTCATTGAGGTTGTTCACCAGACCCGCCTGGCATGCGCTCGACATCGTCCGCTCACGAAAACTGACGTCGAGGAAGAGCCTGCCGGCCGACTGGGTCGGCTTTGCGCCCGCAGATTCGAGCGCCACATGCCCGGAGGTCTCTTGCGCAAATAGCGATAGCGCAAGGCCGCACAGGGCGAGACCCTCGGCGAGATAAAAGGGAACTGGTCGGATGCCGAAACTCGCGGCCAGGAACCCGGCGGCTGCCGCCGCGGCCGCCACGGCCAGGTAGCCCGACGCTTCGTTCAGACCAAGGGCCAGACCTCGGCGTCGCGGTCCGACCAGGTCGATCTTCATGTTCACCGTCGTGGACCAAGCCAAGCCTTGATTGATGCCAAGAAGCACGTTCGCGAAAACCACCCAGCCCCAGGAGGGCGCGAGGATGATGAGAACCGGCACGGGCAACGCTGCCGCCCAGCCCGCGAGCAAAACTGCGCGCCGGCCAAGACGATCGGCCAGTCGGCCCGCGACGAGGTTGCTGGCGGCCTTGACCAAGCCGAAGCTGATGAGGAACGAGAGGATCGCTGCCCGGCTGGCGAGATGAAAGTCTTGTTGGGCCAGTGGCGCCAGGGTGGAGCGCTCGACGCCAACCACGCTCCCCACGAACGCGTTGATCGCCACCAGGAGCACGAACTGGCGCCAGTTTTCGCGGAGCCCAAGCTTGATCGCCCGCACGGTCTCGGCTCCCGCGCTCACGCTCAGGCGATTGCGCAGCGGTTGGCTCCAGCCTCCAGCTCGCTCGTATCGTCGGGGAGTTCGCCGCGCTCATTCAGCTCGACGATCTTGGAGTGGTTGGGTGGGGTGGGTGGAATACGAGCGAGAACGGCTTCGACAAATGCGGCTTGCTCAAGGTTGGCGAGCGCCACCGTGTCTCGGATCGCCCCCACCGTCGATGCCAGCAGCCGCCCATCGAAAGGAATCGGCTCCGAAACATGGCCGGGGAGTACAAGAGCTGCCTCGGGCAGTTCGAGGAGGCGGCAGATTGATCGATGTAATAGACGCGCGCGAGAGGCCGATTCCATGCCGGTGCCATCTTCGAGGTCGGGCCGGCCCACGCCGGCAAGAAAGAGGGTGTCACCTGTGAAAGCGGCGGCATTGTCGAGCAGGTAGGTGGTGCTCTCCGCGGTATGACCGGGTGTAGCCAATGCCACGAGCTCTACCGAACCGATTGGCAGCCGGTCGCCATCCGCGACGGGCCGGAACGGGAATAGCGTGCGACCCTGGGCCGGCAGCAGGAGGTCAACGCCTTGCTGTTGGGCGAGCCGTCTTGACCGGGAGAGATGGTCCGCATGGATGTGCGTATCCAAGACCGCGACAAGGCTCCAGCCGCGGTCGCGAAGCAACTGGAGATAGACGTCGGGCTCTAACGAGGCGTCGATTACAACCGCCTCGGAGTCTGATTCAACAATGTAGGACAGGCATCCCTTTCCCGTTCTCCGGACCTGAACTAGTACGCAGCCGGAGATCGTCGCCTGGGCAGCGTTCCAGGCGAGCGACCAAGCGCGCATCCCTCCCTCGAGCGTCATTGCTTGCACTCCCTTCGCCCTCAGTAGGTCCGTTGCTTTGGCGGCGGTTGAGCCCATTCCACAGACGGTCACCACCGGACCGGGTGGAAAATCGATGTTAGTAAGCGGGCCCAAGCTGCCGGATTTGACGGCGTCATAGGCCTCGACTTGGAGGCTGCCAGGGATCGACCACTCGCGGTCGGCTGGCGACCGGATGTCTACGACGGTTACTGGCTGCCCAGCAGCAAGAAGCTCCTGCAGTTCTCCGGCCGAAATGTGGCCAGCCCTGATCATCCAGGCCGACGGCCGCAGATGAGGACATAGCCAAGGAATGGGACCGCCTTCGAGATCCGCGGCATCATCCAGGCCATCCGCTGGCGGACGGAGCCACTCATCATTGCGCGCGCCATGACGCGGATTGCGTTGGCGATGCCCTCGTCGGCGAGGAATCCGCGCGCAGTCATCATCTCGAACGGACCGGTTCTAACCTGGAGGTCAATCAAGCCGGCAGAGCCGTAGCGGGCGAGCCAATCATCGACCGTCTCGAACAGCATGCCTGGGCAGACTTCGCCTAGGAAGGCATGCCGAGCTTCCCGCGTCGGTGTCCGCCGCCACTGGAACTCGGTCGCGAGCACCAGGCCGCCAGGCCGGCACACTCGGACCAGTTCACTTATCGCGCGGTCGCGGTCGACGAACATCGTCACCGCCTCGGCCACCACGCGATCGAAGTGGCCATCGGGGTACGGCAGGGCGCAGATGTCAGCCGCCTCAACCGATACTCGCTTGCGGAGGCCAGCGGCCTCGACATTCGCGGTGGCCCGATCCAGCATGTCGGCCGAGACGTCGGCAGCAGTGACAGTCACCATGACTTGATTTGCCATCGCGATAGCGGTGGTCCCCACCCCGCAGCCGATGTCAAGCACCATCTGGCCAGGCGCCAGAGCTCCAAGTCTGAGCAGCTCCTCCGTTGCCTTACGGCCGCCTGGATGGATCACTTGTTTTCCAAGGAGCCCGAAGAGGAGGTAAGGGTCTGCCTCCGCGATCGGAACGCGCCGCACCTCGACCATTGCCTGCCACCTCCAGGAGTCTTGCAGCGATTGTCGGCCATCCTCCTCAAATTGTCAAGATATCAATTGAGTACATGACAATGACGTTCGGAAGGTGCATAATTCCGCCGATGCACCGAGCCGTCAAGACTGAGCTCTTCGATCAATTCGCCAAAGTCGCTCAGGCCCTGGCAAGCGGGCGCCGGGTTGAAATCGTCGATGTTCTAGCGAACGGCCAGCGAACCGTCGAGGAACTTGCTCGCCAGGTCGCCATGTCGGTCGCCAATACGAGCCGGCATCTCCAGGTCCTTAAGGAGGCCGGACTCGTGGCCGCCACCCGGGACGGCACGCGGGTCCGGTACCGGCTGGCCTCGCCGGTCGTCTATCAATCCTGGGTGACCCTCCGCTCCTTAGCGGCCGACAGGCTGCCTGGTGTCAAGGGCCTCGTGGAGGCGTATCTCGGCTCTCGTGAAGGCCTCGAATCGATCACGGCTGACGAGTTGCTTGCCAGGCTCAAGGCTGGCGAGCCGTTGCTCATGCTCGATGTGCGTCCTACCGAGGAGTATCAGGCGGCGCACGTCGCAGGGGCGGTTTCGATTCCTCTTGAGGAACTTGAGCACAGGCTGCGCGAACTGCCGCGCGACCGCGAGATCGTCGCGTACTGCCGCGGCCCGTACTGCGCGTTCGCGCCAGAGGCGGTCCGCACCCTCCGCGCTCGCGGCTACAGTGCGCGGCATCTTGCCGACGGGTTGCCGGAATGGGTCGCTGCGGGGAACGGTGTCGAGTCCGACGGAGCCGGTGTCCCGACTGCGGATCGATGAAGCAGGCAGACCCGACCGCTGATCAGCAGACGGCGACGCTGGCCGACCGATACACGCAGCGTGCCGAGGTCTATGACGCGTTGTGGAGTCCGATCATCCGGCCGGTTGGCGAGCGGCTCGTTGCGCGTCTTCCTCTAACCCGCAGCACCAGGAGCGTCGTCGACATCGGTACCGGCGCAGGGGCGCTTTTGCCGGCGCTTCAGCGTGCGGCTCCGAACGCCGTGATTGTCGGCATCGATCGTTCACCGGGCATGCTTCGCCTGGCCCAAGCGAAGCACTCGAACCCTCTGGCACTCATGGATGTTCAGAAGCTGGCCCTACCCGCCAACCGTTTCGAGGTGGCGGTAGCCGCCTTCGTTCTCTTTCACCTGCCAAACCCGGAACAGTGTCTCGCGGAGGTAAACCGGGTGTTGAAGCCGGGAGGAGCAGTCGGCACGGTTACGTGGGGGTATGAGAACATGCCGCCGGTTAACGCAATTTGGGATGACGAGCTGCAATCAGCCGGCGCCCAGATCTTTGAGCTGCCCGCGGTCGACAATCGGGCCTGCTGCGACGGCATTCAGAAGATGACGGCGCTGCTAGAGCAAGCAGGCCTCGTCTCTATCAATGTTTGGACCGAGACGATTGAGCACAGGTGGCAACCGAAAGATCATTTCGACTACCAGGTAGGCAGCTATTCGCGACTGCGTCTTCAGTCATTGGACGTCGAGGATCGTCAGGCTTGCTTGCGCCGGGTTGGGGATCGCCTGGCTGGTGCCGACCAAGAGCAGTACGCCTACCGCGGTGAGGTGTTCATTGCGACGGCGTTCAAGGCAGATCAACCAGCGGGCAACCACTAGGAGGGGACGATGGCTGAAATACTCGAGGTGGTCGATCTGGAAGCGCTGCGCAAGGAGGTGCGAGAGAAGTACCGCGAAGTCGCCGAAGATCCCACGGCCGAGTATCACTTCCATACCGGTCGCGCCCACGCGATTCGACTCGGTTATCCGTCGACGCCGCTGGACCAGCTTCCCGATTACGCCTGCGAAGCTTTTGCGGGCGTAGGCAATCCCTTCTATTGGGGCGGGCCGAAGCCTGGTGACAGGGTTGTCGATCTCGGCTCCGGAGCCGGTATGGACTCCTTCCTGGCGGCACTCTGGGTGGGCAACGAAGGAAGAGTAATTGGAGTCGACATGACTCCTGAGATGCTGGATCGCAGCCGGTCGATGGCCGCCAAGTTGGGACTCAGCAATGTCGAGTTTCGCGAGGGCCTGATCGAAGACTTGCCCATCGACGGTGGCTGGGCGGACGTCGTGATCTCCAATGGCGTGATCAATCTCTGTCCTGACAAGATTGGCGTCTATCGTCAGGTCTTTCGGGTACTAAAGCCGGGAGGCCGGATGACGGTGGCGGACATCTGCCTGGAGCGCCCCGTCCCGGAGGAAGCGCTTCGTGACATCGATCTCTGGACGGGTTGAATCGCGGGCGCCCTGCCGTGCGCAGGGTGGGAAACGGTTATCGGCGCCGCTGGGCTCGTTGACATTGAGCTCGCCAATCCACTCGATACGTTCGCGGGTGCTCGGGGAGAGGAAAGCGCTCGCGAATTCGGCACCCTCGGCTACTCGATTCGCGCCCGCCGTTCCACATAGCAACTGCTGCACGCCGAAGGGCTATCGGCAGATCTTCAGCGAGAAGAATGCGGCCGGAGAAGCAAAGCGCTACCGGCGCAAGGGCCTGGATGGGACTTCTAAGCGAATCCTTGATTTCATCAGGGAAGGACGTGTCGAAGGCAAGACGCTTCTCGAGGTTGGAGGTGGCATAGGAGCTGTCGAGATCGAGCTGCTCAAGGCCGGGATGGCACGGGCCGTCAATGTTGAGCTGACACCCACCTACGAGGAGGCTGCTACGAAACTCGTAGTCGAGGCCGGCCTGAGTGATCGCGTCGAGCGAAGGGTCATGGACTTTGCCGACGCGGGGAGCGAGGTTCAGACTGCCGATGTTGTCGTAATGAACCGGGTCATCTGCTGCTATCCGGACATGCCCAAGTTGGCCGGCGCGGCGGCCGATCGCGCTAGAGGCATGCTGGTTATGAGCTTTCCCAACCGCCGGTGGTGGACCCGCCTTGGTCTGACCCTTGCCAACTTTGGGTTTCGAGTCATCCGATTGCAGTTCCGAGTTTTCCCGCACCCGCCAGCGCTCATTTTGGCTGCCGTGGAGCAGCGCGGATTCAAAACCAGGCTCAACCAGCCCGGCCTGCTGTGGCAGGTGGTCGCGCTCGAGAGGATCGGCTGAAGCAGCTAATGACTCGCTGGTTGGATCGATTTTCGCGGGCGCCCAGGTCGGGCGCCCGCCGATAAAAGGTCAGCTGGAGATGGCCCCGACGGTACCGGTTCCGGGGTGTCCGGGATCGGTGAAAACAGGGACGTCCCTTCTCAGTCCCCTCAACAATCTAATCCGTCTCCGCACTCATCGACGCGCCGCGGTGGACGTAAAGACGACGAATCGACTTCAGAAGCGCCTCGGTCAGACACCTGTCGCAGATCGGCGGCGGGCAATTCCGCTCATCGCAGCATGCGCATGACTCGATGGTTCGACCGCAGACGGTGCATTTCAGACTCGCCGGCTCCGCTGTCATGCGCTCTTCTCTCTCACTGCGTCCACAACGTCCTTTTGCAAAAGCAGGCCGACCAGCCTTCCGTCAGATGTCGTGATCGGCGAGCTTTCGAGCTTGTGATCGACCATGGAGCGGGCCATCTCCTCCGCCAGCACATACGGGCGAAAAGTGCTCGGCCCCGGCCGCATTGCCTGCGAAATCAGCTGATCCCCATCGCCGGCCAGCTCCTTGGCGCGCAGCAGGCCGAAGACGACCCGTTCCTCGTTGACGACAACCGCCGCCTCCCAGCCCTGGCTGCGAACTCGATCGCGCACGGCGCTCAACCGCTCATCCAATCCGCAAGTGGGCACGTCCTTGCGAGCCAGGGCACCTGCGCGCGGGCGGTTCGCATTCGTGCCCTCGGTCGGCAGTCCCGCCGCCAACCAGTCGAGTTTCCCCACCGTGTAGTCATAAACCTCACTGAAGCCGAGGCTCTCGAGCCGCCACGCGGCTCGTGGGGACATGTCTCAAGCAAGGTCCCAGCAGTAGACGATCACTGGTCGGGTCTTGTCGAGCACCTTCGAACCCTCGGCATCGATGTGCCTGAGGGGAAGGCTGATCGCGCTCGGCAGATGATCCTCGGCATACTCTTCGGCCGGCAGCACTTCGACGAGCTGAGCACCACGCTCGACCATGCGCCGCAGTCCATCACGATCTATTTCCTTCGGCATCTCTACCTCCCGCTTGTATTACGTGTCAGATCACGTCGGCCCAGTCTGTTGTTCCGAGATCGGAGGCCTCATCTAGATCCATGATTCGGCCCAGCATGCCGCGCTGGTCAGCCCACCTGTGTGCCTGCTCGGCGTCGGCGAACAAGTTGCTGTTGGGACACCACTCCTCGTAAATGTTCTCGCAGCAATTCATCAGCGCGTCGTCCGGTCTGAAGACGACCGCATCGTTGCTCACCGGACGACCGCGCTTGAAGTCAATCTCAATCATCCCTGCACCGGGGCTCGGTGAGAGCGCGCGGCCGCTAGCGCCCAGGGCTCCAAAGATGCCGAGGATGTCGTAGGCGCACCACGTCCAGAACCTGCGTCCATCGAGCTCGATCTGATGCCGATCTGGAACGACACTGAGTCCAGCTGAGCCGATGACACGGCCGCTTTCATCGCGCCGGATTCGCCCCGCGCCGTCCAGCTCATCGAGCAGCCACGACAGTCTTTCAGTACTGATGCCGGTAGCTGTTGTCAACTGATCGACGTCGATTGGTGCTGAATGCGCGAGTAACAGTCGGAACGCTGCCCGCCGGATCAGATCTTGCGAATCGCTCGGTGTGTCGAGAATCTTCGTCGTCATGCCGCGCAGCAGCTCAGCTTCGACACATCTCGGGTGAATGTTTGCGCTGCGAGCTTGAACGCTTCGGCAAAGGTCAGGTAGGGCGACCAGGTCGACGCGACCTGATCAGTGGTGAGGCCGAACTGAATCGCATAGACAGCGGCCTGGATGACATCGCCCGCGCCGTCGGCGACCGCGGTGGCGCCGATGATGCGCCCAGTTTTTTGCTCGGCCACGATCTTCACAAAGCCGCGCGTGTCGCGGTTGACCAATGCGCGGGGCACTGCCGAGCAGTGAGGTGAAGTCGATCTTCAGGTCCGCTCCTTCCAGCGCATTGCGGGCCGCCATGTTGCCTTCATAAGCGGCGACGTAGACGAACTGCGGGTGGCCGGTCACGTCGCCCGCCGCCCACACGCGCGGGTTGGTCGTGCGGAGGTTCTCGTCGACCTTGATCGCCCCGCGCCCGGTCACCTCGATTCCTGCCTTCTCGAGGCCCATTCCATCGGTGTTCGGGCGGCGCCCGGTCGCGACCAGAATCTCATCAACCGAAATCTCGCGGTGGCCGCCACGGTGCTCGAAGCTCAGCCTTCGCCGCTCCCCATCACGGTGGACAGACTTGATCTTCACGTCCGTGAGCACCGTCGCGCCTTCCTCCTGGAGAATCGCTTGCATCGTCTCGGAGACCTCCGGCTCTTCGAACGGCGTGATCCTCGGCATGGCTTCGAGGAAAGTCACCTTGCTGCCCAGACGCATGAACAACTGCCCCATCTCCAGCCCGATGGCGTTGGCGCCGATCACCGCCAGCTCGCGTGGCGGCTCGCGCAGTTCCAGTGCTGTGGTGCTGGTCAGATAACCGGCCTCTTTCAGGCCCTCGATCGGCGGGACGGCGGGCGAAGCGCCGGTCGCAATCAAATAGGCACGAGCTCGCAAACGCTCGCCGCCGCATTCGATCGTTTCCGCGCCGACGAACTCAGCGAGGCCCTGACAGATCGTGAAGCCGTACTCCCTGGCGAGATCCACATACTTCTCCGCCCGCAGCTGGTCGACCAGTTCGGCCTTCGAGTCGACCATGGCGCCAAGGTCGAAGCTGTTGGCCGAGGTCTGAATGCTCGCGAAGGTATGATGGCCGGCGCGGAAGTAGGCATCGGCCGGGGCGAGCATCGCCTTGGAAGGCACGCAGCCAACGTTGACGCAGGTTCCACCAACCACGTTCGACTCCATCAGCGCTACCCGGCCTCCAGCCTCCGTCGCTCGAATGGCGGCTGCGAAGGCCGCCGAGCCCGAGCCGATCACGATCAGGTCGAAGTCGTGCTTTTTGTCACCTACCAACGGCTCAAAGCCGGTCTTCTTCCTCTGCGCGTCCTGAATCGAGACCACCTCGTAGCCCGCCTCTTCGACGGCGGCCGAGAGCTCCCGGTCGCCAGCCGTCGCGACGTCAAAAACGGCGCGGCCCTGGCGCCAACTCGCCTCCACTTTCGAGGCGCCCGCACTGGTCAGCGCCTCGGCGACAGTCTTCTCGCAATGGAGGCAGGTCATGCCCTCGATCTTCATTTCCTTGGTGGCCATGTTGCCTCCTACTGGATTTCTAGGCTGCCTGCAACGAGTTCCCTTCGCGAAGCCGCTCGGCCATAGCCCGACCGATTGCTGCCGCAGCACCTAACGGCATGGCTGTGGTCCCCGGATGCTCATTCGTCCACCGATCCGCAGCAGGCTTGCCGTCGAAGAACAGGACGTAATCGCAGAACGTCAGCCGGACGTCGTCGGTGAATGGCCCGCTTGGAACGAGGAACGTGACGTAAACCTCATCTCCTGGCGAGACCCGGCTGGCCTTGTTCGGTGCCACATCGAGCTCGACTGGCGTACCCGTGACTCCGGATCGAGCCGCGACCGTGCCGCGCTCTCCGAGGAGGGGGAGGATGAAGAGCGGATCGAGTGCACACCAGGCCCAAGACCTTCCTGATTCGGTGGTGACAACGTGAGTCGAGATTGGTTCCACGGTCAAACCCCAGAATCCGATCACCCGCTTAGCCTCGTCCAGGTACACACCCGGCCATTCCGCAATCTGGTTCGTTGCTTCAGCGGGGTCCCAACCGGCGTCGGCTGCAATGGCCGCGATCTGCGATGGCTTGCCCGCCAGCATCGCCCGGTATGTCGCCATGACCAGGTCGAGCTGCCTGGCGGTAAGTGGCGGCATGGCTTGCGCGATCGCGTCGGCGTAGCGGTCAACGGTGGACGGGTCTGACATTGGATTTTCCTCCTGGAAGCGGTTGGCCCCCGCGCGAGGGCCTTGGACATGATATCCTGCTTGCCAGATATGTATTCCTCGATTCTAGCTCCGACCAATGCTTCCGCGGCGGCTCGGTTCTTCCGGGTCCTGGGCGATCCGACCCGGCTCAGGATCCTTGAGCTCCTTCAAGACGGCGAACGCACCGTGAGCGAGCTGGTGACTGAGGTGGCGCAGCCGCAGCCGCGAGTCTCCACCCATCTCGCGTGTCT
>WNFG01002731.1_pt1 | contig 16974 bp, 24 predicted proteins | sample 5400431 | NCBI WGS metagenome assembly WNFG01 (sample SAMN13153346, study PRJNA577476) | soil metagenome | isolation source: 120 cm saprolite under Douglas fir tree site 2 hole 3 replicate 2 | place: USA:California | collected 2015-04-18 | reverse complement strand
CCACCACTTGACCGACCAAGACGGTGGCTCGCGGACCTAAAACGTCGGTCATTCGGCCCGCTTTAGGGCGACTGACAAGGGTTGCCAGATATTTTCGAACTGATCGCGACACCGGTTCACAAGGGAGAAAGCCCCAAATGGAGATGAACGAAACCGGGCAAAACTGCGAGGAGAAGGCCGATCGTCAAATAATAGAAAAAAATGAACAATGAACAAAGATCTGTGAATGATTCGAATTGTTGGTCGACGTTGCGATCAGGTTTTCTCAGAAAGCCTCCAGCCATTTTCTGCCCGACCCCTTGTGGCGTCGGCATTTGCCCTCCGGGTCAACTCGTCATCGAGGCGGAGTGAACATCTGCGATACCGGCAATTTCTTCCATTCGCCGCAGGACAGCCGAGAAGTCGCCTTTATCATGGTGTGCCAACTCCTCTGAATTGACGCGAAACGCCGCTGCAGTAGCAGGCATGGGGATATGCGCTTCTGCGGCCGCCTTTAGGATCAACTGGAAATCCTTGTTCATCAGGCGAAGTGGAAATTGCGGTCCGTAATCGTTGATCGCCACCCTCGCCAGCTTTCCCACATGAGCCGGCGCGATCACAGCTGTCTTTGATAAGACCTCAAGCAAACGTTCGCGATCCAGACCAACTTTCTCGCCAAGGACCACAGCCTCAGCGATTGCCTGCATGCCAATACCTAACAGCGTGTTGACGACTAACTTCATCGCTGTTCCGGAGCCAGAACCGCCCAGAAGAAAATACTGTCTTGCAACTGCCTGGAATATTGGCTCAGCGGCACGGAACAACTCTTCGTTGCCGCCGATCAGCAGCGTCAGCACACCTTCCTCGGCGGCCGGAGTGCTGCCCGAGATGGCGACATCCAGTACCTCGACGCCAACCCCGGCGCCGTGTCTCTGCAGTTTTCGTGAGCCTTCTGGAAAGATCGTGCTCATCTCGAGCACGACGGTTCCTGATCGTGCTCCAGCAAAAACTCCCTCAGGCCCGGTGTAAACGCTCTGGACTGCTTCATCGTTGGTCAAGCAGGAGAGAAGCACATCGGCAATGCCTGCCAGTTCAAGAATATTCTTAGCTACGACACCGCCCTGTGCAGCTATTGCTTCCGCCTTAGCGATGTTCATGTCGTAGACGAAGAGTTGGTATCCGTGATCAAGCAGGCGTTGTGCGATTCGCTTGCCCATGTTTCCCAGGCCAATAAATCCAAGTTTCGCGTGATCTGCTGTAAGAAGTCTCATAGGGTCTCCGTTGTCTCCTGAATAGTGAAAGCTTGCGCCGATTGATGGCTGGCATCTGATCGCGAAGGCCAGACGCGGTGTCCGCGTCCGAGACGACTAGTGACCGCCGTTGGACACTGTCCGTCTAGATATGGTCAGCGGTCGCTCAGCTTGGGCCCATCCATTCAAATCAACTCGGCCTGATCGCCTTCGTTGTTCGCCGATTGAGCCCGGCCGAAAGGAGTCGCTCCCAGATCTGACGCCAATCCGTCTGACATTCGCCTTGGCACTTGAACTCTCTGCCGACGCCACCCATGCTTCCGCCGCACTCCGGGCACACGCAATTCAGAATGCCGGACATCACATCGGCACTCGTCTTAGCTGTACTCCATCTGATTAACTGCATACGCACCTCACGAACAACAACGAACTATTGACGATCGGTCATTCACGTTCACTTGCGGCAACCCCGTGACTAACGGGCACCCTCCGGTTTGTCAACGTACCTGACTCAGAACTGTTGAATGCACTTCCTGTTCCAAAAGCGAGAACAGAGTGTGATGTTTGATTCAAATCTGTGAAACGCAACGGAGTTCTGAACCGCGGCATCAATGCAACAAATGGAACGTGCCAAGAGCGGCAGTCGCCTTCGCAGTCCTTCCTTCCGCGAGTTCACATTGCGCTGCGCAGGCGGCTGATGCTCTGGGCGTAGTTTGGAACCAACGTTCCAGTTGGCGGGACAAGACTGTCGTAGAGAGTGAAACAGAGCAAAGGGAATCTTATGATCAAAATAAAACGATTGGGTTGCGTATTGGTATTGATTGGGATCGCCGGCTTGATGGGGTATTCGCAGGAGAAGGCAAGCGAATATGTCTCGCCGTCGGAAGCCGTTCCGAGGGGGAAAGCTCCCAAGATGCAGGTTCAATTGCTGAACCCAGGAGAACCTACGAAACAATATGCGGTCATCTTCTACCAGGGAGACGAGGCTTTTTCCGGACTGCTGGAGTTTGCGGAGAAGTATCACGTTATGAGTGCACATTTCACGGCTATTGGAGCACTGAATGGAGCAAGGTTGGGGTGGTTCGATCCCCAGCGCAAAATGTACAAGACGATTCCCATCGAGGGTCAGCACGAAGTGATCGGGATGAGCGGCGATATCGCGTCTCTATTAAGGAAAGCCCGTAGTCCATACGCACATGGTGGTGGGGAGTCCAGACGGAACAACGCGCGCCGGCCATGTTCTCGGTGCGTACGTATCCCCGACGCTGGAAGTCATGGTCACAGTCGATCCGATATCCATGCAGAAGCGGTTTGACCCGGAAACGGATCTGACGTTGATCGACCCAGTTTTGAAATAGCAAACACATTGTGCCGCGACTGCAAAGCAATGTGAACACGGGATAGCGAGGTGCGCTTGATCACCACACACAAGCACCTCACTTTGACCGGCGCCTCCGCTGAGATTCACAGCTTTCGAAGCCGAATCCGAGAACGCGAGTCGAGTCAAAATGCGGACGCTTGGGTCAACCGCTGGACGCTTTATCTGAGTTCCACGAGGCCATCCCCACCATCCCGTTGATTCATGCCACTGAAAAGACGCGCTAAGTTACACGGCGGTGGATTGGAACGTGGCGTGCATTTTGCGACGGGGAGGCAACACGACATGCAAGGGACAGAGGCATAGTCGAAAACGAACAGGGTCTAGACGGTCCGTATCCGCGAAAAGCAAACTCGGGACTCAAAACTGGAGGCTATTCATGATTCAAGAAGAAACCATTACCACAAACCACAAGTCACCTCAACCAATCAGCGGCAAGTTGGGCGCAACTATCATTGGCCCTACGAATCCGACGCGCGAAGCTGAGAACCCGGACACGCTGGTGCCGCCGCGTGTGGACCATGGCACTATGGCAAACCTGAGATGGTCCTTCGCCGACAGCCACATGCATTTGTCCGAAGGAGGCTGGGGGCGGCAGACGACAGCGCGCGAATTGCCCAGCGCTCCGGAAGTTGCCGGCGTCAACATGCGGCTCACCCCCGGCGGGATACGCGAAATGCACTGGCACACGGCAGCCGAGTGGGCCTACATGCTCAAGGGCTTTGCACGGATCACAGCCATTGACCAGGACGGTCGCACCTTCCAGGACGACGTCGCCGAGGGCGACCTGTGGTTCTTCCCTGCGGGCATCCCGCACTCGATCCAGGGACTCGAGCCCGACGGCTGCGAGTTTCTGCTGGTCTTCGATGACGGCAACTTCTCCGAGGAAGCGACCTTCCTGCTCAGCGACTGGCTCGCCCATACTCCGAAAGAAGTTTTGGCCAAAAACTTCGGCGTGCCAGAGAGCGCATTCGATCGCATACCGGAGAAGGACCTCTGGATTTTTCAGGCTCCGGTGCCGGGCCCGCTGGCGGCGGATCGCGTTGCCGGTGCCGGGCTAGTGCCTGATACCTTCAGCCATCGAATGCTGGCTCAAGAGCCCATTCGCACCAAAGGTGGAACCGTCCGCATCACCGATTCCTCTTTGTTCAAGGCGTCGAAGACGATTGCGGCCGCCTTGGTCGAGGTGGAACCGGGAGGCATGCGCGAACTGCACTGGCATCCAAACGCAGATGAGTGGCAGTACTACATCTCAGGCCAGGCGCGGATGACCGTTTTCGCGGCTGAGAACAACGCCCGCACCTTCAACTTCCAGGCTGGCGACGTCGGCTCGGTGCCGTTTGCGATGGGGCACTACATCGAGAATATCGGCACGACTACCTTACGGTTTCTGGAGATCTTCAGGAGCGACCACTATGCCGACGTCTCGCTGGCGCAGTGGTTGGCATTTACCCCGTACGAACTCGTGCGGGCGCACCTCAATATCGACAAGTCGGTCCTGTCGAGGGTCACTGCGCGAAAGACGCCGGTGGTGGTGGGTTGAGCCCGCGCGAATACGTCCGCGACTAAAAACGCCTTTCCTGGATTTCGGCCCTGCCGAAGTCCAGGGGAGGTTTCCTAGGTGCGCCGCCGGGCAAACCTCTGCAGGCGCTGATGCGGCAAGAAAGGCGCTGCACCACAATACTCGCGATTGCGGTGCGCCTTCCTTGTCGCCGTTTGAGCCATAGCCAATAGAGAGGTGCGATTTAGGCCATGCAAACCGAGCTTGTGACAAACATCCACAATCAGGCACTCGAACTCAGGGTTCGGGACCTGCTGCTGAACGTGCTGGCGGGTTCGTCGGGAGCCGTCGACGCGATCAGCTTCCTTGCCCTCGGTAAGGTGTTCTCAGCTTTCATGACCGGGAACATCGCCTTTCTCGGGCTCCGGGTTGCAGGTGCCAATGCGCCCGGATGGGTGGCTATCCTCACCTCGATGGCTGCCTTCGCGGCGGGGGTCTACCTCTCCACGCTAATCGTCAAGCCTTCTAAAAGTTCTGCCCTGTGGCCCCAACGGGTGACGGTCGCGCTCGGTGCATCGCTGATCGCACATGCCGCTTTCCTGGCTGTATGGTTTGCAAGTAACGGCCAGCCTTCGATTGACGTTGCCCACGTTCTCCTTGGCTTGTGGGGTCTCGCGATGGGGATGCAGAGCGCCGCGGTTCGAACGCTTCACGTGGACGGCGTCTTTACGACTGCTGCGACCGCAACCATCATATTGCTTGTAGGAGACATCACCAACTGGTCCGCGACAGTAGAAGAGAGGCGGCGGCTTGCAGGCGTGCTCGTGTCTTTGTTCGTCGGCGCCACTGCCGGAGGCCTGCTCTTGGTTCACGCGCCCATCTATGCCCCCGTCCTACCAGCCGTGATCACCATCGCGGTAGTCGTAACAGCCCTGATCGTCTTTCAGACGCCTAGGAGTCTGAAATTGCCCGCAGAATTCAGGCTGCTGTAGAGCTTTTTCTGAGATTTTCCCAGAAAGTCCAGCAGGTCAGCGTTGACTTGATCTGATGAGTGGCTGTCAGGCCATGCGGCGCGCCTGGAAAGTAGATTTCCTTTGCGCCCTTGATGAGCCTCGGCGATTTCTTCGCCGAATCCTTGAGTGCAGCCGTTTTCCATCGACGTGAACACCTACCTCGCGATTCCCGTAAATGGCTGATATCGTTGATGCCCACCAGGGGCTGCGCCGATGAGGGAAAAGATTCTTGGTGTCATTCCCCACCTCTATCTACGAAGAGCGACCGGCGAGGCCTTTGAATTCCCAAGGTGCAGCCCGGGAGAAAATCACGCAGCGGCCAAGAACCACTTGACCCGAAAAATGTCGGGGTTCAGGGTGCGCCTGTCCCAATCTATCCAGCCAACAGGGTTGTCCAGATCGAATGGGTTTCCATTGCCGCCTTGAGTTCGCAGGAATTCATCACCGGCACAAAACATCGGCGTGCCATTTGCCAAGGAGCAAACAGTGCTGCCAGTCGCAAGCACGACGATTGAGCGTTCTTGAACACGATATACCGTGGCATTGGTGGGCTGCGCCTGATGAGTAGGGACGATGTCCTGGCCGCTCGGAAGAGCAGTGTCGATGACACGACTCCAGTTTGCTCCCTCGTGAATCCCGAAATCCAGCGGCTGCCAGTAGGCGTTGATCATCACGTAAGAGTCATTGTCTCCAATATCGCTACCCTCCCAAACAAATGCGAGCGTGTGAGAATCTGAAGATAAGTCAGCGCTTGGGTTTACGCCGTGCCAATGAACATGGCCTCGCCACCTGACGCTTCGGCCTAATGCGAGGTGACCCTTTCGGAATTCGATGAAATTTAAGGAAAGGATGGGTAAACGTAGGGCACACGCCTATGATGGGTTCAGCCTGCAAGTGGCCACGGGCTGACGGGTGTCGAAAGAGTGACGCACTCTTACCGGTAGACCTCAGAATTGGGATTCATAGCCGTCCTATCTTTTCCTACATTCAATCACTTGCCACGATGTCCTGCTCCACTCAACTTTGGCATGCCTAGTGCATGTGCTCGGTTAAGGGCGCGGCATTCTTGTCAAAATGGCGAGCCAAGCCCAAGCACGAGCGAAAACAAACATAGGAGAAAACAGAATGAATACTTTAAAGAAACTGATTGGGCTCATGGGATTGCTGTCGGTCCTGAGTGCAATCCCGGCGATGGCGCAGATCTCCAATAGAGTGACGTTTGACGCACCATTCGCGTTCTACGCAGGGAATGCAAAGATGCCTGCAGGTAGTTACACGCTGAGTCAGCCGGACCCGGATGACAACGTTTTGTTGATCGAAGACGCCAGCGGCTCACACTCGGTCTTCGTTGAGTATGAAGTCACATCCTCCGGTACTCCGCATGCCCAGACCGATGTCTCTTTCAACAAGTACGGCGAGGCTGATTTTCTAAGCCTCATCTGGATCCAGGGAAAGAATTCCGGCATGCAGATCTTGCCGTTGAAAGCCGAACGAAATGCGGCCAAAGCTGCGGCCGCCGAAAGACACTCGCTGTCAGCCAAGAGTGCTGGCTAAGTGATATGACCCAGGCGACCCCTCCGGGAAACCTGAGTCGCTCGAAAACCGTCCAAGCTTAATGCGGCAGATTGGAGGATGTGCTATGCGTCAGTCGCTTATTTTCGGCGCAGTTCTTCTGCTTTCGGCGTTCGCAGCCGGGCAGGCCACTATTGTTTCCGGTTATGCCGGCAACTGGGGGCCTTCGTATGGATACTACGTCGCGCCGTTTGTTCCACTGGTCACGACCCCCATCGTAGAGTTTGGAACCCCATCATTGCAGGTCGGCGCCAGGAACGCCACGGCGGGAAACATTACCGGAGCGAGCAGCATAACTCTAGGATCGACTAGTGGGACCGTGGTCGCCCAGCCCCTTACCTACAGCTCAACAACAACGTCCGAAGCGCAGGCCGCGCCCAATTCTCGCCCGGGGAACTCAGCCGAACAGCAAACGTTCGACTTGGGCATTGCATCTTTTCAGGACAACCTTGGCCTAGCCCAACTGGCGCGACGGTCGAATCAGCACCGCCAGGTGGCAGGAACTTACACCAATGAAGACATTAAGCGTCTGAATCAGCAAAACGGGATCGCCCGATACGACGGCAAGACGGAACGACTGGAATAGCTGCTCAGCGCTGAAGCAGGCGCTCCAGCGCGTCAAACAATCCTGGGTAGGGGATACCCTGCGGCATCAGCGCCTTCAGTTGTTGTCTCGCCTGGGGAGAAACGCCCCGGGCAGCGCGAAGAGCTACATCAGTAAACGGAAAGATGACTGGCGGATTCGCCTTCCTAGCGTATCCCGGCGGAGTATCGGTCATCGGGCGTGAAGACATTCGTTGTCAAACAGGACGGAAGCGTTTCCGAAAAGGACCTTGCACCGGCAACAGAGAAAGTCGTGACATCTATGCAGATCTATGAGCCAGGCACCCTTAGCACCTCCTTCCGGGGACACCGGGGAGGTTGAGTCCCCAGCGACCAGGGACGCGATAAAACCGGCCGGTTCTGCGGCTCCGTCTCGCTGGGCGGCTGACCCTCGTGAGTTCGTGACTAGCGCGATTCACGGATCGGCTACGCGCAGCGGCACCTTCGCCGATGTAAAGGTCTATGACGGACGGTCTCCTGTCGACTACATACTCAGTGGACGTCTGGAGAGCTCGAGGAAGTGGATTACGAAGGCGGCGTCAAGGTTGAGGTTTCGCTCTCCGCGCGAATGATAGAGGTTCGCACCGGTGCGCAGGTCTGGGCCAACTCTGCGACCGAAATGGCGAAAGTAGATCAAAGGAACGTACCAGCGGTTGTGAGCGAAATGAGCAATGCGATGGATCGCGTCATCGTCAAGCTCTTGTCCTCCTTTCCCACTTCCGCATTAGTTAGCAGCCGTCAGTGATCAAACCGTTTGGTTGGGCCTCCCGCGCCGACTTCCAGTACAGAATCCTGACCGGCCTTTTCGCGTCTCCGGCGTCGCTTACTTCTCGCTCGTCGGCGGTCTCACTGGCGTCTCCACAGGTCGGACAGCCATCTCCAGGGGGATCCCAGGGCGCACACGCGAAAAGGATGCGGCCCACCTCTAGCACACCTGCGATTCCGCATTGGCCAAGCTACTAATTATGATGGCCGTCCGGAACGGGCCTGCTGACGTGGCGTCGGGCCTGACCCTGTTCTAATATGGGCCCACCGGGAAATCTGATGGATGAGGAGTGTGGGATCCTGGCCGGGGAGCGGTCGAGCAGAATCGTGGCCCCACCTGACATCGGTTCTGCTCACCCAGCGTAGCGAGCGTGGTACCGTGTACCGATTCCCACCCGCCGCCGCTTGCTGGGCCGCCATCCCATCTCCCGTCGACCGCCGCTTCGCTTACGCTCAGCCGCCCGTCTGCGGCGTTCTCAATCACTTTGACTCGTTGGAACTCTTTCGGACTCATCGTCACCATCCCTAATAGGGTGACAAAGTCTCGTTGCAGTTAGGGGGCGACATTATCTTGGAGCATCTACATCCAGCAGGGCGATCCTTGACAATGAGTAGACCGAGGCCGCAGACTAGTGTCATATGGAGTGGACTGAACCGCAATTCGAGGAGATCTTGCTAGGTTGCGAGATCAATTCCTACGCGTGCGCCGAAATCTAACCAGGGCGCATGCAAGTAGAAATCTTGGGGACAGCTGCCGGCGGCGGTTTTCCGCAATGGAATTGTGCCTGCCGCAATTGTCGGCTCTTGCGAAGTGGCATCGGTAAGCCTCGCACTCAATTGCAGGTTGCCGTCAGCTCTGACGGCCTCTCTTGGTTTTTGCTGAACGCTTCTCCCGACCTACGCAGTCAAATCGAAGCCAACCGGTTTTTGCATCCTCGCGGCAATGTTCGGCACTCTCCGATCTCAGGCGTTGTTCTCACAACCGCTGACCTCGATCAGTCGCTAGGTTTATTGCTGCTGCGCGAGCTGCAGCCAATGCAAATCTACGCCACTGCTTCGATCCGCAAGATCCTTCGCGAAGACAACAGCATGTTCTCCATGCTGCACCGCACCGCCGAGCAAGCGCGATGGGGCGATATCGTTCCGGGTACATCATTCGAACTTGCTTCGACAACTGGGGAGTTATCCGGAATTGAGTGCCTGCCTGTGTCAGTGGCAACCCGCTATCCGAGCTATGTCACGGCAAGGCGCGCAGCAGAGCTAGAACCCAACGAGGCCGTAGTTGCGCTCATTCTGCAATCCAGCTCAGGCAAGCGGCTAGGCTATTTTCCTGCTGTCGCGCACCTTGACCAAACACTGCTCCAGCAACTTGATTTGCTGGACGTATTGCTATTCGATGGAACATTCTGGACAGACGACGAACTGATTGAGCTTCAGAATGGAGGACAGACTGCCCGGCAAATGGGACACATCCCGGTTTCTTCTCTGGGTGGCAGCCTGGACTTATTATCAAAGCTGCCACGCCCGAGGAAGATATTCGTGCACATCAATAACACCAATCCCATGCTGGATGGAACCGGACCAGAGTATCGCCAGGTGTGCGAGCACGGATGGGAGATCGCGGAGGACGGATGTCATCTCGAGCTGTAGAACCAGCAGCCTCCCGTCTTCTCAGCGTTGAGGAACTTCACGCACGGCTCCGGGAAGTGGGAGAGCAGCGTTATCACCACCAGCACCCATTTCATTTGTTGATGCACGAAGGCAAGTTAACCAGAGGACAACTGCAAGCCTGGGTCCTCAACCGCTACTATTACCAGAGCCGAATCCCCATAAAAGACGCGATTATTCTTTCTCGAAGTGATGACCCGAACTTTCGCCGGGCATGGCGCAAGCGCGTGCTCGATCACGACGGCGAAAACAGTCCTGAGGGCGGAATCGAGCGTTGGATCCGCTTGGCGGAAGCTACAGGTTTGCCACGCGACCAGGTCGTCGGTTGTAAAGACGTGCTTCCCGCAGTTCGCTATGCAGTCGATGCCTACATCGATCTGGTAAAGAACAGGTCATTGCTCGAAGCTGTGGCGTCGTCGCTCACGGAACTTTTCTCACGCGATCTGATCACCTTGCGGATGGGCGCCCTGCGCCGGCATTATCCGTGGCTTTCAGGCGGCCTGGACTATTTCGAGGCGCGGCTGGACCAGGCCCCAGCCGACGCTCAGTTCGCATTTCAGTTCGTGGCTGACCACGCACGTACGTACGCCGAACAAGAAAATGCCATCAATGCATTGCGCGAGAAGTGCGAAATCCTCTGGGCGCAGCTGGATGCGCTCTACTATGCCTATGTGCAGCCGGGGTGGCCTCCACCCGGTGCCTTTCGTCCTGGGCAGTGAACCCAATGTCTGATCTCGAGGACTCCAGTACGCCGCGATTGGCAGCCGGTTGCCGCTGGGCAGGTGAAGGCGAGAACCGCACGCTGGTCTTCCCCGAGGGCGCGCTCCGCTTAAAAGAGACAGGCCGAGCAATCCTTGAGCGTTGCGACGGCCACCGCACGTTTGAGCAAATAGTGCAAGAACTTGAAGTCGCGTACAACGCCGCAGATTCCGGCAAGATTCGGCAAGATGCGTTCACATTTCTCGAGCGTCTGCGGCAGAAACGATTGGTGGACTTCTGATGCTCGACGCTCCTCTTGCGCTGATCGCGGAAATCACTCATCGCTGTCCACTTCATTGTGTGTATTGTTCGAACCCGCTCCAAATGGTGTCACTCGCGTCGGAACTGACCACGCGGGAATGGGAAAGCGTGTTCGAGCAAGGTGCGAAGCTTGGGGCATTGCATGTTCACTTGAGCGGCGGAGAGCCTTTGGCACGAGAAGATTTGACGCAGTTGATCAGATCCGCCCACGGTTGCGGACTATACACAAACCTGATTACGTCGGGGATCGGGCTGTCTGAGCGCCGTTGGGATGAACTTGTTGCCGCTGGGCTGGACCATATCCAGCTCAGTTTTCAGGATTCGCGCGAAGCCAGGGCAAACTGGATAGCCGGTACTCGTGCCCATGCTTTAAAGTTGGAAATCGCGACCATGGTCCGCCGGTCGACCGTGGCGTTTACGGTCAATATCGTCGTGCATCGCCAAAATGTCGACCATCTCGAGGAAATGATGGCCCTTGCCGAATCACTTCAGCCGGAACGACTGGAAATCGCGCACGTACAGTACTACGGTTGGGCGTGGAAGAATGTGGACGAGCTGTTACCCACCCGGGAACAGGTGCTCGAATCTTTGGAAACAATCGCTGCCGCCCAGAAACGGCTCACGGGAAAAATTCGCATTGATGCAGTCGTGCCCGACTACTATGCCCGATTTCCGAAAGCCTGCATGGGCGGATGGGGACGCCGTCAACTGCTGATCGACCCAAGCGGCAAGGCTCTGCCCTGCCACGCCGCAGCCGTTATTCCCGGGTTGCAATTCGAAAACGTCCGTGACCGTCCTTTGGAATGGATTTGGCGCGAGTCCGAGAGCTTCCAAAAATTTCGCGGTGAGAGTTGGATGCCGGAACCGTGCCGAAGTTGCGATCGCCGCACAGAAGATTTTGGCGGGTGCCGGTGTCAAGCCTTCATGATCACCGGCGATGCGACCTCGACTGATCCCGTCTGTTCATTAGCTCCGGCGCACGGTTTAGTCGAACAGAAACTTTCGCAAGTCAATTCCATGGCTGAAAACGCGGCTGCGGATAAGACATCGCAGGTGCTTAAAACCCAACAAGAACAATTCTGGGTCTATCGTCCTCAGCCCAAGTGATCGCTTCCGTCCCGGCATACCCCTTCTCTCAGGCTGACCGAATCGATGGCCGCGTGACACCCACAACCACTCCATACGTTCCCACAACCCCAGCGCTCAATAATACTGTGACTGGGGCGCCGATCACTGAGATCAACGCACCCGCCGGAAAATCTCCTACCGGCCGAATACCCATCATGAGCAGCGTGTTCAGGCTCATTACGCGACCTCGCATCTGCTCGGGAACTCGGGTCTGCAGAAGTGTGATGGTCGTGGTTGCGGCAAAAGCTTGGCCTACCCCCAACACGAGAAGCGCCGCCATCGATAGCCACAGCCAGCCGCTGAGGGCAAAGCCGATCAATGCTCCAACCCAGATCAGAATACCGATCAGATAAACATAGCCTTTTCGCGCGCCGCTGCCGAGCGAAGCGACAATCAGTGCCCCAAGGATGCTTCCGAGACCAACGGACGAGAATAGTAATCCCAGCCGTTCCGGTCCGATGTGCAAGACTTTATCCGCGTAAACGGGCAAGATTAGAGCAGGGGATGGCCCCAGGCACAGGAGTGCGCCGTAGCCCGCCAATACCCAGGGCAGCACCTTGTCGCGGCGGACCGTAGCAAGTGACTCGCGAATCGCTTTCAATGCCGATTGGCGATGCGCGGGCAGAGCTGGCGCACGCATCACGTACAAAGCAATCAAGACCCCGATGAAACTTGCGCCATTCAAGAAGAAGTTACCGGCATAACCCAGCAGGCCCACCCCAAATCCCGCCAACGCCGGACCGATAGTGGCTGCGCCATTGAAGATGGTTGATTGCAAGCTGATAGCGTTCATCAGATCTTCTTTCGGAACCAGCGCAGGGACCAGTGCGCCACGTGCGGGTTGGTCGAAACTCAGCACCGTTCCATTCAGAAAAGAAATGACAACAATCATCCAAAACTGGATGAAACCGGCCCACGTGAGCACACCCAACAATATGGCAAATCCGGCGGACATGCTTTGCGTGAACAGCAGGAGTCGGCGCTTGTCAATACGATCGGCCACACTGCCGCCCACCAGAGCAAATAGGAAGAACGACAAAGCTTGAGCGAGCGAAACAGTTCCCAGTGCCAGTGCTGATCCGTGCGTGATTTTCAGGACAAGCAAGCTCAGCGCCACGATTTGCATCCAGGTACCGACCGCCGAGACGGCCAGCCCAACCCAGAGGAGACGAAAGTCTCGATAGCGAAGTGCATGGAAGGCTTTGAATGCTGCTGAAACCTCTTTCCCCTGAGCGAAGACTCCTGTTCCGTTAGCATTCATCTAGCACCTGCAAGATCCGCATAGAAATCCCACGAACCGGCATCATAGTCGCTTTGACAGTTGTGCTTGTTTGGACGACAACAACCGGGCAGTAAGAAGATAAGGTGGCGGACCTGAGCCTAGACAGGGAAGCGCTGCAGTCGGTGATCCGAATTCTTTAGAGTTTGGGCAGGTTGTCGAATCCTTTGCGAGTTTCAATCTTGAGAATCACGCCAAGATGCTGGCCGCCCAGCTCTTGCAATAGATCGATGATAGCGAAAGGCAGCGTCCGCTTCTGCGCTGCCTTTCGCCTGTGGGGAAGGCGACCGTGGAGGGTTTTTGCAAGTAATTGAAATAACAGGGCTACCTGTTGCTTGTAGTGCGTTCTATAAATCCGGGGCTAAAGTCCACTTGATATGTACGGTGTTTTACCGTACACTGTTTAAGGCTAGGAGGCAAGGTATGGCGCCGCATGCAGCGATGGAGAAAGAGTCAAAGAAAGAACGTCTCGAGGCTCGTCTCACTCAAGAGCAGAAAAAACATATTGAGCATGCCGCTCGGATCAAAGGCACGTCTGTCTCTGACTTCGTTGTCTTGAGTGCAGAAGACGCCGCGGTGCGAACGATTCGGGAGCAGGAAGTCTTGACTTTGAACGAGCGCGCAAGAGAATTGTTTGCCAATGCTCTTCTCAATCCCCCGGCACCAGGGGCGAGATTGGTCACTGCTGCAAGACGGTACAGGGAACAGGCAAAGGTCTAGATGGTTCCCAAGCCCCAGGAACGGGGCGACTTCAGGGTCGAGCCGCTCGGCAAGGCGCACGATCGAGCGGCTTTCTCGAGCGGCAGTGAATCTCTCGACAATTACCTTCACAAGCAGGCCAGCCAGGATGTCTCAAAACGTGCAGCCGTCTGCTTTGTGCTGACGCCCGACGGCAAAACTGTCGCCGGCTACTACACGCTTTCGCAGTATTCCGTGGACTTGGTCAAACTGCCCGAAGAGACCGCCAAGAGACTTCCAAAGTACCCCGAGGTTCCAACTACTCTCCTCGGCCGGTTGGCAGTAAGCCAGAGATTTCGAGGGCAGAAGCTGGGGGAGTTCCTTCTGCTGGACGCTCTTTACCGCTGTCTACAGCAAAGCAAAGAAATCGCATCGGCCGCGGTGATCGTAGATGCGAAGGACGAAGCAGCCAAACGCTTCTACGAACACTTTGAGTTCGTGCCGCTGCCTGACACTCCGCGCCGCCTATTTCTGCCTATGCGGATGATCGAGAACTTGTTCAGAGAATGATCGGTTCAACGCGAAAGACACACAGGAGTAGACTTTGCGGCATGGCAGTTACGGTGGAGATGCACAATACAGGAGATCCGGCACAGCGGGCGGAGGTCGTTTCCGTGGTCGAGCATGTTCTCAGCGATCGTCCTGGCGATTGGCGGGTCTCGATTGTCGGCTCACAGGCGAATGACCGCTGGGAGATGAAGATTGTCGGGCCGAAGGCGTTTGAGCGCTCCTAGGCGTTTGAGCGCTCCTACACGCTCGAAGGAATTGCCAATGAGCATGAGCCGACTGTTATTGGAGGCATCGTCTCAAGGATGGTGCCGGGCAGGACGGGGTAGGCAGATTCGGGCGGGATCCGGTGCAAGTTGAGGGGACTCTGTTCCAATCCCGACCGAGAGGAGTTCTTCGGTCACACCTAGACGCAGTGTACGTACTTGTGTGGCACATTGTTTTGCCCGTCCCGGAGCGCCATGGCGGTGCGGCCGTCACGGAAGACTCGGCACTCGGCAAGCCCTGACGCCCTCTGATGCTACGCCTCCTGCTGGCCATCTGCTGCAGCCCGATAGGTCGCTTGACGCACGGTACTCGCATCGGTTTCATCCGGTGCCGAGTGCTTGCTGTACGTGCCTCTCACCGACAAGAGTTCTGCGTGGCTCGGCGGAAAAACATAGGTCTGCACGAACCAAAGGGCCTCATAGGTGAGACGGCGACCCACGACGTCACGCCCGTGCTGTTTTACAAACTCACAGAAATCATCGGCGTAGATGATCTGCGCTTTTACGCCGGCAGTGGTAAGAGTGCGAGACTTGAGCCAGCCCAGGTCGATCCATTTTTGCACTTCGTCGGGACGGGTATGCAACGCCCGAGACAATGAAAACTTGGTGAACCATTCGCGGCCTGTTCTCCCGCCAATGCCGAGGCGGTGCAACATGGAGCGAACGGAAGCGGACGGCCGGTGCAGGATCTTTGCGGCCTCCTTTACGGGGAGCGTGGTGATCAGATCAAGAAGCCGTTGCTGCTCCGGCTTTGTCCATTCGCGATAGTTGCGTTTGTGAGGTACACCGAGCTGACACAGGAAACGTATGCAGGCATCCCGCGGATTTCCAGAAACCTCAGCCAGGTTGGTGATCAGCTTTCGCCGGTCTGCTTCACTCTGCCCATCGCTTCTACCAGTTCGTTCTTTGTAGCCTCGAACCAGTTCCCGTGCTTCCTTGGTCCAGGAAAACGAATGACGCTTGCGTACATCTTCCGTTTCGCGCATACAGCCCAGATTCCGGAACTGACCCCCATGGATTGGGCGGTTGACATCCCAGTCCATCCATACTCCCCCGCCCCAATACTTCCAGAATGCCTCCTCTACCTAATATATGGAGCCGAAAACAGAATGTGTGACAGGGAAAGTCAGATTTTTGGTACGAGCACGCGGTGCCCTCTGCCGAGAGGACTGGCGCAGGGGCTAGTTTCTATAGAGGTGGTGCATGAAGAGTTTCGACACCCGCAAACCGGCTGCAAGGACTGACTGCGGAGGGTCAGATTGCCTACATCCCACTTTCCTGTGGTCAATGTTCACAGGAGGAAAGCTGTAGCTGCGTTAGCCCACATGGCTCTTGGACGGGCCTTTTCTAGGCGACCTTCCCCGCGCGTCGACGATCCACTGGGTTATGGCGGTGACTCGGCCAACGATTTCCGCATCGTCTGGATAGCGAACATGCTTGGCCTGTTCTCCCGATTGTTGAGAAGGAATCAGAATCAGCTGATGGCCGTTCAACTCACACCAGCTGCAGACGTAAATGTCGCGCAGTTCAAAGAAATAGATGGGCCGATCGTGTTCGCTCTGCCAGTTTCCAGGCTCGATCTTCCTCCGCCGTGGATCGATCTGAACGAAGGAGGACGGGCGAACCAACGGGTAGAGCGTGTAATCTTCACTGCCGATATATCCATAAACCGAGTGCCGCAGGTCCATTTGTTGAAGCATGGCGACTGGAATCCCTTCCCAGCCCTCAAACATACGGGCAACCAAGTTGGTTTTTTCGAACTGGACCGCATTCCGGAGCTTGACTGGAGCCATGATGGTTTGGTCTCGCTCTGCGAAAGATGGCCCGACCAAGTGCGTGTGTGGCAGGACCAGAGACCCTTGCTCTTTGCTCATGTCTCCCGGGCGGATGCCGAAGAATGCCAGGATGTCGTTCCAGTCGCGACGGTAGATGAGACTCAGACTGTAGAGCTTGTAGACACTTGGGGTGTACTTACCGAACTTGCCATTTTCAATGTCGGTGAGCCAATTGTGAGACAGATCATATTCGGGATTCTTGTGCTTCTCGGCGATCTCGTGGCTAAGACGCTCGACGTCGCGGGTAGACAACCGCAAGCGCTCACGTGCAGCCCTGAGCTGTTTCCCCGGTTCCGGGCTGGAGATCGAGGCCAATATCGCGGCTAACCTCGGAGTTTCGCTATATTAACGCAACTCAGCCTTCTCTCCCCAAATGATCTTGGGTTTGTTCCAAGACCTGGGACACACCGTAAAGCTGCAGACGCTGTCAAGTTCTCAATGAGGGATCGCCAAGAAACTGGTCGCAATTCCG
>WNFG01007863.1_pt1 | contig 16977 bp, 15 predicted proteins | sample 5400431 | NCBI WGS metagenome assembly WNFG01 (sample SAMN13153346, study PRJNA577476) | soil metagenome | isolation source: 120 cm saprolite under Douglas fir tree site 2 hole 3 replicate 2 | place: USA:California | collected 2015-04-18 | reverse complement strand
TGCCCCCACAACACCGACATCGTGGCTGAGCTGTATCACGCAGTGCACGAAGAAATGGCCGTGTCGCTCCAGGACGTGCTGCTGCGACGGACGGGCATCGGCACGAGCCGCTGCCAGGGGCAGGACTGCGCGGAGTCGATTGGGCGTCGGATGGCGCAGCTCCTCGCCTGGACCCCCCGCCGGCTCGAGGCCGAGCTCGTCGCCTACGAAGCGCACGTCGCGCGCTCGCACCAGTTCCGGACGTAACCGCCGCGTCGCCCGGGCGTCACGGAGCGGTCGCACGCCTGTGCTATAGTGCGGCGCACCTGGCACGGATGAGTCCCTCACGCCCACCATGGAGGCTTTCATGAAGCGCCGGGTCCGCGCCGTCGCAGCGCTGGCGGCCTTGCTCCTCGTCGTCCTTCCGACCCCGGCACTCGCGAAGACCGAGATCCACCTCTGGCACGCGATGGGCGGACAGCTCGGGGAGACCGTCAACGAGCTCGTCAAGCAGTTCAACCAGAGCCAGGCGGACTTCGAGGTCAAGCCCTTGAACAAGGGGACATACCCCGAAGTTCTCACCGGCGCCATCGCAGCGTACCGGCAGAAAAACCCGCCCCACATCGTCCAGGTCTTCGACGTCGGCACCCAGACCATGCTGCTGTCGGGGGCGATCCATCCGATCTTCCAGCTCATGAAGGAGCAAGAGATCAAGGTCGACTGGAATGATTTCATCAAGCCCGTGACGGGTTACTACTCCAAAGACGGCAATCTCTACTCGATGCCGTTCAACTCGTCGAGCCCGATCCTGTACTACAACAAAGAGGTCTTCAAGAAGGCGGGGCTCGCCGACAAGCCTCCCGCGACGTGGAAGGACGTCGGCGAGTTCTCGAAGAAGATCATCGCCGCGGGCGGCGCGAAGTGCGGCTTCACCACGTCGTGGCCGTCGTGGACGATGCTCGAGAACACCTTCCCGTGGCACGATCAGCCGTTCGCCACCAATCAGAACGGCTACACGGGGCTCGACACCAAGCTCCTGATCAACGGCGAGTTCGGGGTCAAGCACATCAGCCAGCTCGCCGCCTGGCAGAAGGACGGCGTCTACTCCTACGGTGGCCGCATGGGGCTGCCGGATCCGAAATTCATCAACGGCGACTGCGCCATGCTGATCCAGTCGTCGGCCGTGATCGGCGGCTTCAAGAAGTCGCTCAAGTTCGCGTGGGGCACCGGCCCGTTGCCTCACTGGGGACCTCCGTACAAGAAGCAGAACGCGGTCGTCGGCGGCGCGACCCTGTGGGTGATGAAGGGGCAGAAGCCGGCCGACTACAAAGGCGTCGCCCAGTTCATGAAGTTCATCGCCGAGCCGCACCAGCAGATGTGGTGGCACGTGACCACGGGATACCTGCCCATCACACAAGCGGCGATCAAAAACCTCGAGGCTGGCTACCACTTCAAGAAGAACCCCGAGCAGTGGACGGCGCTCGGCCAGCTCTCCGGCACGCCGACCGCGAACAGCCAGGGCCACCGGCTCGGGAACTTCGCCCAGATCCGCGAGGCGATCGAGGGAGAGATGGAGAACGTCTTCGCCGGAAAGAAAACCGCCAGGGAAGGGCTCGACGCCGCGGTGGCGAAGGGCAACGACATCCTGAAGGAGTTCGCGGCCGCCAACAAGCCTTAGTCGAATGAAGCGGTCCGTCTTCAGGAACCGGGCGCTGCCGTACCTGCTCGTACTACCGCAGATCGCGGTGACCGTGGTGTTCTTCTTCTGGCCCGCCTTCGAGTCGCTGCGCCTGAGTCTCTTCCGGACCTCGCCCTTCGGCGACAAGACCTCGTTCGTCGGGCTCGAGAACTTCCGGAAGCTCCTGACGACGCCCGAGTACTACCAGTCGATCGCGAACACGCTCGTGTTCGCCTCCGGGGTCACGGCGATCGGGCTCGGCGCCGGCCTCTTCGTCGCGGCGCTGGCCACGCAGAAGATCCGCGGGCTCGCCGCCTACCGCACGGCCGTTCTCTGGCCGTACGGGATCGCGCCGCCGATCGCCGGGATCATCTTCCTCTTCATCTTCCACCCCTCTTACGGCGTGCTGCCGTACTGGCTCGGGTTCGTGACCAGCTACGAGTTCAACTGGCTGCTGAAGGGGTGGGTGGCCATGGCTCTCGTGATTCTCGCGACGGCGTGGACCCACGTCGGTTACAACATCGCGTTCTTCCTGGCCGGGCTGCTCGCCATCCCGACCTCGGTCCTCGAGGCCGCCAGCGTGGACGGCGCCGGCGCCATCCGGCGCTTCCGGTCGATCATCTTCCCGCTCCTCTCGCCCATCACCTTCTACCTGCTCGTGGTCAACCTGATCTTCTCGTTCTTCGGCTCGTTCGGCGTGATCCACGCCGTGACCCAGGGGGGTCCGGGCGGCGCGACGGAGATCATGGTCTTCAAAGTGTACAAAGACGGCTTCATCGGGCTGAACCTCGGGTCTTCCGCGGCCCAGTCTGTGCTGCTGATGATCCTGGTGATCACCCTGACGGCGCTCCAGTTCCGCTTCGTCGAGAAGCGAGTGACCTACTCGTGAGCGCCGGAGGAACGTTCGCCGCGCCGGCGCGCGTCGCGGCGCTCCCGCGCGTCGTGGAGGCGCCGCGGCGGCGAGCGTTCGACTGGGGCAGCGTCGTCGTCCACGCGCTCCTCCTGATCTGCGTCGCCGTCATCGCGTTCCCGCTCTACTACGCGTTCGTGATCTCCACCCAGACGGTCCAGGAGGTCGTGGCGCGACCGCCGATCTTGCGCCCCTCGGTCCACCTGCTCGAGAACTACGCGGAGGCGTGGGGCCGCTCGCACATGCCGCGCCTGCTCTGGAACAGCGCCATCGTCGCGGTCGTGTCGGCCCTCGGCAAGATCGCGATCTCGATGCTCTCGGCGTTCGCCATCGTCTATTTCAACTTCCGGGGCAAGGCCATCGTGTTCTGGATGATCTTCATCACGCTGATGCTTCCCGTCGAAGTCCGGATCATGTCCACCTACGAGGTGATCGGGAGCCTGGGCTGGCTCAACTCGTACGCGGGGCTGACGGTCCCCCTGATGGCCTCGGCGACTGCCACGTTCCTGTTCCGGCAGTTCTACATGACGGTGCCCAACGAGCTCGTCGAGGCCGCGCAGCTCGACGGCGTCGGCCCCCTCCGGTTCCTCTGGGCGTTCCTCCTGCCGCTGTCCTGGGCCAACATCGCCGCCCTCTTCGTCGTGCTCTTCATCTTCGGCTGGAACCAGTACCTCTGGCCGCTGATGATCACGAACTCCGAGGCCATGCGCGTCGTCGTCATCGGGCTCCAGGACCTCATCCCCCGGACGGGGACCCACGTGCCGGAGTGGAACGTCATGATGGCGGCGGCGATGATGGCGCTGCTGCCGCCGGTGGCGGTCATCCTCGTCATGCAACGCTGGTTCGTGAAAGGCCTGATCGAGACCGAGAAGTGACGCGGATCGCGGCCCACCGCGGCGGCGCGGCCCTCTGGCCCGAGAACAGCCTGCTGGCGTTCCGGAACGCCGTGGCGCTCGGCAGCGACTTGCTCGAGTTCGACGTGCACCTGACCCGCGACGGTGGCGTGGCGGTGATCCACGACGCGACGGTCGAGCGGACCACCGACGGCACCGGCGCGGTCGCGTCGATGACGGTCGCCGACCTCCGCCGCCTGCGACTCAAGGGACCGGAGGGGACGCTGACCAGCGAGCGCATGCCGACGCTCGACGAAGTGCTCGAGGCGGCGGCCGCCTCGTCCGTGCGGCTTCTGGTCGAGGTCAAGGGGCCCGCCCCGCGAGTCCGCTACGACGGGCTCGAGGAGAGGATCCTTGCCGCGCTGGCGAGCGCCGGACTCCAGGACCGCGCGACGGTCATGGCGTTCAATCCCGACGTCATCGCGCGCGTCCGCTCGCTGGCGCCGCGCGCGCGGACCACGCTTCTCGTCTCCCGCGGCGCGGTCGAGCGGGCCGGGGCCCGTCCCGAGGCCACCGTCGGCTGGGCGGTCGCCGCCGGCGTCACCGACGTGGGGCTCGAGCACACGCTCGTCGACGAGCGGGTGGTGGCGGCGGCGCGTGCGGCGAAGCTCTTGCTCGGCGTCTGGACGGTGAACGACGAGGTGGCCATGCGCCGGGTCCAGGCCCTCGGCGTCGACGTCCTCACGACCGACCGGCCCGACGTCGCGAAGCGCCTGCTCCGGGGTGACGGGTGACTCGGGCGCTTGTCGCCCTTGCGCCGCCCGCTGGCTCGGGCCCGGCGACCCTCGTTGCCGCGCACCGCGGCGGCGCCGCCCTCTGGCCGGAAAATAGCCTGCTGGCCTTCCGGCAGGCGCTGGCCCTCGGCGTGGACGCCCTCGAGTTCGATCTCCACATGACCGCCGACGGCGAGGTCGTCGTGCTCCACGATCCGACGCTCGACCGCACGAGCACCGCCAAGGGCCCGGTGCGCGAGCTCAGGCTCGCCGACCTCGCCCCGGTGAGGCTCAAGGCGCGCGACGGGACGGTCACCGACGAGCGGGTCTCGACCTTCGCCCAGGTGCTCGACCTCGCGGCATCGACGTCCGTGGAGCTCGTGCCGGAGATCAAGATCGATGCGACGGGGCAGCGCTACGACGGCATCGAAGAGAAGGTGCTGACCCTGCTCCGATCGCGCGGGCTTCTCGCGCGGGCGACGGTCCAGGCATTCCAGCGCGAGACGATTCGCCGCCTGCGCGAGCTGGAGCCGAAGGCGCGCACGATGTTTCTGGTGACGCGAGGCGACGGGGAGCGCGAGCGCGCGCGGCCGGCCGAGGCGGTGCGGCGCGCGCGCGAGCTCGGCGCGACGGACCTCGGCATGAACCACCGGCTGATCGACGCCGACGTGGTGTCGGCGGCGCGCGTTGCGGGGATCCGCCTCGCGGCATGGACGGTGAACGAAGAAGCGGACATCCGGCGCATGATCGACCTGGGTGTGGACATGGTCATGAGCGATCGCCCCGATCTCGTGAAGCGGCTCCGGGAACGATGACCGCGCGCCGTCACATCCTCGCCCTCGATCAAGGCACGACCGGGTCGACCGCGCTGGTCGTCGATCCCGACGGCCGCGTACTCGCGCGGGGCTACGCGGAGCTGCCGCAATACTTCCCGCAGCCCGGGTGGGTCGAGCACGACCCCGAGGAGATCTGGTCGACCGTCGCGCGGTCGGCCCGCTCGGCGTTGTCCGAAGCCCAGGTCGACGGCGGCGAGATCGCGGCCATCGGCATCACGAACCAGCGCGAGACGACCGTCGTGTGGGAGCGCGCAACCGGTGTCCCGATCCATCGCGCCATCGTCTGGCAGTGCCGCCGGACGGCGCCCCTGTGCGATCGGCTCCGCGCCGAGGGCGTCGAGGGCCTGGTGCGCAAGAAGACGGGCCTCGTCCTCGACGCCTACTTCTCGGGCACGAAGATCCGCTGGCTCCTCGACGAGGTTCCCGGGGCGCGCGGTCGCGCGGAGCGCGGGCACCTCGCCTTCGGCACCGTCGACGCGTGGCTGCTCTGGAAGCTCACGGGCGGCCGCGTCCATGCCACCGACGCGACGAACGCCTCGCGCACGCTCTGCCTCGACCTCAGGACGGGCGACTGGGACGACGAGATGCTGAAGATCCTCGGTGTCCCGCGTGCGGTGCTGCCCGTCGTGGCGCCGTCCTCCGGCGTCCTCGGCGAGACGGCGGACCTCGGCTGGCTGCCGCGCGGCCTGCCGATCGCCGGGGTCGCTGGCGACCAGCAGGCGGCGCTGTTCGGGCAGGCGTGCCACGTGCCCGGGGCGGCCAAGAACACCTACGGGACCGGATGCTTCATGCTGCTCAATACCGGGCCCATTCCGGTGGCCTCGTCGCATGGGCTCTTGACGACGATCGCGTGGCGGATCGACGGGCGGACGACGTATGCCCTCGAGGGCAGCGTATTCATCGCCGGCGCGGCTATCCAGTGGATGCGCGACGGGCTCGGGCTGCTGCGGAACGCGGCCGAGAGCCAAGCGCTGGCGGAATCGGTTCCCGACACCGGTGGCGTCTACTTCGTCCCGGCGTTCGTCGGTCTGGGCGCTCCCCACTGGGACATGTACGCGCGCGGGACCATCGTGGGGCTGACGCGCGGGACCACCGGCGCCCACCTCGCGCGTGCGGCGCTCGAGGCGATCGCCTTCCAGAGCCGCGACGTCCTGGAGGCGATGGCGGCGGACGCCGGGATCGCGGTCCGGGAGCTGCGCGTGGACGGGGGCGCCGCCGCCAACGACTTCCTGTGTCAGTTCCAGGCCGACGTCATGAGCGTCGCCGTGTTGAGGCCCCGCGTCATCGAGACGACGGCGCTCGGTGCCGCCTACCTGGCGGGGCTGGGCGCGGGCGTCTGGCGCTCGCTGGATGACGTCGGACGGTGCTGGACCCTCGAGCGGAGGTTCGAACCTCTTCCGGACGAGCGGGCACGGGCGGCGCGTTACGATGGCTGGCGACGGGCGGTGGCGAGGTCCAGAGGGTGGGTGACCCCATGAGAGGAGACGACTGATGAAACGATTCGGGATCCTGGGGCTCGCGGTCCTTCTCGCCGCCGGCGCGTCTGGCCCGGTCCTCGGGCAGGCGCCGATCGAGAGCGAGCTGGCGCTGATCACGCCCGTGTCGAAGTTCATCCACGACGCGGCGCTCAAGGCGTTCGCCGACTACGCGAAGGAGAAGTGGAACGTCCCGGTGAAGGTGAGCGCGATCCCGGCGGGAACGCCGGTCGCCTACGGCCGCATCGTCGAGTGGAAGGGCAAGCCAGAGGTCGACATCTTCTGGGGCGGTGAGTCGGCCCTCTTCGAGAAGCTCGCCGAGCAGAAGCTCCTGCAGAAGGTCGAGATCTCGCGCGAGGTGTGGGAGGCGATCCCCGCGTCGATCGGCAAGCCCCGGCCCATCCCGCTCAAGGACAAGGACGGCTTCTGGGTCGGCACCGCGCTCGAGCCGTACGGGCTCGTCTACCACCCCAAGAAGATCCAGCGCCTCGGCATTCCCGAGCCCCGCGAATGGGACGACCTGCTGAACCCGAAGCTCAAGGGCGAGGTCGCCCAGTGCGCGCCCACGCGCTCCTCGTCGTCCAACGCGACCTACGAAGTGATCTTGTCCATGTACGGGGAGGACAAGGGCTGGGAGTGGCTCCGGAAGCTCGCCGCGAACACCGGGCACTTCACCGCGCGGAGCCGCGACGTGCCGACCGTCGTGGCCAAGGGCGAGTACAGCGCCGGCTTCGCCGTCCCGTCGTACATGGCGTTCGAGGAGAAGCTCGCGGGCTTCGAGCTCAAGTTCGTGGCCCCGAAGAACGCCTTCGTCACGCCGGAGCCCATGGCGATCCTCGCGGGCGCCCGCAATCCGAAGGCCGCGCGCGCCTTCATCGAGTTCCTCCTGAGCGAGCGCGGGCAGAAGGTCTTCATGGAGCGGGGGCTCTTCCCGATCACGCCGAAGTACAAGGTGCAGGGCCCGCCGGGCTCGCCCGCCGAGGTGGCGGTGGAGTTCACGGGCGGCGTGCGGTCGTATTTCGAGCGCGAGGTCTCGAACGTCTACGACGAAGACGTCGCGCAGAAGCGGTCGGACACGCTCAAGCAGAAGTTCCGCACGGATATCGAGTCGACCTGGAGGAAGCCGTAGCGTCCGTACGGCCCGAGCTCGGCGTCGTCATGGAGGACCGGCTCCGACGGTGAAGATCAGGCTCCGCCAGGTGCGTAAGCAGTTCGGGAGCGTGACCGCGGTCGACGGCGCGAGCCTCGAGATCGGTGACGGCGAGTTGTTCACGCTGCTCGGGCCCTCGGGCTGCGGCAAGACGACGCTTCTCCGGCTGATCGCCGGCTTCCATACGCTGGACGGCGGCGAGATCTGGTTCGGGGACCGGCGCATCGACGGGCTCAGGCCCTACGCGCGTAACATCGGCATGGTGTTCCAGAACTATGCGCTCTGGCCGCACATGACGGTGAAGGCGAACATCGCCTACGGACTCAAGATGCGAAAGCTCGACGGTGCCACGATCGCCGAGCGCGTCGCGGCCGGCCTCCGCAAGGTCAACCTGGCGGGCCTCGAGCTCCGTTATCCCGGCCAGCTCTCCGGCGGCCAGCAGCAGCGCGTCGCGCTCGCCCGCGCCCTCGTGCTGAACCCGGACATCCTGCTCCTGGACGAGCCGCTGTCGAACCTCGATGCGAAGATCCGGGTACAGGTGCGTGCCGAGATCCGCAAGTTGCAGAAGGACCTGGGAATCACGACCGTGTACGTCACGCACGATCAAGAAGAAGCGCTTTCGCTCTCTGACCGCGTCGCCGTGATACGCGACGGCCGGGTGCTCCAGGTGGCGCCCCCCAAGGAGCTCTACGAACGGCCGGTCGGCCGGTTCGTCGCCGACTTCGTCGGCACCAACAACTTTCTCTCGGGCACCTGCCGCGAGATCGCGGCCGGCCGCGTCGCCGCGGAGACGGCCATCGGTACCGTGCGGGGCTCGCCGACGTCCCGGGTCGGCCTCGGCGATCGCTGCGTGCTGGCGGTGCGCCCCGAGAACATCGCGCTCGGGCGCGGCCCCGAGAACACGTTCGAGGGGCGGGTCGTGCTGGCCGCGTACCTCGGAAGCACGCTGCGCTACGACGTCGAGATGCGCGCCGGCGTCGTGCTCAAGGTGGATGTCGGTGACCCGTGGCACCACGAGGTGCTGCCGGCGGGTGCGGCGGTGTGCGTCACCTTCCCCGCGTCAGCGGCGCTGACGCTTCCCGACGAATGACACGGCGCCGGGTCGCTTCTGTCTCAGGCCACCCCCGGTCCAAGCCGGGCTCACGGGCCCCGCTACAACGGCGCCGGGTCGCTTCTGTCTCAGGCCACCCCCGGTCCAAGCCGGGCTCACGGGCCCCGCTACAATGACCAACGGCGCCGCGTCCGCAGCCCGGCATCTCGCGCCCTCGCGCGTGGACCGCCTCCTGCCGGCGCTCGGCGTCGGCGTCATCTGGCTCTTCCTGCTGCTCTTCCTCGTCTATCCGCTGATGCGGATCCTCTACGACGCGTTCAGCGACGATGCCGGGCGCCTGACGCTCACGAACTTCGTCGAGTTCGCCCGCGACCCCTATTACCTGCGCTCGCTCGTGAATTCGCTGCTGCTCGGCCTCGGCACCGTGGCAGCGACCTCGGTGCTGGGGTTCGCGGTGGCGTTTCTGCTCGTGCGCTACGATTTCGTGGGCCGCAACCTGTTCAGCTATCTGACCTTGATCCCGATCATCTCGCCGCCCCTGGTCGGCGTGCTCGGGTTCACGTTCATCATGGGCCGCGCCGGCACGGTGAACGTGCTGCTCGAGGACTGGTTCGGGCTCGCCAAGCCATTGAACTTCGTATACGGGCTGCACGGCGTCCTGCTGGTGGAGACGCTCCACCTCTTCCCGATGATCACGCTGAACGTCGTGGACGCGCTCGCCAAGATCGATCCCGCGCTCGAGGAGGCGGCCGAGAGCGTCGGCGCCCGCGGCTGGAAAAAGCTCGTCACGATCACGCTGCCCCTCACGACACCCGGTTACGTCGCCGGCGCGCTCCTGGTCTTCATCTGGACCTTTTCCGACTTCGCCACCCCGCTCGTGCTCGGCGTCCACGATCTCCTCGCCTCGCAGGCGTACCTCAACATCGTCCAGTTCGTGGACCGGCGTCTGTTCCGGATGGGTATCGTGATCTCGGCGCTCATGGTGGCGCTGGCCGTCGTGTTCCTGGTGGCGGCGCGCCGGTACGTCGCGATCAAGGACTACTCGTCGCTCTCGTACTCGAAGATCGCCCGGCGGCGCCTCTCGCCTCTGCGCCAGGCGGCAGCGATCGCGTTCCTCTCGGCCGTGATGCTCCTGTCGTTCATCCCCTACCTCGGCGTGGGCCTGGCGTCCGTCGGCAAGGGGTGGTCGCTGACGCCGTTCCCCCTGCGCTACACGCTCGGCTACTTCGAGCGCGTCATCGTCGAGACGCCGAAATACATCGTGAACACCTTCCTCTACTCGGCGCTCGCGGTGCTCCTGTGCGTCGCGATCGGCGTGCCGATCGCGTGGATCCTGGCGCGTACGCGTCTGCCCGGCCGGGATACGCTCGACGGGCTCAACACCCTGATCCTCGCCATCCCCGGAACCGCCATCGGCATTGCCTACATCCGGGCGTTCCACTTCGACCTGCCCCTGGTGGGCCGCGGGCTCACGAGCCTCTGGATCATCCTGCCGCTCGTCCTCGCGATCCGCCGCCTGCCCTACACGGTGCGTGGCTCCTATGCGTCGCTCCTGCTCGTGCACCGGTCCATGGAGGAAGCGGCCGCGAGCGTGGGCGCGAGCGGGTTCCGCTCCTTCAGCGACGTGACGCTGCCGCTGATCTGGCGAGGCGTCCTCGTGGGCTCGCTCTTCTCGTTCATGACCTCGCTCCAGGAGGCCTCGGCAGTGCTGTTCCTGTCGCTCGGCGGCTGGGAGACCATCACGGTCGGAATCTTCTCCTTCTACATCGCCGGCAGCGCCAACGAGGCGGCGGCGCTCGGCGTCATCCTCATCGTGGTGGCGGCCGTGAGCGTGACTGTCATCAATCGCATCGCCGGCACGCGCATGGGGGGTATGTTCGGTTAGGTTGTGCTGCACTCCATTCCGAGGCTATCTCTGCAAGACAGTGAAATCAGTCACTTGCGATCGCTTGTCGGCTCCGGATCAATATGCTAGTGTCCTTCTTCACATGGCGCCGGCCGGGGAGCAGGGGACCTGGAAAGCGCTCGGGGAGCTATCCTCGATCGGGCTGACGCTGGTGGTGGCGACGGTCTTCGGGCTCGTCGCCGGCTACTACGCAGACCTTTGGCTGGGAACGAAGCCCTGGCTCCTGCTGATCGGGCTCGGACTCGGGATCGCGGCGGGATTCGTCAACCTCTTTCGATCGGTGAAGCGTGCGGAGCGGGAGCTCGATGACTCCAAGTGAGCTGACGACACGGGTGACGCTCGACACGTGCGCCGCCGTCGCGGCGCTCGCCGCAGTCGCCGCCTGGCTCGGCGGCGCGTCGGCGGGCCTGGGTGTACTCGCAGGCGGAGTCCTCGCGGTGGTGAACTTCCGGTGGCTGGTGGCGCGCGCGTCGGCGGCGACCGCCGCGGGGAACGCGGCGGCGAGCGCCTGGCTCGTCGGGGCGGGGCTGCGGTTCGCCGCGTGCACCGTCGCCTGCGCGCTGCTCCTCACCACCGGCTGGGCGCACCCGGTCGCGCTGGTGGCGGGGTTCACCGTGTTGCCGTGCGACCTGATCGCGCGCGGGCTCGCAGCGGCGCGCACCGAGCGCTGAGCGTGGAAGCGATCGATCACCCTCCGATCTTCCGCCTGCCGGGCATCCCCGACCACGTGACGTACACGTGGCTCGTGATGATAATCCTGGCGGCGCTGACCTTCGCCGCGTCGCGCAACCTGCAGCTCGTCCCTCGGGGCATCCAGAACTTCCTGGAGGTCGTCCTCGAGCAGTTCATCCAGATGATCGACGACGTGATGGGCCACGAAGGCCGGCGCTACCTGCCGCTCCTGGCGACCCTCGGGTTGTTCATCCTCACGGGTAATCTCATGAGCCTGGTGCCCGGGTTGGCAGGCCCGACCGGCAACCTCAACACCACCGCCGCCTGTGCCATCGTCGTGTTCGTGGCCTACCACGGGATCGGCGCGCGGAAGCAGGGTGTGGTGGCGTATCTCAAGCACTTCGCGGGGCCCGTTCCCCTCCCGCTCAAGCCGCTCATGTTCGTGATCGAGCTGATCAGTCACCTTGCCCGCCCCCTCTCGCTGACGCTCCGACTCTTCGGCAACATGGTCGGGGGCCACATCCTGCTCGCCGTCATCTTCCTCCTGATGGGCCTGGACGGCCTGATCGGCTGGGCGCTCTCGGGTAGCGTGGTGGGCGCCGTCGTCGGCGGGATCGGTGGCGTCGTCACGATCGTCTTCACGGTCGGGTTCCTCTACCCCTTGAAGATCCTGGTGGCCTTTCTGCAGGCGTTCATCTTCGTGATGCTGACGATGCTCTACATTTCAGGCGCGATCGAAGAGACCGATCACCATTCCGAGCACCACTAGCAGATCACACGCATAGAGGAGGGAGTCGTGCGACGTTCACTGATTCTGGGAGGTGTGACGGTTCTGGTGTTCCCGACCGCGGCGCTGGCGGCTGACGGCGCGAGCGGCGGTTGGATCGGTCCGTTCGCCGTCATCGCCGCGGGCATCGGCATGGCGATCGCGGCGGGCTTGTGCGGGCTCGGTCAGGGCAGGGCGGTTGCATCGGCCGTCGACGCGATGGCCCGGCAGCCGGGGGCCGCGGCGCGGATCCAAACCGCGATGATCATCGGGCTGGCGTTGATCGAGTCCCTCGCGATCTACACGCTCGTCATCGCGTTGATCCTCCTGTTCGTGAAGGGCATCCAGTTTTCGTGACGTCCAGCGGATAAAGGGATCGGCGCGCCGCACGCGCCCCGCGCGCGGCGCGCCGCACGATGACGCCACGCGCGAACGCCCGCCTTCCGAAGATCCCGGAGATGACGATCCGTCGTCTCTCGGTCTACACTCGGTGCCTCCTGCAGCTCGAGGAGGACGGGGTCAAGACCGTGTCCTCCCAGGAGCTGGCGGAGCGGTTCAACCTCAACTCGGCGCAGGTCCGGAAGGACCTCGCCTATTTCGGTGAGTTCGGCGTACGCGGCATCGGCTACTACGTCTCGGGCCTGAAGGCCGAGCTCCTGCGGATCCTCGGCCTCGATCGCGAGTGGGCGGTGGCGCTGGTCGGCTTCGGCAATCTCGGCTCGGCGCTCTTTCACTATAGAGGGTTCGCCCGCCAGGGGTTCAGGATCGCGGCGATCTTCGACGAGGACCCGCGCAAGGTGGCACGCGAGATCGACTCGACGCCCATCTTCCCGAGCCGTGATCTCGGCCGCGAAGTGAAGGCGCGCGGGATCCAGATTGCGATCGTCGCCGTGCCGTCGGATGCGGCCCAGTCCGTCGCCGATCAGCTGGCGGCCGCGGGCATCAAGGCCATCTTGAATTTCGCGCCGGCGCGGATCAAAGTCCCGAAGGACGTGCGACTCAAGCACGTCGATCTCTCGATCGAGCTCGAAACCCTCTCCTTCTACCTCGCCAAGTCCTCCCGCTAACGGGCCGGGGCTGGGGCTGGGGGGTCACGGGAAGGGTCGCGACGGCTCCATCCGAACACGTCGCGCCCGTCGTCGCTCAGCGGGAACGGGTCGCTGCGACCCTTCCCGTGACCCCCCAGCCCCAGCCCTGAGCGCTACGTCTAGCAGCCAGCATCATCGATCCCGGCGCCTCCAAGGGTCGACGCGATTGCAGGCCGCGCACGAGCGACGGGCCGGTGGGGAGCGCTCGGGAGGGAGCAGTAGGGGTCGACCGGACCCGTTCCCGCAACGTGGCGACGGGCGCGGCGCGTCCGGATGGAGCCCAGCCGCCCGGGGGTAGCGCACGCGTGCCGCGTGGTCCGGCGGCCCCTACTGCTCCCTCCCGAGCGCCCCCCGCCGGCCCGCCTCCAAGTGTCGTGATACGGTAGAGCGCTCGGTTCGATGTTGAGAGAGTGGCCGGCTTTTGAAGCGCTGGCGAAGTCCTTCGCGGAGGGAGATCCCTGCCTGCGCATCGCCGGCCTCACCGGTGCGGCGCGTGCCCTCGCTGTTGCCGAGCTCCTGCAGGCCCATCCGCGTCCCGCCCTCGTCGTGGTCGGCGGCATGGCCGACGCGCACCGCTGGACGCAGGATCTGAGGCTCTTCGGAACCGCCGCGCTCGAGTTTCCCTCGCCGGAGCCCCGGCTCTGGCGCGGCGGCCATCATCGGGAGGCGGACGCCGAGCGGGCGATGATCGCGCGGCGGCTCACGGTGGCCGACCCAGTGACCGTCGTCGCCACGCCCGCGGCGCTGACCGCGCCGCTCTTGAGTCGCGCCGAGTTTGCCGAGCGTACGCTCCGGCTCACGACCGGCGACCGCCTCGACCGCGAGCTCCTGCTCGAGGCGCTCGAGCGGTGCTGCTACGAGCGGGTCGAGACGGTCGTCGCGGTAGGACAGTGGAGTGTGCGCGGTGGTATCGTCGACGTGTTCTCCCCCAGCCAGGCGAGCCCGGCGAGGCTCGAGTTCGTCGGCGACGACATCGAGTCGATCCGTCTCTTCGACCCCACGTCCCAGCGCTCAGTCGTGTCGCTCGACGAACTGCTCGTCCTGCCGCTCGCCCCCGAGGACGGCGCGGACGAGCACAGCGCGCGACTGCTCGACTATCTGCCGGTGGCGGCGCCGATCGTGGTCGACGTGCCGAAATTGCTCGACGGGCCGACCGAGGAGGCTCCGGCGGATCCGCCACTCCGCGAACGGCTCGCCGGCCGCCAGCTCGTCGAGCTGAGCCTGGTCGCTGGCACCTCCAGCGCGGCGGCCGGGGTGTCCGCGGCGACCGAGTTCACGCTGGAGACTCACGAGGTGCCGCGCTTCACCGGGCGCTTCAATCAGCTCACCGTGGAGCTCGGACGCTGGCGCGACGAGGGCTTTCGCGTCCGGCTGACCGCCGCCGACGACCGCCAGGCGGAGCACCTGCGCCAGATCCTGCGCGAGCACGGGGTCGAGGCCGTGGTCGCGGCGTCGCTCGAGGGGTCGGAGTCGCTGGCGGTTGTCGTGGGCGAGTGTTCGGCCGGATTCGGGGTCCCCGCCCTCGGCGTCATCGTGCTCACTGAGGGGGAGGTCTTCGGCTCTCGACGGCGGTCGCTGCGCCGGCCGAAATACCAGCGCGGCGCCGCCCTCACGGCGTTCACCGATCTCGCGATCGGCGACATCGTTGTCCACGAGGACCACGGGCTCGGGCGCTACCTCGGCCTGCAGACGATGAGGATCGGCGACCGCGAGGGCGACTTCCTCCTGCTCGAGTACTCGGAGGGCAACCGGCTCTACCTGCCGGTCCAGCGCCTCGACCTCATCTCGAAGTACCTCGGCGGAGACGCTGGCGCCGCGCGGCTCGACCGCCTCGGTGGCGCGTCCTGGCAGCGCGTAAAGGAGTCCGTCCGCGCTGCGCTGCGCGAGATGGCCGAGGGGCTGCTCCGACTCTACGCGCAACGAGCCGTGGCCGACGGCCACGCGTTCGCATTGGACACGCCCTGGCAGCGTGAGTTCGAGACGGCGTTCAGGTTCGAGGAGACGGCGGATCAGCTCCGAGCGATCGAAGACGCCAAGCGCGACATGGAATCCGATCGCCCGATGGACCGGCTCGTCGCGGGCGACGTGGGGTACGGCAAGACGGAGGTGGCGCTTCGCGCCGCCTTCAAGGCGGTGGCCGACGGTACGCAGGTCGCGGTCCTGGTGCCGACCACGGTGCTGGCCCAGCAGCACTGGTCCACGTTCGCCGACCGATTCGCACCGTTTCCGGCCCGGGTCGAGCTGCTGTCGCGCTTCCGCGCGCCCAAGGAGCAGCGCGCAGTCGTCGAGGGGTTGCGCCACGGCACCGTGGACGTCGTGATCGGTACGCATCGGCTCCTGTCGAAAGACGTCGCGTTCAAGAACCTGGGTCTTCTGGTCGTCGACGAAGAGCACCGGTTCGGCGTCGCCCACAAGGAGCGGATGAAGCAGCTGCGCGCCTCCGTGGACGTGCTGGCGCTCACGGCCACCCCGATTCCCCGGACCCTGTACATGTCGCTCTCCGGCGTCCGGGACATGTCGGTGATCGAGACCGCGCCGCTCGACCGGCTGCCCGTCGAGACGGTCATCCGCCGCTTCAGCCGGGGCGTCATCAAGGAGGCGCTCGAGCGTGAGCTGGAGCGCGGCGGCCAGGTGTTCTTCGTCCACAACCGCGTCCAGTCGTTGCCCTCGATGGCGAAGTTCGTCCAGGAGCTGGTTCCCGACGCGCGCGTCATCATGGGCCACGGCCAGATGAAGGAGCGCGAGCTCGAAGCCGCGATGGTGAAGTTCGTCACCGGCCAGGCGGATGTGCTGGTCTCCACGGCCATCGTCGAGTCGGGGCTGGATATCCCCGCGTCCAACACCATCATCGTCAACCGCGCGGATCGCTTCGGGCTCGCCCAGCTCTACCAGCTCCGGGGACGGGTCGGGCGCGAGCGCCAGCAGGCGTACGCCTACCTGCTTGTGCCCGCGGACGGCCGGGTGGACGAGCAGGCGCAGCGGCGCCTCCGGGCTCTCCAGGAGTTGACCGAGCTCGGCTCGGGGTTCAAGCTCGCGCTACGCGACCTCGAGATTCGCGGCGCCGGGAACCTCCTGGGTGCCCAGCAGCATGGCCATATCGCCGCGGTGGGCTACGATCTTTATTCGAAGCTACTGGCCGAAGCCGTGCGAGAATTGGCCGGCCGACCGACCGCCACCACGGTCGAACCGGTGATCAGCGTGACCGTGGAAGGATTCTTACCCGACGACTATGTGCCAGAGGTCAATCAACGGCTCGCTCTCTACAAGCGCCTCGCCGGCGCCGCCGGCGACTCGGAGGTTGCCGACCTTCGCGCGGAGCTGGCCGACCGGTTCGGCCCTTTGCCCGCCGCCGCCGGGCAGCTTCTCGACATCGTGCGCATCCGCGTCGCCGCGCGCACGGTGGGCGTCGAGAAGATCGAGGCGGGCGACGGCAAGGCGCTCGTCACCTTCTCCCCCGCGACCCCGCTCGAGCCCGAACGGCTCGTCCGCGCCATCGAGCGGAGCCATGGTCGACTCAAGATGAAACGCGAGTTCACGCTCGAAGCGACGATCGCGCGTGGAGAGTGGCCGCGCGTCCGAGACTCGCTTCTCGGACTTCTCGACGGTCTGAGCCGCTCGTGAGCCGTCGATTCGCGGTCGCGACGCTCCTGGTGCTGGTACTCGGCGGCTGCGCGGTGCCCCGATGGATGCCGTTCATCGGCGACGGGCCGGCCAAGGGGCCGGAGCCCCCGAAGCCGGCCACAGCGGCGACCTCAACCGTCCCGATGCGGCTCGGCGCCGCCGGGAGGCCCGCGTCGGCGCCCGACGCCGGCGTGACCGACCGCGTGCTGGCCGTCGTCAACAACGACGCGATCACGCTC
>WNFG01022239.1_pt1 | contig 16980 bp, 19 predicted proteins | sample 5400431 | NCBI WGS metagenome assembly WNFG01 (sample SAMN13153346, study PRJNA577476) | soil metagenome | isolation source: 120 cm saprolite under Douglas fir tree site 2 hole 3 replicate 2 | place: USA:California | collected 2015-04-18 | reverse complement strand
TGCTCGGGCTCCATCTGCAGCTTCCACTTCATGTGCACCGGCGAGGTGGAGATGAAGGTATGGATGCGGCCGCGCTCGGCCGGCCTGATCGCCTCGCCGCAGCGGTCGATGTCCTTCTGGCCGGCCCGCGAGAGACCGCACACGACGGCCCGATTGGTGCGTTTGGCGATCTCGTTGACGGCGAGGAAATCGCCCTCGGAGGCGATCGGGAACCCGGCCTCGATGATGTCGACGCCCATGTGGTCAAGGAGTTCGGCGATCTCGAGCTTTTCCTCGTGGGTCATGGTGGCGCCGGGCGACTGCTCGCCGTCGCGCAAGGTGGTGTCGAAAACGACGACGCGGTCCTGCTCGGACTGTGGTTGCGAGGTCATGGGAACTGTTCCTCTTTAGGAGAGATGGCTGCAAAGATTGCGCCCGCAAGGCGCTCTCAGGTTCCGGTCTGGAAAACCCCTGAGTGCCCAGGCGCTTGAGCGCCCAGCCGGCCCTCAGGGGCGAATAAGGAGCAGCGCCAGAAGAATGAGGGAGGCTTCGGCGCGGACCGCAGTCCCCCCGCCGATCGCGCGAATTTCGCGGCGCATCGACATGCCAAACCCTCAAGTGCAGGCCATGAGAGTCGCGAAAACAGGTGAAAGTCGCGTTAAACTCCGGAGGCCGACGGCACCTTCTAGCGGAAAAGAGGCGTTTGGGGCAAGTCGTTTTGTATGGCCGGTGGCGTAGCCCGGATTGAGCGCAGCGAAATCCGGGAACGCCCTATCAACACGGCACCGCGGCCCCCGGGTTTCGCTGGCGCTCAACCCGGGCTACTTATGCTCCACATATGCGCGAGATACGCCGTAACAAAGCGCGGCATTTCCGGATCGAGGTCCGCAGCCGAGCGGACGATGCGGACATCGCTGAGCTCCGGCTGCGTCTCGCTCGCGAGATGGCGCAGCATCCTTGTCCTCACCTCCGCAGCCGGATACGGAACATCAATGTGTTTCATCACGGCGACGCGCTGGGCATCGACCACCGCGTGCCATCCGGGTGCAACCGACACGTCGGCAGCTGTCAGGCCGGTCTCTTCGGCGAGCTCGCGCATGACGTTGCCGAGGAGGTCGACGGTTTCGCCGCGCACGTCGTTGGGATCAGGCGTGCCAGCGGGAAAATAGATGCGGCCCGGATTGGCCGTGCGATCGCTCATCACGCCCATGAGGTAGGCGCCGTCGCTTGCACGCAAGGCGCCCATGGCAAAGCAGTTGACGACCGCCGGGTCAGGAAAGTTCCAGTCGCGCCACGCCAGGAATTCCGCGAAGGCTGCTTCGAAATACATGCCGCGCAAGGTGCCATCGCGAATGGCAAAGTCGCGCATGAGCAGCACCCGACCATTCCACAGTTGCGGGGTCGCCTGACGGCGTGCGGCGAAATGCGCGGCGATGTCGTCGCAGCGCGCTTGCGCGAACCGCCAGCGAAATGGCGCGAAGCCAACGTCAAAGCGATCGACCGGAACGATGTGCGTGTCAGGCATGGCGAGGCGGAATGCAGGAACACGTCGGGTTTGTCAAAGGCCGATCCTGACCGGCGCGAATGTCTCGGACGGCGCCGTGAGCTCGTCCTGCGCGGCAACCAGGATCGTTTCGGACGCGCCGGCATCGCGCGTTCGCCGCAATAGCCCGAACACCGACGATGTCGCGGCGGCCAGTGCGTCCGCGACCGAGCCGCTGCGCAGGCAGTGGAGGAAGAACAAGGCCGCGATCAGATCGCCCGCCCCATTGGCCGGCGTTGCGAGCAGCGGCGTGCGGACGAGATATCGCGCGCTTCCATCCGAGGCGATGACATCAAGGCTGTCGGCGGGGGTCGCGTCAGAGAGCACCGAGGTGACGAGTACGGCGCGCGGGCCGCAGGCGTGGATGTCGTCCACGGCGGAGAGGATGGCGGCGAGGTCGCGCGTCTCGCGCTCCACCAGCCGGTCAAGCTCGAAGTGGTTGGGCGTGACGACCCCTGCAGCCGGCAGGGCGCGTTCGCGCATGAATTCCGCAATACCGGCCCGCACGAATTCGCCGCGGGCGCGATTGCCAATGACGGGATCGCAGCAATAGCTTGCATGAGGGTTGGCGGCCTTGACCTTGCCGACCGCCTTAAGGATCGCCTCCCCGGTTTCGACCGCACCGATGTAGCCCGACAGTACGCCATCGCACGCGCCAAGCACGCCGAGGTCGGCGATGCCGTCGATGACCTCGCCGATCCTGGCGGCCGCAAACACTTCGCCTTTCCATGTGCCATAGCCGGTATGGTTCGAGAACTGCACCGTATGGACGGGCCACACCTCGCAGCCGAGCCGCTGCAAGGCAAACACGGCGGCGGAATTGCCCACGTGCCCATAGGCGACGTGGGACTGGATGGAGATGAGGTTCATGCCGGGCTCTTGTAGCCCGCCTGGAGCGAAGCGCAATGCGGCTACCGCATCCCCAGCTTCTGCGCCGCCTGCTCCACGAACTTGTTCGTATAAGTCTTGGCCAAATCGATCTTCGCCTTCGCCACTTCCGGCGACGATTGGGCGAACACGTTGAGTACAGCCTCGGCGCCCTTCGGGTCCATGCGGCCGGTGGTCGAATACATCGGCAGCGTGTTTTTCAACGCCGCGAGATAAAGCGCCTTGTCGGGCCCTACCAGATCTTCCGGCATTTTCGCCATGATCTCCTCCGCCGTGTGGGAGTGAATCCACTTCAGGGTGGCGAGGATCGCGTCGGTGAGCGCCTGGGTTTCCTTCTCGTGCCTGGCGATCCAGTCGCCGCGCGTGTAAAGAGCGCCGCCCGGATATTCGCCGCCGAACACCGCCAGGGTGTCGGCCTGGGTGCGGGTGTCGCTCAAAATCTTGAGCGCCGGGAATTTGCCCCTCAACAGGGTCGGCGTCGGGTCGAGCATCACGGCGGCATCGACGGTGCCCTGCTCCATGGCGGCGACCGCGGTGGCATCGAGCCCAATGCCGATGACCGCGGCGGCGTCGGGAGCAACGCCGTTCTTGGCAAGCAGGAATTTCAGGAAGAAGTCGGTCGAAGAGCCGGGCGCGCTGACGCCGACCTTCTTGCCGGCGAGGTCACGCACGGAATTGATCTCGGCGGTGTGGCGCGGCGAGACGCCCAGCACCAGCCCCGGATAGCGATCGTAGACCACGAAGGCCTGCAAATTCTGGTTCCTGGCAGCGAGATTGACGCAGTGGTCGTAATAGCCCGACACCACGTCGGCGCTGCCGCCGATAACGGCGGTGAGGGCCTGGGAGCCACCTCTGAAATTAATGAGCTCGATCTCGACGCCAGCCTTTTTGTATTCGCCGAGCTCTTCGGCGAGCACGGTCGGCAGATAGCACAGACAACCGGCCCCGCCGATCGCGATGGTGACTTTCGCAAATGCCGCGCCCGATGCGAGCGCCAGAGCGGCAAGAGAGGCGGCAAGGGAGGCGGCAAGAGATAAGCCGACGCGGGCAAGCAATTTCGCAATCATGGGGCTCCTCCGGTCTACTCTTTCTTCGCGGACCTCCGGTCCGGATACCAGTGACAGGTCACCAGATGGTCGTTCACCATTCCGACGGCCTGCATGAAGGCGTAGACGATGGTCGGCCCGACGAACTTGAAGCCGCGGCCGGCGAGTTCCTTTGAGATCGCGCGAGAGAGCGGCGTTTCCGCCGGAATGTCGGACAAGCGGCGCCGATGGTTCACCTGCGGCTCGCCGTCGACGAAATCCCATAGCAACGCCGAGAAGCCCGGACCCTTCTCCATGATGGAGAGATAGCCGCGAGCCGACAATATCGCGCCCTCGATCTTGGCGCGGTTGCGCACGATTCCGGCATCGTTCATCAGCGCCGTCACCTTGCGCTTGTCGTAGCGCGCGATCGCGGCGGGCGCAAACCCGTCGAAGGCGCGGCGGAAGTTGTCGCGCTTGCGCAGGATCGTGATCCACGACAGCCCGGCCTGGAAGCCGTCGAGCAGGAGCTTCTCGAACAGGGCGCGATCGTCCCGCTCCGGCACGCCCCACTCGTCGTCGTGATAGGCGACATAGAGCGGGTCCTGTTTGGGCCACGGGCAGCGATTAAGGCCGTCGGGATGCGGGAGCGCTGACATGCGTTCGTTATAGTGCACGCACGTGCTTGCGCCAATGCCCGTAGCGCGTAGGGCGGGTTAGTAGCGAAGCGTAACCCGCCGACCCATGGCGCAATACGCCGCGCTATTGCGCCCTACGCGTGCTTCGCCCGCGTCGGCATAATCATGGCGGCGACGCCGGCGATCACGCCGGCCAGGCCGATGAGCGCGCTGGGGGCGACGCTTTCGCCCAGGAACGCGACGCCGATGGCGACCCCGACCGGAACGCGAAGATAGGCTTGCGCCGTCACCCCGACCGAGCCGAGCGTTCGCACCAGGCGGAAATAGAGCGCAAACGCGAAAGCGGTGGAAAATACCGACAACGCGATGAGGGCCATCACTGACGTCGCTGACGGCGCGATCGTCCATGGCGCTTCCGCCACCAGGCTGATCGGAACGAGCACCATGCTTCCGCACAGCATCGATCCGGTCGCCGGCACCATGGGATCGAGAGTCCCGAAGCCGCGCCCGAAGATCGCGGCGCCCGCAAAGCATAGCGTAGCGGCGATGAGGGCGAGATCGGCGATGAGCGCTTCGCCGATCCCGCTCAATGCTTCCACGCCGACGATCAGGCAGATACCGCCAATTCCCGCGACGGCCCCGAACAATTTCGTAAGCGTCGCCGGCTCGTGGCGGGTGATCGCGAAGGTCACGAGAAAGGTGAAGATCGGCGAAGTCGAACACAAGATCGTGGCGAGGCCCGCCTCGACGGTCTGTTCCGCCCAGGCAATCAACGTGAACGGCACCACGCTGTTGAGCAGCGCCTGGAGCATGAACCGCCGCCACGACGCCACGTCGCGCGGCATTGCGATGCCGCGCGCAGCGAGGATCGCAAACAGCAGCGCGCCGCCGATCAAGGTCCGCGCTGCGATCAGCGTCACCGGCGGAATGGTGGCGACGCCGAGCCTGATGAAGGCATAGGACGCACCCCACACCATCGCCAGCACGACAAGCAGCGCGTATTCGCGCGCATTGCTGACAGCTTGCGTGGCGGCGGGAGCCGTCCGCATCGGCGCCTCCTTGGATTTTCGGACGGCGACATCTAGCAGCTTGCGCCGCGTCTATACTTCGGCTAATGTCAAACTATGAAAGACGGACCGAACATCGCGGCCATTGCGGCGCTGCTTGGAGATCCGGCGCGCGCCAACATGCTGACAGCGCTCATGCACGGCCAGGCGCTTACCACAACCGAGCTCGCCCAGGAGGCGGGCGTCGTGCTTTCGACGGCGAGCGGGCATCCGTCCTCGAAGGCCTGATGGGGGTTGCGGCCCGCACCGGGCATTTGCGCGTGCGCACCGGCCCGCGCGACCCGGAACTGCGGCGCGCCCGCGTCTGCTACGATCATCTCGCCGGCGACGCCGCGGTGCGGATGTACGACCGTCTCCAGGCGGCCAGGTTGATCGCTGCGGCCGGCGGCGCGCTGCAGCTCACGAAGGCCGGCGAACGGTTCTTTTCGGCTTTGGGCATCGATCTCGATGCCGTTGCGAACGGGCGACGCCCCCTGTGCCGCGCCTGCCTTGACTGGAGCGAACGCCGGCACCACCTCGCCGGCGCGCTCGGGGCGGCGCTGCTCAATCACATCTATGATCGCGGCTGGGCCAAGCGGCTGGCGAATTCGCGGGTCGTGGCCTTTACCAAGGCGGGTACTGCAAGGTTCGACGGCATAATGCCGTAGGCTCGTAGCCTGGATTGAGCGTCAGCGAAACCCGGGGGCGGCATTGCTGCACTGATAGGGCGGTCCCGGATTTCGCTTCGCTCAATCTGGGCTACGCTTGCTTGCTGGCGGAGGGAGAAGGGGCCCCGCCGGCCTCATCCCGCCTTGCGCTCTCCCGGCAACGCAAACCGCAGCCAGTCGAGCTTGACGAGGCGCAACGTCACGGCGCCGGCCACCAGGGCGTGGCTCGCCGCCAGCGCGTCCTCGGCGCGGTCGAGCCGCAGCATCGCGAGCGCCCGCCCACCGGCCGATGAGCCCAACGTGCCGACCGGCTTCTCGGCCGCCATCACGGCCGCGCCCGCCTCGGGCGCGAAGCCTTCATAGGCAACCGGCACAATACGCGTGCGCACGTTGCCGCGATGTTCCATGCGCGACACCACTTCCTGGCCGACGAAGCAGCCCTTGTGGAAGTCGACGCCATGGAGCTGGTCCATGTCGGCCTCATGCGGAAACGCGTCGCCGTAGATGAAATCGAGGCCGCCGCGCGGTATCCCGAGCGCGATGCGGTGCGCTTCGAATGCGGCTTCCGGCATCAGCGTAGCGCCAAGGTCGGCCGCCGCCTCCGCGGCGAGATGAGGGGGTAGAATGACGCGAAGCCCGAGCGCCGGCAGGCGCGGATCGCGATAACACAATCCGTATTCGGTCGCGGCCTGTCCCTCCCAGACCGCTATGATGCCGAGCACCTCGGACAGATCCTCGACGATCACCTTGGCGCGCAGCTTGTAGAAATTGAGCCGGTCGACGCAGGATTTCGCGAGCGCTTTGGGGACATCAAGGAAGAAGCCGCCGCCGTCCTGAGCGGGCGCCTCGGCAACGATCATATCCATGATGATCTTGCCCTGCGGCGTCAACAGCGCCGCAAAAACGGCGCTATCCGGCGCCATCCGGCCGATATCGGAGGTCAACAGGCCATTGAGAAAACCCCGCGCATCGTCGCCAGCGACCTTGACGACGCCGCGGTCTGGAAGCAGCGCTGCTTTCATGTGTTCTTGCCTAACCGACCCTACCGTCCTCTGCAAGCGGGGAGGGTAGCTCGTAGGGCGCAATAAGCGCAGCGCATTGCGCCGTTCCCGTGCGAAAGGCAGGCGACGTCTCGACGCCGCGACCTCGGCGGCCCCGCGTTTGAGATGAAACGGCGCAATGCGCTGCGCTTATTGCGCCCTACGCACTGTTCCCGGATTACGCTGAGTTTATCATCGGGCCGGCCAAAGGCCGGACCCGTTGGCTCCATCCGGGCTACTGGGGCCCTTACTGCCACGCCAGCTCGACCGAAAATTCACCGTTGGCGATGCGCTTGGGCAGGCCCTCGGCATAGCGGGCAGCGGCATCCTCGCCATAGGTCGAAACCAGTTCGCTGAAGGCGGTGAACAGGCAGATCTGCGCCATGCAGTCGCCGTCGACGCCAGAAAGGCGAGCCTCGACCCAGGCCTCCTGGAGGAAATCGAGTGCGGCCTGCTTCTGCTCGTGATCCGGCAAGGAACCACGCGCCACCGGTACTGGTTTCATGATGATGTCGTACCCACGCGGCCCACCGCCGCACCCCGTTGCGGCTGCAAACTAGCATGCGGATCGCGGCGTTAAAGGCCGACCTTTAGGAACGGTTAATTTGTCCCGCGAAACGAGCGGAAAGACGCGCTGGGATCGGGGCGCATGTTGTTGCCGCTCAATTGCTGTAACGCGCCGTGACCTCGCGGGCGATCTTGGAGCCCTCTTCGAGATAGTGGCGGATGACCAGGTCGGCGGCGGGCGTGCAGGTGCGGTAGGTCTGCAGGTAGGCCCGGTAGCCCCGATTGAAGTGAGCAATGAATTGGGCGCGTCGCTGGCCTGACGGCGCCTCCGCATCGAGCAGCGCCTGCATCTCGGCACGCCACTTGGCGCCCTCGTTGGCGCCGCAGAGGCCGCGCAGGTAGTGCAGGCTGCCGAGAATTTCGGACAGCCGCGCCAGGCCTGCATCAAAGGGCGCCGTCACCTCGGCGGCGGTCGCCGGGGCGGTGGCCTCCCCCGCACCCCAGCCGACGATGAGCATCACAATGATGATCGCACGTATTTTCATGTCGCCATCGATATGCGCCTCCGACCGGGTGAGTTCAAGCGTAGGGCAGGCGGGTTATTTGGAACGATTTCAGTCAGGTTAAAGCGCCAGCACTCTGCCGGCGTCGTGGCCGGGCTCGTCCCCGACACCTCAATCATTTTGGGCCGTGCCAAAAAAACTCGCCGGGACAAGCCCCGCGACGACGCCCCTGTTTCATTCAATGCTCGGACGGAGGCGTTGAGCGGGGCCGCTTTCGGTTGTGTTGCTGCGACTTGTGGGAGGAGATCATGCGGCGAACTTTGTCCATGTTGGCGATCGGCGTCTGCGCAAACGCGTTGATGAGCCTTTCGGCGTTGGCGCAAGCGGCGCCTGAAGTGACGCTCACGCGCCTCGACTGCGGCACCAGCGGTCCGCCGACGGACGTCGGTGCGCGCACGGGTGCCGGCCTGCGCTTTTCCGACACATATGACTTCAGCGGCTTGAAAGTTCAGCTTGTCTTCAGCTGCTACCTGATCAAGCATGGCGACGACTACATGGTGTGGGACACCGGTTTCGGGGCGAGTGCGGGGGAAAGGGCACCGAAGACGAGCCTCGTCGATCTGCTGGGCCAGTTGAAGCTGAAACCCGAGCAGATCAAGTACGTCGGCATCAGCCATTATCATGGCGACCACGTCGGCCAGGTGGACTCGTTTGCGAAATCGACGCTGCTGATCGGCAAGGGCGATTGGGACGTGCTGACCGACCCCACCAAGAAGAGCCCGCTGGTGAATCCCGTGACTTTCACGCCCTGGATCACGGGCGGCGCCAAGGTGGAGCCGGTTGCGGCGGACCAGGACGTCTTCGGCGACGGCACCGTCGTGATGCTCAACACGCCCGGGCATACGCCGGGCCATCACACCCTGCTGGTGAAGCTGCAGGAGAAGGGTTACGTGCTGCTCAGCGGCGACCTCGCGCACTTCCAGGAAAACTATGACAGCAACGGCGTTCCGTCGTTCAACACCGACCACGCCTACACCCTGTCCTCGCTGGACCGCTTCAAGAAGATTGCCGCCAATCTCAAGGCGACGGTCATCATCCAGCACGACGCGCGCGACGTCGGCAAACTGTCGGCTTTCCCGGCGGCGGCGAAGTAATCGAGCACTGCTCCCTCTCCCCGCTTGCGGGGAGAGGGTCGGAGTGAGGGGCCTCTCCACAGGCTGAGATTCGCCGAGAGGCCTCTTACCCGCCCACGACTCTCCCCATATGACCGGCACGCGCGCTACCCTGCGAGTCTGAGCTTGTGGACCCCCCTCACCCCGACCCTCTCCCCGCAAGCGGGGAGAGGGAGAGCCCCGCCCTCGCCACCAGCGCTATCGCGTTGGCGACGATTTCCGCGAGACCCGCAGTGGTGTTGAGGCCCGCGAGCGCCGCCGGATCGAGCCACATCGCCTCGGAAAGCTCCTCGCTGAGCACCGGCTCGCCCGCGATCCACCTTGCCGCGAAAGGCAAGATGACGAAATGCCGTTCGATCCGGCCGTCGCCATCCCGCGCGATGGCTTCGCGATAGCCGGCGAGCGCCACCGGCTCGACCGCAAGCGCGGTCTCTTCACGGACTTCGCGCACCACCGCCTCCACCAGCGTTTCGCCAACCTCGACGCCGCCGCCCGGCAGCGTATAGAGGCCCGCCGCAGGCGGCCGGGCGCGGCGCACGATCAGCACCTTGCCGTGGCGGATGATGGCGGCGCTCACCGCGAGGATCGGTGTGGCCGGGTAGGTTCTCCGGTTCGTCACGGCCCCCTCGCTACCCTCCCCCGCTTGCGGGGGAGGGTAGCGAGGGGGCCCCGGCGAGCGCCAGCAAATCATCGCCATATTGCCGGCGCGCCTCGCCGTAGATCGGCTGTACGGCGGCCGCAAACGCATTGTGCTGGTCCGCGGTCAATTCGACGATCTCGCAGCCCGCGGCCGCGATGGCGGCGCGCGCGTCCTCCTCCTCGCGCACGTGAAGGTCGCGCTGAAACGCGATCGCGTCCGTGACGGCGTTCCGCATGGCGGTTTGGAGGTCGCCCGGCCAGGCATCGAACGCGGCACGATGCACGAAAATCGGCCGGGAGATGTAGAAGTGGCTGGTGAGCGTGTGAAAACGATGAAACTTATGCACCCCGTAGGTGACGGTGTTCGACAGCGGATTTTCCTGGGCGTCGAGCTCGCCGCCGGCGATCATCGTAATCGCTTGCGTGAGGTCCATGCGCAACGGCACCGCGCCCAAGAGCTCGAAGGTTCGCTCCTGGACCTTGCTGGGGAGCACCCTGATCCGCATTGCGGCCAAGTCGGACGGCGTGCGCACCGGCCGCAAGCGGTTCGAGAGGTGCCGGAACCCGTTCTCGAAGAAACCGAGGATGCGGTAGCCCACTTGCTCTTCGATCTTCCGCGTCAGCATTTGCCCGAGCGCGCCGTCGATCGCGGCGCGGGCGCCCGCGGTTGTCCCGAACAGGAACGGCAGATCGACCAGGCCAAGCTCGGGGACCCGATCGGTCAGGTAGCTGCTCGACTGGTAACCGAGCGTAAGCAGCCCATGCTCGACCAGCCATAAGATGTCCTGAGCCTGGTAGCCGAGGTCCATGATGTTCCAGACGTATTTGATGTCGACGTCGTCGCCGAACTCGGCCTCGAGTCGATCGCCGATGCGCTTCAACGCGCGGCTGAAGCCTGTGGTGGGCGGGCCATAACCGCCCATGCGAATCTGCGTCCGTTTTCCCATTCGGCCCCCGGCTCGGCTCGACGACGATGTGATGACCGGTCATCATCCGGCCGGTCTCATGCTAAAGAGTCTTTGGCAAAAGGGAAAACCATATGGCCGGCCTCAAACGGCCGCACCGATCAAAAGAGGGGGAACATGCGCAAATTGATACTCGCCACCGCTGTCTTTGCGGCGATCGTGGGCGGCGCCGGCCTCGCCAAGGCGCAAACCTATCCCTCTCGCCCCATCATGATGATCGTGCCGCTTGCGACCGGGGGTTCGACCGACACCATAGGGCGAATCATGGCCGAGGGCATGCGTGCCTTCCTCGGCCAGCCGGTCATCGTCGAAAACGTCACCGGCGCGGGCGGCTCGATCGGCGTCGGACGGGTCGCCCGCTCCGCGTCCGACGGCTACACGATCGGCATCGGCCATTGGGGCACCAACATGGCGAACGGGGCGATCTATCCGCTGCAGTACGACCTGCTGCAAGATCTCGAACCAGTCGCCCTGATTGCGAGCCAGCCGTTCCTGATCGTCGCCCGCAAGACCATGCCGGCGAATAACCTTCCCGACCTCATCGCGTGGCTGAAGGCCAACGCCGACAAGGCCTCGGAGGGGAACTCCGGCGTCGGAACTCCGAGCCATGTTGCCGGCATCCTGTTCCAGAACCTCATCGGGGCGCGTTTCCAGATGGTGCCCTACCGCAGCGCCGGCCTGTCGATGCAGGACTTGGTGGCCGGACAGATCGACGTCCTGCTCGACACGCCGGCAACGTCAATGTCGCAGGTGACCGCCGGCACGCTGAAGGCCTATGCGGTGACGGCCAAGAGCCGCCTCGCGATCGCGCCCGATATCCCGACGGTCGACGAAGCCGGATTGCCGGGATTCTATTTCTCGTTCTGGCATGCCTTCTGGGTTCCGAAGGGCACGCCGAAAAACATCACCGCCAAGCTCAACGAGGCCGTCGTGAAGGCGCTCGCCGACCCTGTCGTGCGCAAGCGCCTCACCGATATCGCGCAGGACATTTTCCCGCGCGATCAACTCACCCCCGAAGCGCTGCTCGCCTATCACAAGGCGGAAATCGAGAAATGGTGGCCGATCATCAAGGCGGCGAATATCAAGGCGGAATAAGATTGACCGCGGACGGTCCATCTTGACATAGGTACAGCATTGCTGTATCTAGTGCCATGCAGACGGTCGTCGAAACCAAGCCCTACCTCGCGGCGGCGGCAGCGGCCGGAATGACCGATGCGGAGCGCGAGCGCACAGTGTTGTTCCTGGCCGAAAACCCCGAGGCCGGCGACCTGATCAGAGAAAGCGGCGGCTGCCGCAAGGTCCGCATCGCGAAGGACGGGAGGGGCAAGAGCGCCGGTTATCGGGTGATCACATGGTTTGGCGGTAAGGACGTCCCGGTGTTCCTGCTGACGGTATTTGCAAAGGGGCAGAAGGCAAATCTATCCGATAAGGAATGCAACGCGCTCGCGAAGTTGACCGGAACGCTCAGAGCGAGCCTTGGTGGCAATGTGAAGAAGTTGAGAAAGCAGTCATGACCAAGAAGGCATTCGACAAGATCGCGGCAGGGCTGACCGACGCCATCGCCATTGCAAAAGGCGAGGCCGATCCCGCCACCTATCGGGTCCACGCGCCCGCCGATATCGACGTGTTAAAGATTCGCCGTGCCTTGGGACTTACCCGCGAGGCGTTTGCCATGCGCTTCGGTCTGCAGCTCGGCACCGTCCGTGATTGGGAACAGCGCAAGCGCCGACCAGAGGGCGCGGCACGTGTTCTTCTCGCTGTAATTGAGACGGAGCCCGAGGCCGTCACCCGTGCGCTGGCCGTGGCCGCGCGGCGCAGGGCGCGAAAAGCGGCCTAGCGCCGTCTCGACTCACTCCCTCGCCACGTAGAAATATCCCACCTTGTCATTCACCGGCGAGCCGAACCACATCCGGCCCTCCGCGTCCATGAAGAAGTCGCGCATGGAGTTTTCGGCGCGCGGGTAGGGATATTCCACCACCTTGCCGGTGTTGGGATCGAGGCGGCCGATCACGTCCATGTATTCGGACGAGTACCACACCATGCCGTCGCGATCGATGCCGAGCGCATAGGGCGTGGGCTGCGGGCCCGGCAGCTGGAACTCGGTGATGGCGCCGGTCTTGGGGTCGAGGCGCCCGATCCGGCCAGAATCGAACTCGCCGAACCATACGATGCCCTTGTCGTCGACCTGGATGCGGCGCGGCCGGCCGTTCACAGTCGGCAGCGTGTATTTGGTCACCTGCAAAGTCTTGGCATCGACCTTGCCGACCTTGCCGGTCGCCGTCAGCTCCGTGAACCAGACATTGCCTTCCTGATCGAGCGCAATGCCGTAACAGGTTGGCACTTCCGGGATGTGGGTGAATTTCTCGGTTTTGGGATCGAACACCGACAGCGCGCCGGTCGACCACACCATCCCGGTCTTGGGATCGATGCGAACCGTGTGCTTGCCGACGGTGTCTTGATATTCGGTGATCTCTTTGGTCCGCGGGTCCCAGCGGCCGAGCTTGTTGGAACCCTGCTCGGTGAGCCATACGCTGCCGTCCGGATGCGGGACTGCGGAGTGGATCGCGGCAGTGCCCATGTTGGGGACCGGATATTCCTTCATCTCGCCGGTCACCGGATTGAGGTTCCGGTCACCGGATTGAGGTTTGCGATCTTGTTGGCGCGCCCGTAATACGGCACCCAGAACGTGCCGTCCTTGTCGGGATGGGCGCTCCACGGCATCCGGTTGGGACCGGGCGTGTCATACTCTACGTAGACGATCTTCAAGCCTTCGTCGCTGATGGGGCGGACCTCGCTCTGGTATTGCGGCAAATCCGCCGGCGACTTCGGCAGCTTGGAGTTCTCGCCGAACATCTGGTTGATGTAGGAGATGACGTTCTCGGTTTTCTGTTCATTGAAGCCGAAGGCCGGTCGCATAATGAAGTAGCCCATGGCGTCCTTCATGTAGCTGACGCGGTCGCGCCAGCCGTCCTCGTCGCGCACCACGGCCGCCATGCGGCTCTCGAAGCCGTGGCAGGCCATGCAGTGGGTGAAGAGCTCCTCCTTGCCGCGCGCTTCGGGCAGGAGCTTCTTGCCCTGGTGCATGGAGATGTCGCTCCAGCGCACCACGCCCTGCTGAAGGGCCAAATCCTGGGTGAGGTTCTGGTCGGCAGTGAGCGTGATGCCAGTCTTCGGGTCGGCCTTGAAGCCGATGGCGCGCATCTGCAGGCGATATTCGCCAGGGCTGAGATTCTCGACCCGATACCTGCCGGCGTTGTCCGACAGCACGCTGACAGTGATCTTGGTCTTGAGGTTGCGCGCCTGCACGAAGGCGCCGCGGAATGGCTTGCCGTCCGGTCCCGTAACGGTCCCGGTGATGGTCGCGGCATCCGCACTGGACAGCGCCGCAATGATAGAGCCGACCCCGAGCAACAGACGCGTTATGGCGCGCATCGACATTCCTCCTGGTTTGAAGCTGTTTTGTTGAACCTTATCGCAATCCATTCTTCGGCGCCATTGAGCCGCGGCGCGTTTGACCTTGTCCGGAGTCATGGCCGGGCTTGTCCCGGCCATCCACGTCTTGCGCGCTGGCACTCGGTAAGAAAGACGTGGATGCCCGCGACAAGCGCGGGCATGACGCTGGACAGTAATGCTCTAAACGGGCCATCACCCCGGCCTGATGTGAGCGGTCTCGACCACCTGGCGCCAGCTCTCAAACTCGACCTTGATGCGCTCGGCGAACTCCTTCGGCGTGCTCTGGATGTCGTAGAAATCGAGCGCGTCGAGGCGCTCCTTCACGTCCGGCAGCTTGGTGATATCGACGATGCTGCGATGAAGCAGGGTGACGATCTCGTCGGGCGTGCCAGCCGGGACCAGAACTCCGACCCACTGATCTCCGGTGAAGATCGGATAGCCGGCTTCCGCGGCGGTCGGAATGGCCGGCAGCTTCTGCGAGCGCTTCTTGCTTGACAGTACGAGCGCACGCAAAGTCCCTTCCTGGATATGCGGCACGCAGGGCGGCAGCGAGCTGACGCAGATCGGCGTGTGACCCGCCACAGCGGAGGCGACCGCCGTGCCTGCGCCCCCGAAGGGAACGTGCACGATATCGAGACCGAGCGACAGCCGGAATTGCTCGAAGGCGAGATGGGGTTGCGCCCCGGCGCCTCCGGACGCGAACGTGTACCGTCCGGGATTGGCCCACACGAGGGCGATCAGTTCATCAAGGGTCCTCACGCCCAGGGCAGGGTGGACCACGATCGTGATCGCCGAGGCGATCGGAACCGCGACCGGTGCGAAGTCCCGCACCGGATCGTAGGGAGCCTTGCCCAGGAACGCCGGATTGGTGACGAGGGCGCTGACGGTGACCAGGATCGTATGCCCGTCGGGCGCCGCCCGCGCCGCTTGCGCGGCAGCAATGTTGCCGCCGCCGCCGGCGACGTTTTCCACATAGAACTGCTTTCCGAACTGCTCGGAGAGCTTCTGCGCCGCGATCCGTCCGAAGATGTCGGATGGACCGCCAGGAACGAACGCCACCATAACACGCACCGGCCGCGTCGGATAATCGAGCGCGAGCGCGCGTTGTAAGGGAATGGGAGCGGCCGCAGTGGCTGCGGCGAGTTGCAGAAATCGGCGGCGAGTTTGCATGCGTCCCCTCCCGTAGCCCGGATCGAGCGGAGCGAAATCCGGGATCGGACTGTCCACGCTTCTGCGCGTAGCCCCAGTTTGCTGAGCCGCCGTCCCGGATTTCGCTCCGCTCCATCCGGGCTACGGGCTTCGGGACTTGACCTAAGGTTACAACGTTCGGCCGCGGACCCGAAAGGGGGGTTGTGCGTTGACACTCCCAGCCGAAGGCCTAAATTAGCGGCGTTCCGAGGGGAGCTCCGGGTAAGGAGCTGAGACACCCGCCAAGTCTTCGCCCAGCCGGGCGTGACACCGCGGAGACCCTTTGAACCTGATCCGGGTCATGCCGGCGAAGGGACGGACCATCTTTCCCTCCACGCGCACGCCCGGAATATAGGCCGCAGCCACGAGGGATACGCCATGAACGTCCATGATCGCGACATCGCCACCCCGAAGGTCACCACCGGACCCATCGCTGGATCGTGCAAGGTCTATGCGGTGCCGGAGGCGGCGCCCGATCTGCGCGTGCCGGTGCGGGAGATCGTGCTGACGGAGGCCGCCGCCGAGCCGCCGGTACCGGTCTACGACACCTCGGGGCCCTATACGGACAATAATGTTGCGATCGACGTGGAAGCTGGCCTCAAGCGCACCCGCGTCGAATGGGTGCGCGAGCGCGGCGGCATCGAAGAATACGAAGGCCGTCCGATCCGGCCAGTCGACAACGGCAATGTCAGCGGCAAGCATCTCGCCCGCGCATTTCCCACCGTTCATCGGCCGTTACGCGACTTGGAGGGCCACCCCCTCACTCAGTACGAGTGGGCGCGCGCGGGCGTCATCACCAAGGAAATGATCTATATCGCCGAGCGCGAGAACCTGGGCCGCAAAGCGCAGCTTGAGCGCGCCGAGGCGGCCCGCGCCGACGGCGAAAGCTTCGGCGCATCGGTGCCGCTGTTCGTGACGCCGGAATTCGTGCGCAGCGAAGTGGCGCGCGGGCGCGCCATCATTCCGTCCAACATCAACCACGCCGAGCTGGAGCCGATGATCATCGGCCGCAACTTTCTCACCAAGATCAACGCCAATATCGGCAATTCCGCCGTCACGTCGTCGGTCGAGGAGGAAGTCGAGAAGATGGTGTGGGCGATCCGCTGGGGCGCCGACACCGTGATGGACCTCTCGACCGGCCGCAACATCCACAACACGCGCGAATGGATCATCCGCAACGCGCCGGTGCCGATCGGCACCGTGCCGATCTACCAGGCGCTGGAGAAGGTCGACGGCGATCCGGTCAAGCTCGACTGGGAGTGCTACAAGGACACGCTGATCGAGCAGTGCGAGCAGGGCGTCGACTATTTCACCATCCACGCCGGCGTGCGCCTCGCCTATGTGCCGCTCACCGCGAACCGCGTCACCGGCATCGTGTCGCGCGGCGGCTCGATCATGGCGAAGTGGTGCCTCTCCCGCCACAAGGAGAGCTTCCTCTACGAGCGCTTCGACGAGATCTGCGACATCATGCGAAAGTACGACGTGTCGTTCTCGCTCGGCGACGGCCTGCGTCCAGGCTCGATCGCGGACGCCAACGACCGCGCCCAGTTCGCCGAGCTCGAGACCTTGGGCGAGCTCACCAAGGTGGCCTGGGACAAGGGCTGCCAGGTGATGATCGAGGGCCCCGGCCACGTGCCGATGCACAAGATCAAGGTCAACGTCGAGAAGCAGCTTCGGGAATGCGGCGAGGCGCCGTTCTACACGCTCGGGCCCCTCACCACCGACA
>WNFG01006607.1_pt1 | contig 16981 bp, 15 predicted proteins | sample 5400431 | NCBI WGS metagenome assembly WNFG01 (sample SAMN13153346, study PRJNA577476) | soil metagenome | isolation source: 120 cm saprolite under Douglas fir tree site 2 hole 3 replicate 2 | place: USA:California | collected 2015-04-18 | reverse complement strand
TGCCTGGAGCAGGGGAAACTGCAAGGCCGCGAGTGGCCCGAACTCGATCCGGGGAAAAAGCTCGTTCTGGTTACGGCGCACCGCCGTGAAAGCTTTGGCGGCGGTTTCGAACGAATTTGCCGCGGCCTGGCTGAACTGGCGAATCGCAGGGATATCCAAATCGTCTATCCCGTGCATCCGAATCCGAATGTTCAGGACCCGGTGCAGCGCCTTCTTGCCGGACACCCGAACATCCGGTTGATCGAGCCGTTGAGCTATGTGCCATTCGTCGATCTGATGCGCCGGGCCTACCTGCTGATCACCGATTCGGGCGGTATCCAGGAGGAGGGGCCATCGCTCGGGAAACCGATTCTTGTTTTGCGCGAGAAAACGGAGCGGCCTGAGGCCGTTACCGCGGGAACCGTTAAGCTGGTCGGCGCCGATGAGCATCGCCTGCTCAGCGAGGCGAATCTGCTGCTCGATAACCGAGAATTGTATGAAGGCATGGCGCGCATTCACAACCCTTACGGGGATGGTCGCGCCAGTAGTCGTATTTCGGACCTACTCCATTCATTCTTAACGACTAATTCTCATAAAATAAATTGAAAAACGGCCCTGAGAACTAACCGGCGGGTGTCGTTCCGGGGAAACGCCGCGTCATAATGGAGGCGCCGATGAGACTATCCGAATGACTAATAACTCAAGACGTCCTGATGTGCGTTTAATTGACTCACGGAACGATGTCGCGAAAGCCTTGTCGAAGAAATTGGTGGGACAACCTGCCGCTATCGAAGCCATCGTGCCTTTCGTCGAAATGCATCGCGCCATGCTCTCGCCTGAAGATCGGCCCGCTGGTATATTTCTGTTGCTGGGGCCAACTGGCAGCGGGAAAACCAAGACAGTGGAGGCACTCGCCGAGGTGCTGCACGGCAGCCCCAAGAAGCTTCTCAGGATCGATTGCGGAGAGTTCCAGATGGAGCACGAAGTCGCCAAGCTAATTGGGGCGCCGCCGGGTTATCTGGGACATCGCGAAACGCAGCCCTTGCTGACACAGCAGAAGGTGAACGCCGCCAGCAGCGAATCCTGCGATCTTTCGATTCTGCTGTTCGATGAAATTGAGAAAGCGGCGCCATCCATGACGCGTTTGCTCCTGGGCATTCTGGACAAAGGCACACTGCGATTGGGCGATTGCTCTTCCGTAAATTTCGAAAAGACATTAATTTTCATGACGAGCAATCTGGGCGCCGCAAAAATGAGTGAAGAGCTGCGGCCGGGCTTCGGTCTTGGAAGTTACACGCCCCGGCTGGCCGGATCAAGAACTCCCAAACTGCAGAACATCGGCCTGGCTGCGGTGCGAAAAAACTTCTTGCCGGAATTCGTGAACCGCATCGATAAGGTTGTCACCTACCAACCCCTCAGCGCGGAAGCTCTGGCTTTAATACTGAGCCAGCATATTGGCGATTTGCAAGCGCATCTCGATAGGCGGCTAGGCCAGCGCACGTTCCAACTGGAAGTGCCACCGCGCACGCGACGGTTCCTGCTCGAAAAAGGAACTAGCGACGAATACGGCGCCCGCGAGCTAAAGCGCACCATTCAACGCCTGCTCATCCAGCCGTTGGCGTCGCTGATTGCGGCCGGTGAAATCGGCCCGGGAGCTTGCATCCGGGCCGACGTGAATCAACGCAAAGACAAACTCATCATCCGTAACCTGGATACAGATAGCATCGCGTGCTGAGTTAATCAGAATCCTGGCAGGAGGTTTTCGAAGCCGCACCCGCGGAACGCGCATCCGCGGTTACACTATCAACAGCCCCCGATGAAGATCTCGGCCGCGATCATCGCATTTAACGAGGAGCGCAATATCTCGCGCGTGATCGAGAGTTTGAGATGTTGTGACGAAATCGTGGTGGTTGACAGCGGGTCAACGGATAGAACCGTGGAGTTGGCCACCAAACATGGCGCGCGTGTCTTCGAGACTGTGTGGCGCGGTTTCGCGGGCCAAAAAAACTACGCAACCGAGCGCTGTGAGAATGATTGGATTCTTTCGCTGGATGCAGACGAGGCGTTGAGCGAGTCGCTGGAAGGCGAGATCTGGCAGATCAAGAAGAACGGTCCGGAGTTTGACGCCTACACGATGCCCCGCATGGCGCAGTACCTCGGCCGCTGGATTCTGCACTCGGGCTGGTATCCGGATCGCAAAATGCGGCTCTTCGACCGGCGGCACGCCAAGTGGGTGGGCGATTATGTGCATGAATCGGTGGTGGTGGATGGGCGCGTCGGTCATTTGAATTCGAGCATTCTACACTTCACCTGCAGCTCGCTTTCCGAGCATCTCAAGACCATGGATCGCTACACCACGCTGGCCGCCGAACAACTGGTTGACCAGAAAAAACATATTGGCTGGAAGCAGCTTGCGCTGGAACCGCCTTGGACGTTTTTCCAAACCTATGTTTTGAAGCGCGGCTTCCTGGATGGTCCCGAAGGTTTGGCCATCGCGCACATGGCGGCGCTCTATAATTTTCTGAAATACGCCAAAGCCAAGAATATGAGCCCGAGAAGGTAGCATTGTTCATTCTCCACATCGATACCGGAAAGGCAATGCGCGGCGGGCAGTGGCAGGCGTTTCATCTGATGCGAGGATTGGCTGCCGCTGGGCACAAAGTGCGTTTGCTTGCGCCGGCCGCTTCGCTTTTGCTTCTTGCCGCCGAAGTAGAGCAACTTGACGCCCGGCCATTGCACTTGACTGCGCTTCCGGCCGCGATTGCGGGCGTAGACCTGATTCATGCGCATGACGCTCGAGCGCACACGCTGGCAGCTTTCCAGTCAAATCCAGTTGTGGTTTCGCGCAGGGTCGCCTTCCCGGTGCGGCGGAGCGTGTCGTCGCGATGGAAATATGGGCGCGCAACCCACTACATCGCCGTTTCGCAATTTGTGAAGCGGACGCTGGTTGAAGCTGGCGTCGCTCCTGAAAAGATCAGCGTGGTGTACGATGGCGTGCCGTTGGATTTCCCGCTGGATTCCGAGGTTCGACCGTTGGTCGTGGCGCTGGACTCGGACGATCCCGGCAAAGGAAAGAAGATCGTGGAGCAGGCGGCGAAACTTGCCGATGTTGCCGTCCATTTTTCGAGCAATCTGACGCGCGATCTCCCGCTGGCCGCGCTCTTCGTCTATATTACGAACTTGGAGGGATTAGGGTCGGCAGCGTTGTTGGCAATGGCCGCGGGCGCGCCGGTGCTTGCAAGCGGTGTCGGAGGACTGCCGGAAATAGTGGAAGATGGCGTCACCGGATTGCTCACCTCCAATGATCCGATTGAAGTGGCCAAGAATATGCAGCGGTTGCTCGGCGATCGCTCGCTGGCTTCGCGCCTAGCCGTTTGTGCCAGAAAAAAAGTAGAAGCGCAGTTTTCGATTGAACACATGGTGAACGAAACGCTTCGGGTTTATGAGAGAATTCTGGCTTGATCGAAGCCATCTTAGCTGGACTTGCCGGGCTGCTCATTGGCAGCTTCCTGAATGTCTGCATCTATCGCCTTCCGCGAGATCTCTCGGTGGTGTCGCCGCGTTCGTTTTGTCCGGCGTGTGATCGGCCTATCGCGTGGTTCGACAATATTCCAGTGCTCAGCTTTATGTGGCTGCAAGGACGCTGCAGGAAGTGTAAGGAACGGATTCCGCTGCGCTACCCGCTGGTGGAATTGTTGACCGCGGCGGCATTTTTCAGCGCGATGCTGGCGCTGGGACCCACCCTGGCGGCGCTGAAATACTGTGTCTTCGGTGCCATCGTGATTACTCTGGTGTTCTCCGATCTCGAGGAGCGAATTTTGCCGGACGAATTTACGCTGGGGGGAACGCTGGCGGGAATCGTGTTCGCCGCTTTCGTACCGCTCAACTGGGGAATCATGCGCCTGCTTTTGATGTCGGTCAAGAGCCAGCGGATGGTCTCAGTAGCGGAATCAGCTTTCGCGGCCGTGTTTTGCGCAGGGACGTTGTGGCTGGTTGGCACTCTGTATCAAAAGATCCGGCATCGCGAGGGCTTGGGGCTGGGTGACGTCAAGATGGTGGCGATGATCGGAGCGTTTCTCGGGTTGCAGGGAGCGTTGCTGACACTGATTGTCGGGTCGCTGCTGGGAGCGGTGGTGGGATTGTGCTACATCTGGTTCACCGGAAAAGATGCGTCGACGTACGAGTTGCCGTTCGGCACATTTCTGGGAGCTGCGGCGTTGGGTGTGGCTTTTTTTGGCGAAGTGTTCTTGAGCTGGTACCTCCGGTTGGGCGCGTAGGAGAGAAGCTGCAAAAGAAAGGCAACCTAGCCGCCGATGAACACGGATGAACGCCGATAAAACGAACCCAAGTTCTTGTTTTCAATCGGCGTTGATCGGCTTAATCCGCGGCCATACGTTTTCAAGCTGCCCCGCATGGAGTACCATAAGAAATTGGCTTCATGAAAGATCTGTTTGACGTTCTGAAACCTGGGAGCGAGGATTGGGCGCTCGCGAAAACGGTCGATCCGGATCGGCTCCCGGCTCACATTGCCATCATCATGGACGGCAACGGACGATGGGCGCGCCGGCGCAATATGCCTCGCGCGGCCGGGCATCGCGCAGGCGTCGAACCGGTCCGGATTGCGGTGGAAACCTGCTCGCGGCTCGGACTTCAGGCCTTGACGCTGTATGCGTTCTCGGTCGAGAATTGGAAGCGTCCACGCGCCGAAGTAGACATGCTGTGGCGTCTGCTGCGGCTGTATTTGCATCGTGAACTTCCCGAGATCATGCGCAACGGCGTGCAGTTCACGTGCATGGGGCGTTTGGATGGGTTGCCGGATCAGGTGCGCCAGGAAATCGAGATTGCTATCGACGCCACCGCGCGAAACCAGGGCATGCGTCTCAACGTGGCCATCAATTACAGTGGCCGCGCGGAGTTGGTGGATGCGGTAAACGCGATTGTGGAAGACGCGCGCCTGGAAGGCCGGCTGCGCGATCTGCACATCGACGAAGCGGCCATTGCCTCGCACCTTTACACCGCCGGTCTTCCCGATCCCGACCTGCTGATTCGAACTTCCGGTGAGATGCGTGTCAGCAATTTTTTGCTGTGGCAGATTGCGTACGCCGAACTCTACGTTACCGACACGCTATGGCCGGACTTCCGCCGTGCGGACCTGCTGCACGCGATTCTTGACTACCAGAAGCGCGATCGGCGCTTCGGCGGGCTGAATCTCGAGGCCGAAACAGCGCGCACGGAAGAGTGGGTTGAAGCGGTTCAGACCATAGCCAGATGAAGCGCGTCCTCACGGCGCTGCTGCTCATTCCTACCTTTTGTTACTTGGTTCTCTGGGCGCCGTGGTGGGCTTTTGTACTCTCTGTCGTGGCCGTGGCATTGCTTTGCTACCACGAGTTCATCGGGCTTGCGGCTCTACATGAAATCGACAAGCCCGGCGTTTTTGGATATGCCGCGGGATTGTTGATCCTCCTGATTCCGGTGAAGGATCCGGCCTTCTATGTCTTGATCGCCATTCTCGCGATGGCGCTGGGGCTGCGATCGCGAAATCTCGGAGCCGCGCTTCCCTACGCTGCCGCATTGGGCGGCGTTATATGTCGGAAAGTTGCTAGGCAAGCATCGGCTTTCTCCGCGCATCAGTCCGGCAAAATCATGGGAAGGCGCGCTGGGTTCGGTAGCGGCATCCGTGGTGTATGGCGCGATTTACTTGCCACGATTACTGCCGGCAGTGCCCTTAGCTGAAGGATTGGCGCTGGCGGCGCTGGCCAATATCGCCGGTCAAATCGGGGACCTGTGCGAATCGGCATTGAAGCGCGGCGCGGGTGTCAAAGATAGCGGCACGCTGCTGCCAGGGCACGGTGGATGGCTGGATCGTATGGACAGTAGCTTGTTCGCGCTTCCCGTGGTGTATTTCATCGTCAGTAATTTTCACTGGTGACTCTTCTGATGAAAGCATTCTGGAAAGCAGCTTTTTTTCCGCTGGCCATATTGGCCATCAACGTTTATTTCACCAGAGAACTCTTCACGCTCGAATATAGCCAGTACATGGGCTCCATCGAGGCGGCGTTCATCTCGATCAGCCGGTACATGCTGGACAACTGGCGCGATCTCACGTGGTATCCGCTGTGGTACGGCGGGATTCCTATTCAAAATTCTTATCCTCCATTGCTGCATGCCATCGTGGCTGTAACTGCGGGCATCTTCCGAATTTCGCCAGCGCTGGCGCACCATGCGGTCACGGCTTTTATGTATTGCGCGGGGCCAGTCACACTGTACTTCCTGGCCGTGCGGCTAACTGGATCGCGATGGTATGCGTTCTGGGCTGGATGGATGTATTCGATTGTGACGCCGTCTTATTTTCTGATGGCGTCAGTGCATGCGGGCATGGGAGGTCAACTGGGGCTGCGCCGTCTACAAACTCTGGTTCCTTACGGCGAGGGGCCGCACATTACATCCCTGGCGCTACTGCCGATCGCGCTGATGGCTTTCGACCTTGCGATGGCCAAGCGCAGACCGTTGTGGTATTTGCCGGCGGCTGTCAGCATGAGCTTGGTGGTGTTATCCAATTGGCTGGGAGCTATGGCGTTGGCGATCGGGGTGCTCGCGTATGTGCTGGCACATTCGGGAGGGAGCGGCACATGGAAGACTTGGGGCACGGGGGCTGGCGTCGCGCTGCTGGCTTATGCGCTGGCATGTACCTGGATTCCTCCGTCCACGATTCAGGACATCCGTCATAACGCGCAATACGTTGGTCCATACCAACAGGTGTATCGAACCTTGCCGCTTTATGCCGCCGCCGGTATCCTGACGACGCTATTAATCAAGTACTGTATGCAGCGCTTCAGGTTTTCTCAAGTGCTACAGTTCTGCGTGCTGTTCGCACTGCTAACGAGCGCGCTTCCGTTGGCATCGGAATGGGCGCACGTTGCGATTGTGCCGCAGCCTGAGCGCTATCACCTGGAGATGGACCTCGCCATTTGCCTGCTGGCTACATTCGCGGTAAAGGTGGTTGCCGATAAGTTTCCGCCCGGTTACCAAATAGTGCTGGCTGCATTGGTGGTGGCCTCGAGTTACTACCCGGCGCGGCTGGACCGTCGATATGCCCGCCGGATGATTAAGCCCATCGATATCGCACAAACAATCGAATACAAGACGGCGGTATGGTTCCGTGATCATCTGGACGGGCGGCGCGTGCTGGCGGCGGGCACGATTTCCTTCTGGTTGAACGCGTTCACCGATGATCGAGTGCAATACCAGATCTATTCGGCCGATAACGCAGGCGACAAGGCCGCTGAAGTTGCAATGCTATGGTTCCGGGCCTATGGAGTGCGGGCGATAACAGTTGGCGGCCCAACCAGCAAGGAAGAATTCAAACCATTTCGACGTCCGGATGTTTTCGCGGCTGCGTTGCCGGAGGCTTGGCGGGAAGGGGGCGACGCGATCTATTGGGTGCCGCAGCGCACGGCTTCCTTGGCTCACGTTGTGGGGCGGCAGAGTCTGGTTCGGGATCTTCCGGCACATGGACTCGACGTTCAACAAACGTGGGCTTATGTGCAGGCGCTCGAAGACCCGAAATATCCAGCGGCCGATTTCCGCTGGACCAGCCGTCATTCGGCAGAGATCCACGCCTCATTACGCCCGGACGATTTGCTATCGATTCAAGTCACTTATCATCCGGGATGGCATGCGCTGGTGAACGGCGCATCCAGGCGCGTGTTCGGCGATGGGCTCGGACAGATGGTAATTGAGCCGGATTGCGATGGACAGTGCGGAGTGCAGCTAGTTTATGATGGCGGCGTTGAAATGCGGACCGCCCGAATAGTCAGTTGGTCCGCGTTGGCGGGTTGTCTGGTGTGGATTGCGGCATCGTGGCGAAAGTGGACGGATGTCGGGACCGCGGGAAGTTCTCGTTCATAAGAATAGTATCGTGGGGTTGGGAGTAGTTCATGTTTGAGAAGCAGGTTGAAAACGCCGCACCGTCTAAAGCCGTCCGGGGTTGGGGCGGCGAACTCGCCCAGAAGGGATGGTGGCACAGTTTCGAGCTGCCGGACGGACGCGTTATAGAAGGTGTCTCCACGCTTGCCGCATTGAAATTGCGGCTGGCGCAGTTCCCCATTCCAGAAGATTTGTCCGGCAAGCGGGTCCTCGATATTGGCGCCTGGGATGGCTGGTTCAGCTTCGAAATGGAACGGCGGGGAGCCGAAGTGACGTCCATCGATTGCTGGGACAACGAACGGTTCCGATACATTCATCGGGCGTTGGGTTCGAAAATCGATTACCGGGTTCTGGATTTTTATGAACTCCTCCCTGCTAAGATCGGCACCTTCGATATCGTCCTGTTTCAAGGCGTACTCTATCACCTGAAGCACCCTCTTCTGGCTCTCGAGAGAGTTTGCGCTCTCACGAAAGAGCTGGCGGCCGTAGAGTCTTTCGTGATCACCGGGTCTAAGGGAAATCCTGTGCCCAAACACCCGGTAATGGAGTTCTACGAAACCGACGAGTTTGGGGGCCAGTTCGATAATTGGGTCGGCCCCAACGTGGAATGTCTGATGGCAATGTGCCGCGCGGCGGGGTTTGCCCGCGTCGAATTGCAGAGCTTGCTGCCAAACGGAGCCTGTGTCGCATGCTTTCGCCATTGGGAGCCGAAGGTGTCAAGAACTCTGCACGCGGCGCCGAAGCTGATAGAGGTGCAGCACCATACGAACTTCGGCGTGAATTTCTATTCAAACCTTGATGAATACGGAACGTGCTGGTTCGCAACCGAGGAGAAAGCGCTGAGCCGCGCCAGTTTAAGACCTGAAGTCGGCGGCTACGGAGCCCAGCCCGTGATGCTTATGAAGAGGGAAGACGATCGCTGGCAAGTGAATTTCAAGCTGCCGCCTGGCCTTGCGCCGGGCTGGCACGAGGTGCGCATTGCCACGGTCGGCAGCAAGTTCAGCGAGCCGCTGAGGATCGCAGTGGATCTTCCGGCGAAAGCGGAGTCTTTAGCGATCACGAGCGTCTGCGATGCGAAGAGCTGGACACCGGGCAAGGTGCATCTCGACCAGGATCCTAGGATTTCCGCTTGGGTTGCGGGCCTTCCAGAGAATGCCGATCGCAATAATGTACGAATGAGCCTGAGCGACGTTCCGCTCTCCGTAATATATGTCGAGGCTCCTAAGGGGGCTGAGCCAAGGCAGTTAAATGCGAAAATCCCTGCCGTTATTTCCGCCGGAGAATACAAGCTAACTGTTTCGATAGGTGAGGTGCACGCAGCGCCCATTGCGGTCACGTTGGAATCGAAGCTGAATGGCTAAAAGCAGTTTCTCTCCGTTCGGAGTGTTGGTAACAAGTCGTACTCGTCGAGCATAGATGTCATCATTGAGCGAACAACGCTTCTTCGAAGGAGCCTGCGCACAGATCGAAAAGAGCGACCGGTAACATTTTCCTCGCTGATGCACGGCATGCTAGTGTTACTGATATGAAATACTCAGTCGCTTTGATGCAAACCGAGGAGGGGTTCAGCGTCTCTTGCCCTGGTCTACCCGGGTGCTGGTCACAAGGCACCACTGAGGAAGAGGCTTTGTCGAACATTCAGGACGCGATTCGCGAATACGTCGAAGTCGCCAGACAACTAGCCGGTGAGCAGAATTTAAGAGAAGTAGAGATCACAGTCTAGGGCGTGCCGAAGATAGTTGGGATACCTCACCTCCGGGCCGTCAGGGCGCTCGAAAAGGTTGGCTTCCACGTCGCCAGGCAAGGTAAGCACATTGTCATGACCGACGGCCGAAGAATTGTGACCATCCCAAGACACGACCCCGTTGACGCGCACACGATGGGCGGTATTGTCCAGGATGCCGGTCTTACGCCGCAGCAATTCCGCGAGCTTCTCTGATACAAAGTGGACTGGTGTTAATGGATCGTGTCGGAGAATTTCTTCGGGCGGACCGTCACCAGTACGTGGACTTTCTCTCCGTTCGGGCGTGTCAGCATCAAGTCGTATTCGCCCAGTAATCCGGCGGCAAGTTGCCAGTAGAACACTCCGCCCTTCAACGTGGACCCAGGGGGCAGAGCTTTCTCGGCACCGTTGACTCCAGCGTGCAGCTCGATCCGGTCGAGTTCCTCGGCTTCGATTACATATTCGCCGTTCTCGTCGGGCGTCAACATGTCTGGTTCGCGATTTAGGTCGTGGCCTTTGCGCAGTTTCACGCCTGCCACGTTTTCAATTGCTTCGTCTTCCGGTGCGGCCGTACCCCCGGTGCCGGTGTTGAGCACGTTGTAGTACCGGCTTCCCAGTCCTTCGCCATGCCCGAGGTTATCGTAGGCTACCCAGGCGATGGTATGCACTCCGTTGGGGATTTGCGTGGTGTCGATGCGGAAGAATCCAACCGCACCCCCGCTGTTGGCGTAACCAGGAAACAGGCTCGCGATGTCGCTGCGGAAGTTGTTATAGGTCGGCTGCCCCACGGCGACGCCGTCCAACTGCACCGTGAGCGTGGAGCCGTCCTGCGGAATGAAAGCCGGATTCGGAGTGAGCGCCCAGCCAAAGTTCACGTACGAATTGCCGGAGGCCGTGCCGCCCTGACTTGGTGTATCGATGGTTCCGAACGGTTTATTGGCATGCGCATTGTCGATAGTAATGGTGCGAATGCCTAGGTCGACGGTAGAGCCGGACGCATTGTGTGCGATGGCATGAATCTTGTAGGTTCCGTTGCCCAAGCCGCCGCCGGCGCTGTTGGGCAGATAGTTGGTTAGCATCTGATAGCCCCAGCCGCCGCGGAAGTGCCAGGGCATAGTTGAATACAAACTCTCCACGTCCGTTCGCGCTCCAATCACGAATACGGCATCGCCGATGTAGACCAGGCCGTTGGACTGCGCCGGCTCGCCGTTGACCGGCTCGCGCCAGATATCTATTTTGGTGACTTCGATATTGTCGAGCGCCCAACCCGTCACAGGAATCGCGCCGACGATTCCGGTGGTCTTGTCGATCGGCGTATCGAAACTGCCGAAGGGTAAGCCTGGCGTGACACTGCGAACATTAACCTGAACGCGTTGTGGGGACACCATAGTACCCGGCGCAGTCACGGTAACCGTCCCACTCGGACCAGCAGTAGCCGTTATTTGCAACGAGCCGTTGCCGTTGCCCAAACTGGGTGAAACAGTGATGTTGGTCTGATCTGAGGTAGCCATCCAGTTTGCGCCCGCAATGCCGGTGAAACGTACCAAGACCGGCTGAGCACTCGTGACTATAGAGCTGGAATATCCGAAGTTCAACGCACTGCGGCTCAATGTCAAAGCCGGGCCAGCACTCAGCGCGTAATTGGCCGTGTACGTATGATCGCCTGTGTTGTTGCCATCACCGTTCGCAGCAATAGCGGCCACGTAAATGTGGAGACCACCGACGTTCGTTGGCGGAGGCGTCCAGGCTACTGTGATTGTGTTGGTAGTAAATGGATTGTTGTGCTCGATGAACTGTACCGGCGCGTTGGGCGGACAGCCCTTACTGGTTTTGAAAGTCGAGTTTTCACAGAGAACGAACTGTCCTGTACCCGCGGTAAAGTCGCCAGCCTGACCATTGGCGAGATTACTATCGAGCCGTGCTGTCATCTGAAAGCCGTAGTTTTTCGCGATCGGATCTGTGATGACGATCGTCAAGTGTTGTTGCACGCCGGGAGTGTATGTTAGCCCATTAGGGAAATTGACAACGACATTGCCTCCACCAGCGTTAATCGCGGTGCCAGTGTGGCAACCTGACGTGGCGCACGATTTCGGGTCATCGCCTGGCGCTCCAGTGTATCGAGGATCAGGCCCACTGGCATATGCATAAATTATGGCTGCCGACGGGACTGTTGTCCCAATAGCGAGACACAGTTTTAATGTAATTCTGCGACTTGTATATTGCCGCATTCATTAGCGATAACACATATGGGGCCGAAATCCTACTACTCGCGTGAACGCTGACTGTTACCAACCTGCCCCACAATTTGGTTAATTGATCTGTGGCGGTGGGGTCTTCTTGGCCCGCGCGGCGTGGCTTTCCTGACGCATCATCTCCAGCATCTGCTCCAGCAGGCGCTCCGGAATCGTGAGGGACATGCTCATGACGTTGCCCGCCGTCTTGAGTTCCATGGTGTCCAGCAAGGTTGCTACTTTGTCCACGGTCTTGTCGTTCTGACGATTCAACTGCACCATGCCGGCCACGAATTTGAAAACATCCACCAGCGCCTCGGCATCCTTGTCGGACCGCGTGACCGCCTCGCCTGAAATGGCAATGTTGTCGCCAAAGCGAATGCCGCCGCTGGCTTCGTGTACGGCTGCCAGAAGATTGCCTTTCATGGCGCTGCTGAGATTAGGATCCGGCATGGCGCCGGCGAACTCGGAGATGGGAACCAATGTAACGAACCAGAAGTCATTCTTGGCGCTCAAGTCGCGAACCTTGGCCATCAGTGTTCCGTTGAGGGACGCCTTGGATTGCTTGCGCTGGATGGCTGCTTTTACGGAGGACAGATCACCCATCACGGCGTTCGACGAATCGAAGAATGCGATGCCGCTTGCAACCTGTGGCTTGCCGTCCGGCTTGGACTCGGGAGTATAACTCAAGATGTTAACGCCCTGAAATCCGACAATCACTCCGCCATTTGCAGTGGCTGCAGCAGTGATGGAGGGGAGGTTGAAACTACCGCGCGCGACAACCAGCCAGCGGCTCTCCGGAGTGGCTTGTTCCCAATTGGATGCCATCACAATTTCCGAGACGTCGCGACGCGGGTCGAAACCCGTGTGGGCCATGAATTTCTTGAAGGTGTCGTCTTCAACTTGCATGTGCGACAGCACGAACTGGCCGAACAGGGAATTCTTGGTCTGAGTTACCTGCAGTCCCGCGACAACTTTGGCGTCCGGCATCACCAGCCGCAGCAGGCTAGGGTCCGTCGCAGCGATTGCGGCTATCTGAACCGCGAAAATCGGCACAAAAAGATTGCGTAGCTTTACCATGAAAACCTCTCTATACACTACGAGCCTAGCATGCAGAAAGTTCCGTAGTGGTCAGCTTGGAATCGAGCCAGCTAAGCTCACAGGGATATTGGTGAGGATTTGGATACTCTCTTGTCGTGTTTCGTTTTGTAGATAAGCACTACCATCCGGGCCACCAGCATCATCCCGAGTGCGGCCGGCCAGAATGGGCCCAGCGCGATCCACGCCGCTCGCCGTCCAGGTAGTGCTCCCGCACCGAAAGAATACTCGAACTGAATCGACTTCTGCGCTACGTCCCGCTTCTGCGGCCCCACCACAAGCCCGTTCGAGGGAGCCGCAAGGCAATTCACCAGGTATACGCTGACTTGGGGCAGATGCCGATTTTCGAAACGCAAGTCATGCCCGCGTCTCGCCGTATGCAGTTTTATCGCGATCGTGCCCAATCCCTCCCGCATGGCTTCGAGCGTCGGAAAATTGCTCTCGATCAATGACAACGGCGCGGGTACGCCGTCCACTCGCAACTCCACCTCCCGCGTCACTCGGCCCACATAGGCCCGCTCTTCTCCGGATGAAATCCGTCCGTCGCGATCCTGGTCGATCACAGCCATCAATACCGGCAGCATTGCAACGCCCGGCGTCAACTGGATTTCCACGTCAATGCCGTCCGGCGTCACTCCGATCAGGGTGGCCTGCAGATACTCGTCCAGCCGGTGTGCGGCCGCGCCTTTAACCAAACTCAGTGCAAGCAGTACGCCCACTCCCATTCGTCTCATCGTGACGGTACTCAATGCCCCACTAACTTTTTCCCGTAATCGTTCGTCGGATCCCGGTAAATCGTATGGATGTGCATGGTCGGGTCGCCCCCAAGCGGCTGGGGCGCGTACTCGATAACCAGCGTCGGTCCCTGTATCCGGTAATATGCCGGCATCCCGTTGGCGGTCGGTCCGCTCCACGCGAACCACGATTCGGACAGGTTCGCCTTGATTTCCACCATGCGCGTTGCTGCTGCCTCTTCGTTGATAATCCCGGCCCACTCACCCACCAGGTCCAGCAACATCGCCTGCTGGCTCGCGTTCATCGCGGAACACTTGATGCCCTCTGGCTGAATCGTCTTTCCGTCCTTCCCCGGTCCCAGAACCAGGTCGGCCACTTTGTAATTGAGAATGGCTTGCTTTCGCTGCCCTTCGTCCAGCGCATTAATCAGCGCGAATGCCTTGTCGTTCTCGGCTCCCAGCGGGCGCACGGTCTTTCCGTCCACGGTGTACTTCGCGGGCTGTGCCGCCGTCAGGCTGGGGGTGAGAATCCCGTCGCGACCCACTATGGTGATGTTCAGCGCCAGATGATGCCCGCCGAACTGCAGGATCCAGGGGTCCTTCACGGAAGGCTTGCCGAGAATTGAGATGTAGAACAAGTCGCGCCCGAACATCGACCTGGCCCCGCCGTCGGCGACTCTTAGCATCTCGTCGCCTTCCACGATCGCGAGCACTTTCTCAAAGCCGCGCTTGCTCAACGTCGCGGCCAGCAACCCCATCGCCTCTTTCCTCTGCGGTCCGGTGAGATCACCCATCTTCAGGCCTGCCCGCGGCACCATCGTCGTGGGCAGGTTCGACCACTTCGTCCGTTGCGCCGCGTCGTTGAACTCGAACAGCACCTTCGACCGCTGTCCGTCATCAAGCGAACTCAGGAAGCCGTTTGCGCCGGCGACGATCTTGGAAGTGACGCTCAAAGAACTCTGGGCCGGCGCCAGCCCGCAGCACAGAAGGACGGCGAGGAAACTGCGCTTGCTCGACGCAAGAAGCGTTGTTTTTAACATGGGCGATCTCCTAAACAAGCGTACAGCAATGCCGTCCCGGCCGGATGACGGCTTACTTCGAAAGTGCTTTTATGTAATCTCTACAGCGGGACTTGGTCGACTATCTCGATCCCATACGCGTCCAGGCCCACCACTTTGCGCGGGTGATTCGTCAACAGGCGAATGGTGTGGAGGCCAAGGTCCGATAGGATCTGCGCGCCCAATCCGCTTTCGTGCAGAAGTTGCTTTTGGCCGTCTGGAGTCGAGTAGCCGACGTGATGCCGGATGCCGGGCCCGGTCTGATGCAGATAGACCAGCACGCCGGCGCCCTCCGCGGTGATGCGTTCAATCGAATTCCGGATCATCTGCCGGCACTCGCATTCCGTGGACCCGAAGACATCGCCGTAAATGCAATGGGAATGCATGCGCACCAGTATGTTTTCGCGTCCCGCCACCTCGCCGTGAATCAGAGCCAGGTGCATTTCGGAGACGATGGTGCTGCTGTAGACGATGGTCTTGAAGTCGCCACACTCAGTTCGCAGGCAGCCTTCCGATTCCCGGCGCACGAAGCGTTCGTTTTGCAGCCGGTAGCGGATCAGATCGGCCACCGAGATCATGCGCAAGTGGTGGCGCTCACAGAATTCTTGGAGCTGTGGAACGCGCGCCATCGAGCCGTCGTCGTTCATGATTTCGCAAATGACGCCGCCCGGACGCAGTCCGGCGAGGCGTGCGAGATCCACCACGGCTTCAGTTTGGCCGGCGCGCACTAGCACTCCGCCTTCGCGCGCCCGAAGCGGGAAAACGTGCCCTGGGCGGACCAGATCGCTGGGTTTGGTCTGGGGATCCATGGCCACGGCGATGGTGTGCGCGCGGTCGGCGGCGGAGATGCCGGTAGTGACACCCTCGGCCGCTTCGATTGATTCTGTGAACGCAGTGCCAAGGCGCGCATTGTTCTTGGCGGACATGGGCGGCAGGGCCAGCGCGTCGCATAGCTCCGGTGTTAGCGACAGGCAAATCAGCCCGCGCGCGTGTTTGGCCATGAAGTTGATGATGTCGGGCGTAACCTTCTCCGCGGCGACAGTTACGTCGCCCTCGTTTTCCCGGTCTTCGTCATCCACGACGACCAGCATGCGGCCGGCGCGGAAGTCCTCGATGGCCTCGGAGATGGAAGCGAAGGGCATGGCGAGCTAAATTCCAGGATAGCGGAATAAATGAGGTGACAGTCACCGCATTTGTTATTCTTGATTCTCTCCCTATGAGCGCACGCGCCAATAATCGGTGGCTCTATTCGCTGCTCGGCGTCGTGTTCGTGCTAGCCATCGGTTACCAGATTTGGTTTTCGATCACTGCCATTCAGTACCGCCGGCACTACGATGTCGAAGCCGGTTGGCCGTTCGGCCTCAACTTCGATTCCAATCGATTCACCTATACCGGACCCCCTCTGAAAGACCTAGGTGTTCAGGTGGGCGACAAGCTGGTCGAAGTGCAAGGCCGGCCGTATGAGGGACTGGCGCAAGTTGCCAACGTGTTGGCGGACAAGCGTCCAGGCGAACGGCTGGCAATCAAAGTCCTGAGAAAAGGACATAAGGAGGCGGAATCCTTTTCCGCGCCGCTGACGCCCCCCCGAGGATGGGGCGATCTATCGATTCTAGGCTGGATCATCCTTTGCGGCATGACGATTCTCACACCCACGTTCTGTCTATTGCTCGGTTTCGCTGTGTCATTCATCCGGCCGCGGGATCCACTGGCTTGGTTACTGCTTGCACTGATGCTGAGCTTCGGGCAAATGAGCACAGCCAGCGACCTGTTGTTCGACATCCTGCTGCAGTGGCCCCCGTTCTTCAGACCTGCCGCGATTTTTTATCACTCGCTGCTCGGCGATACGTGGGCTCTCTGGATTCTTCTTTTCGGCATCTACTTTCCCGAGCGATTGGACCTGGACCGCCGTTGGCCCTGGCTCAAGTGGCTCTTGATCGCACCCCTAGCAGTGTCGGCGTTGGGTATGGCCTCATTCGTTGCCGGTGCTTCTGAAAACTTCCGGCTATTTTCCTCAATCAGCCGTTTTCTCACCCTGCTGAATCGCGTGGCGTTCTACCTAGGAATGGCCGCAATATCCTGCTTCTTCATGGCGATTGGCATGAAGATGGGGACTGCTTCGTCGACCGACGCACGCCGCCGGCTGGTCCTGCTTATGAACGGGACGGGCGTCGCGCTAACCCCGCTCTTCATACTGGTGCTATACACGCTGATCAGCGGGCGCGGCTTCGATAA
>WNFG01015877.1_pt1 | contig 16998 bp, 17 predicted proteins | sample 5400431 | NCBI WGS metagenome assembly WNFG01 (sample SAMN13153346, study PRJNA577476) | soil metagenome | isolation source: 120 cm saprolite under Douglas fir tree site 2 hole 3 replicate 2 | place: USA:California | collected 2015-04-18 | reverse complement strand
CACCCTGGAGCGACTTGACCGGATACCGCCACAGCTCCACCACCTGCATAGACGCGACGCTACTCCGGCCGCGCTGACCTGGCAAGCGACCGAGCGACTACGAACGGTGCGGGTAACCTGGTGCACTCCGGTCCGGAGAAGTCCGCTCGGTTGCGGGGCCGTCCGAGCGACCGCCGGAGCGGCACTGAGCGCGCGGGCGAGATCGAAGGCGTCGATCCGTCGCCGTCGGTACGTACCGTCGCCATGCGACCGATGAGTTTCGGCGGCTGGCCCGGTCTCAACGACAAATGCGAGAAATGGAGGCGCAACCGATGACGCAAGAGATGACCGACCGGAACCGCTGGATCGCGCTCTACGTGCTGTGCGCGGGCGTGCTGATGATCGTCCTCGACGTCACCGTCGTGAACGTCGCGCTGCCGTCGATCCAGACCGATCTCGGTTTCTCGGGGTCGAGCCTTGCCTGGGTCGTCAACGCCTACCTGATCGCGTTCGGCGGTCTGCTCCTGCTGGCGGGGCGCTTCGGCGACATCCTCGGGCGCAAGAGCATCTTCATGGCCGGGCTGGCGCTCTTCACCGTGGCGTCGCTGCTGTGCGGGATCGCGCAGAGCCAGGAGCTGCTCGTCGCGGCGCGGTTCGTGCAGGGCATCGGGGGGGCGATGACCTCCGCCGTGGTCCTCGGCATGATCGTCACGATGTTCCCCGAGCCGCGGGAGCAGGCGAAGGCGATCGGCGTCTATGGCTTCGTCGCCTCCGCCGGCGGCTCGATCGGGTTGCTGGCCGGCGGCGTACTGACGCAGTCGATCAACTGGCATTGGATCTTCTTCATCAACGTCCCGATCGCCATCGTCACCGCGGTCCTGGCTCACCGCCTGATCGACCGCGACGAGGGCATCGGCTTCGGGGACGGTGCCGACGTCCCGGGGGCGCTCCTGATCACGAGCTCGCTGATGCTCGGCGTCTACACGATCGTCAAGCCCGCGGCCGACCACGGTTGGGCCTCGGGCCAGGCGCTGGCGTTCGGCGCCGTCTCGCTCGCGCTGCTGGTGGCCTTCGTCGTGCGCCAGGCCACGGGCCGCAACCCGCTGATCCCGCTGCGGATCTTCCGCTCGCGCAACGTGACCGGGGCCAACGTGCTCCAGGCTCTCCTGGTCGCCGGGATGTTCGGGATGTTCTTCCTCGGGGCCCTCTACCTCGAGCGGGTGCTCGGCTATGACGCGCTGGAGATCGGCTTCGCGTTCCTGCCCGCCACGATCGTCATGGGCGTGCTTTCGCTGCGCTACTCCGAGCGGCTGATCATGCGGTTTGGCGCCCGGCGGACGCTGATTCCCGGCATGGTGCTCGTCGCGCTCGGGCTCGCCCTGTTCACACAGGCGCCGGTGCACGGCAGCTACGTACAGCACGTCCTGCCGGTGATGATCCTGCTCGGGTTCGGCATCGGCGTCTCGTTCCCCGCGCTGATGACGCTCGCGATGTCGGGTGCCACCCAGGAGGACGCGGGCCTGGCCTCCGGTCTGGTCAACACCACGGCACAGGTGGGCGGCGCCCTGGGTCTCGCCGTTCTGGCGACCCTGTCCACCACGCGCAGCAACGACCTGATCCACGCCGGAAAGGCCACCTCCTCCGCGCTGGTCAGCGGCTACCACCTCGCGTTCGTCGTCGGGGTCGGTCTGGTCGTGGCCGCCATCGTGGTCGCGCTCACCGTCCTCGAGCCCGAGGGGCGGCCCGCCGAAGCGGCGGCCGCCGCGGAGTCCGCCTGCGCGGAAGCTGCGTAGCTCGCCTCACGCCCGTTGTTCCCGTTCTTCGGCTAGGGACGTAGTCTCTTCGGCATGAGATCCGTCCCGTCCGCGAACGGAGGCGATAGCCACAGCGGCCGGTCGCCCTCGATTGCCGTGGTCGGGGGCGGCTTCGGCGGGGTCGGCGCCGTGGTGATGCTCCATCGCGCCGGCTACGACGACGTCACGGTGTTCGAGCGGGGGGAGCGGGTCGGCGGTGTCTGGCATCACAACACCTATCCCGGCGCCGCATGCGACATCCCGTCGCACCTCTACGAGTTCTCCTTCGAGCCGAACCCGCACTGGTCGCGGCGCTACGCCCCGCAGGCCGAGATCCAGGCCTATCTCGAGGACGTCGCCCGGCGCCACGGTGTGCTGGACCGGATACGCACGAGCACAGAGGTCGAGAGCGCCCGCTGGGACGAGGAGCGCGGCAAGTGGCAGCTTCAGACCAGCGCCGGCGCCCACGAGGCCGATGTCCTGCTCACGGCCTGCGGCCAGCTCTCGGTGCCGAGCGTCCCACCGATCCCGGGCCTGGAGAGCTTCGAGGGCCCGGCCTTCCACACCGCGCGCTGGCAGCACGACGTCGAGCTCGCCGGCAAGCGCGTGGCCGTCGTCGGGACCGGGTGCAGCGCGATCCAGGTCGTGCCGGCGATCCAGCCGGTCGCCGGGCGCGTCGACGTCTACCAGCGATCCCCGGGCTGGACGTTCCCGCGAATGGACTTCCCCTACCGGGAGCGCACCAAGCGCCTGTTCGCTCGTTTCCCCGCCCTCCAGCGACTGGATCGCAACGCCACCTTCGCCTTCCAGGAGCTGGGCGCCGCCGCGATGACGAGCCAGCCCTGGCTGCGGCGGCCGTTCCAGGCGATCGGCCGCTTCCAGATCAACCACGCGATCAAGGACCCGGAGCTGCGTGACAAGGTGACCCCGAGCGACGAGATGGGCTGCAAGCGGATCATGCTCACCGACGACTGGTATCCCACCCTGGCCGAGCCCAACGTCGAGCTCGTGGCCGATCGCGTGGAGGCGGTGACGCCGTGGGGCCTCCGCACCGCCGACGGCACCGAGCGGCCGGCCGACGTGCTCGTGCTGGCGACCGGCTTTCAGTCCCACGGCTTCACCGCCCCGATGGAGGTGGTGGGCGCCGGGGGACGCACGCTCGCCGAGGATTGGGCCGGGGTGCCGCGCGCCTACCTGGGCATCAGCGTCCCCGGCTTCCCGAACATGTTCCTGCTCTACGGGCCGAACACCAACGGCGGCAGCGGCTCGGTCATCTACACGATCGAGGCGGGGGTCAACCACGTGATCGATGCCCTCGGGAAGCTCGAGCGCGCCGACGCGCGCCAGATCGAGGTGCGCCGCCAGGCCGCCGAGCGCTTCGATCGCGAGCTTCGGGACGCCCTCAGCGGAACGGTGTGGCACACCGGCTGCACGAACTGGTACGTCGACGAGAACGGCAACGATCCGAACCAGTGGCCGTGGCTGTGGAGCACGTATCGCCGCCGGACGGCGAAGATCGAGCCGGGCGTCTACGAGGTGAGCACGACCGCGCCCGAGCGCGAGCTGAGCGCCTGACCCTACGTGCTTGTCGTCCTGACCGCGAACGCGTCTGTCAGGGCGCGGCCGTGCTCGGCCGAGGTGAGCAGACCCGATCCTGGCTCGTGGCACCATGCGCGGTCCACGCGCCGCCTCCGGCGGGCAGGGCGCACGCCTGGCCCACGATCGGCGGGCGGACGTCGACCCCGTCCTGGCGACAGGCGTCGGCCGGACGCCGCACCGACGTGCAGTGAACGACGCGGGTCGGGTCCGGCGCCGGCAACAGACTCGGCGTTGGCGACGTGCGGTTGCCCGCGAGCACACCCACCGCCAGCCCGATTCCAACCGCCACTACGAGGCCCGCGAGGAACAGAATCAGCCAGCCGCGGCCCATGGTTAGATCACGGACTCCTTGCTCACGGTCCCGCCGAGTCTTTGGGCGCAGGGCTAAGTCGGGCTAAAGGCCGGGTTACCGTGCGATGACTGCGCTGCGAGGGTTCCGTCAGCGGGCGTTCGGCTCGTCGTGGCTCACGATTCGCCGGGCCGCGGCGGCTCGTAGGCCGCGCGCTCGTCGACCTCGCGGTAGAGCGGCATGCCGAGCGGCTGCTCCATCTCCTCGGCGAGGTGGCCGAGGAGGCCCGCGGTGCGCGCGAGCAGCGCGAGGCCCCGCAGGAGCGCGGCCGGGAAGCCGAGGTCGGCGAGCGCGGCGCTGTCGACGCCGGCGCCGTTGATGGGCAGCGCGGCGCCCGTCTGCTCGCGGTGCACGTCCGCGACGATGCGCAGCAGGCGCAGATGGGACCCGAGCTGGCCCGTCTCCTCCGCGATCTCGTAGATGCGGGGCGTGCGGGGGTCCTGGACCTTGTGGATCGGGTGCCCGAGGCCGGGGATGCGCCGGCGGGCCGCCACGCGCTCGGCAACCGCGCGCTCGGCAGCGGTGCGCAATTCGGCCTCGGAGGCATCGGCCCCCGCGGCCGCCAGGACCTCGTCGAGGAACCGCGCGGTGTCCTCGACGACGCCGAGGAACACGCTTCCCGCCCCGAGCAGGCCGGCGGCGATCGCGCCCTGGATCGCCTCGGGCGCGCCGGTGTGGGTGAGCCGCGCGGCGAGCACGGTCGGGGTCAGGCCGTGGTCCGCGAGCGACACGAGCACCGCGTCGAGCAGCCGCGTCTCCTGGGCGGAGGGCATGCGTCGCTGCACGAGGAGGAAGGCGAGCTCGGTGAACGTCACCTCGCCCATCAGCTCCGACGCGAGGTCGCGTCCCATGAGCGTGATCGAGTCGGCGTCCGAGGTGCCGATTCCCGTCCGCAGCCAGCGCTCGTCGCTCATCGCCCGCTCGCCTCGAAGTCGATCTCGTCCGTGGTCCGATCGCGCTCCAACCGGTGCTTGGCCACCCGTCCGGTTGGGGTGTGGGGGAGCTCCGCCACCGCCTCGAGGTAGCGCGGGACCTTGAAGCGCGTGAGGCGCTCGGCGGCCCACGCCCGGATGACGGGCAGCTCGCTGCCCGCCGGATCGCGCACGACGACGAAGGCCTTGATCTCCTCCTCGGACAGCTCGGAGGGCACGCCGACGGCCGCCGCCTCGAGCACGTCGGGATGGGACATGAGCACCTCCTCGATCTCGGCCGGCGCGACATTCTCGCCGCGGCGCCGGATGACCTCCTTCTCGCGGCTGACGAACGTCAGCGTGCCGTCGCCGTTGTCGCGCACCAGGTCGCCGGTCCGCAGCCACCCGTCCTCGAGCAGGACCCGGCTCGTCTCCTCGGGCATGCCCCAGTAGCCCTGCATGACGGCCGGATTGCGCAGCTGGAGCTCGCCGACCTCACCGGCGGCGACCGCGCGGCCGTCGCGCATCACGCGGCCCTCGTTGACCTCGCCGAGTGTCGGGTGCTGGCGGATCGATCCGAGGCTGCCGTACGGCCTCGTCCCGCGCGCCCAGACCGTGCCGTAGGTCGTTTCGGACAACGCGTAGCCGCACACGATCCGCAGGCCGAAGCGCCGCTCGATCTCGAGCTGGCGCTCCTCGCTGGGGGAGGGCCCCGTGTAGCAGAGGCGCAGCGGGTTGTCGGCGTCGTCCGGGCGCTCGGGCTGGCGCATGAGGATCTCGAGCATCGCGCCGATCGCGTTGAACTCGGTCGCTCCGTGCCGCCGGGCGGAGTCGATGAACGTGCCGGCGGAGAAACCGGGCAGCAGGACCAGGCTCGCGCGCGCCGCCACCGACCCGAGCACCGAGTACGCGGGCGCGTTGAGGTGGAACAGCGGCAGCGAGGTCATCAGGCGGTCCTCGGGCGTCAGCTCCAGCCACCACGGGAATCCCTCGCCGGCCATCGCGTACGCGCGGTGCGTCTGGGTCACGAGCTTCGATCGTCCCGTCGTGCCGGACGTGGGGATCAATACGGCCGGGTCGTCGGGGCGCGCCGGACCCGGCCCAGCGAGCGGCGGGGCCGCGCGGGAGAACAGCCCGTCGACGTTGCCGTCGTCCACCACCAGCTTCGGCTCCACCTGCCCCGCGAGCCCCGCCAGCTCGGACTCCGTCGAGCGCGGGTCGACGGCCACGTGGATGGCCCCCAGGTACATCGCGGCGAGCCAGGTGAACAGGTACTCCGGCCGGTTGCGCGCGGTCGCGAGCACGAGGTCACCCGGGCCCGCGCCGAGCTCGGCCAGGGCGGCGGCCCCGCGGCCGATCCGCTCGCGCGCCTGCGCGTAGGTGAATGCCTCGTCCTCGTAGAGCAGCCACGGCTTCTCGGGAACCTCGGCCGCGGCCGCCTCGAAGAGCTCGGGGATCGTGAGCGCCATGGCGGGCGATTCTCGCGGATCGCTGCGCCGGCGCGGCGCCACCAGCCATACTCGGGCCATGGCAGCGAAGGACACCGTTCCGACCGTCTACGAATGGGCCGGGGGAGCCGAGGCATTCGAGCGGCTGACCACGGCGTTCTATGTGCGCGTGCGGGCCGACGAGCTGGGCTACGCCCACATGATCTCCAAGCACCTTGGGCTGGCCATCACGGAGGAGCAGCGCGCCCGCTGGGCCCAGCTCATCGGGTTGGCCGCCGACGATGCGGGCCTGCCGTCCGATCCCGAGTTCCGCTCGGCCTTCATGGCCTACGTCGAATGGGGCACGCGCATCGCGCTGGGCAACTCCCAGCCCGGCGCCGAGCCGCCGCCCCGCGCGCCCGTGCCCCGGTGGGGCTGGGGCGAGGCGCCGCCTCAGGTCTAGGAACCGGCGCGCGCTCTATCGTCCTCGGCATGGACGAGGTCGGCGACGCGACGCGCCGCACCTGGCTGGCCAGCGAGCGCACGTGGCTCGCCTGGGTTCGCACCGGGCTGACGGCGACGGCGGTTGCCTTCGCGATCGGCAAGGTCGTGCCGGATCTCGCCGCCACGCACCACCGCTGGCCATATTCGGTGCTGGGCGTCGGTTACGCGGTGCTCGGTGCGGCCCTCGTGTGGTACGGCTTCCATCGGCGCCGCGAGGTGGACGAGGCGATCGCGGCCGGCCGTTACGTGTCGGCCAAACCGGGGGCGATGGCCGCGTTCGCCGCCTTCGCGACGTTGCTGGGCGCCGCCGCGGCCATTCTGCTCATCGTCACCTAGATCTAGTGCGGCTTCGCGGCGGCCCAGCAGCCCGCCGCCCCGTGGCAGTTGGCCAGCGCGGTGAGGGTCGCGTGCAGGCTCGCCCGCTCGCGGCGCGACAGTCGCGGGTACACATTGACCCGCTCGAATGGGTCGCGGTCGATGCGGTAGTACTCGCGCGCGCGGCCCCGGTACTCGACGTAGACGGCGTTGGGCGTGCGGATCGCCTCGTAGCTCGTCGGGTTGCCGCTGCCGGCCGCCGGGTGGTCGGGGTCGGCGCCGTTCTGGTCGGGCCCGTGATGCTCGATCAGGGCGGCCGTGCGCCAGCTGGGCACCCGCTGCCCGTGCAGGAGCGGGACGAGGCTGCGGCCGTCGACGGCGGGCGACGAGGTGCCGCCGGCCAGCTGGACGAGCGTGGGGTAGAGGTCGACGTTCTCCGTGATGCGGCTTATCGTGCGGCCGGCCGGCACACCGGGCCCGGCGACGATCAGCGGCACGCGGACGTCGGAGTCGAACGCGGTCATCTTGCCGGGGTTCAGGAGGTGCTCGCCCATGTGGTAGCCGTTGTCGGAGCTGAAGACGACGTAGGTGTTCTGGGCGAGGCCGCGGGCGCGCAGGGTCGCCTCGATCCGGCCGATCAGATCGTCGACCGCCTGGACCGACTGGGCGCGCTTGCGGAACGCCGCGTCGCGTCGCGCGGGGCCGGCGTGTAGGGCGCATGTGGCGCGAAGGTCGCGAGCTCGAGCACGAACGGACGGTGGGCGGAGGCGGCCTGGTCGATGAAGGCCGACCCCTTCGCGGCGAGCACGTCGGTGAGGTAGTCGCCCGGGCTGGCGCCGTAGTGCACGAGCGCGCCGTTCTCGTTGAGGTTGTAGTTGAACTCGCCGTAGGCGTTGCCGGCCGTCCGCCAGTCCGTCCAGCCGGGCGGCACGTGGCGCGTCCGCGGCAGGTAGCCGTTGAGGTACTTCCCGCCGAAGCCGGTCCGGTAGCCGAGCGGCGCGAGCGCGGTCGCGTAGGTCTGGTTCTCCCAGCCCCGGCTGCGGAACGCGTCGAACCCGCCGTCCGAGCCCATGTTGGTGAAGATGCCGGTGTCGTGGGGGAAGCGGCCGGTGAAGATCGAGGACCGCGACGGGCAGCACAGCGAGTCGGTCACGAAGTAGCGCGAGAAGGTCGAGCCGCGCCGCTGGAGCTGCCGGACGTGCGGCATGTACTGCACGAGGTTCCAGGCCAGGTCGTCGGTGAGGACGACCACGACGTTGGGCCGCTGGGCGGCCGTCGGGCGCGCGGCCGGGCCGCCCGCGGCTCCGGAGACGGCCAGGCTCAGGCCGGTGGCCACGGCCGCGGCCAGGACGAGGACCGCGGCGACGGCGGCGGGGAATCCACGCTTTGCGCCCATCGCTGCGATAACAGGCGGGGCCCGGCCAAGTTGCGGGATCAGGCGAGCCCGGAGAGCTCGTTGGAGACGCGCCGGAGCTCGGCCCGCGCGGCGGCGTCGTGCGCCTGCGGGTGCGGGTCGGACTCGACCTCGCCGTTGAAGTAGCGGCCGGTGACCCCGTCGAGTTCGGGCGAGGCGACCAGCCGGACGGTGGCCCGCACCCCGTCCTCGAGCGGGCTGAGGCCCTCGCCGCGGGCGTGCAGGACCATCTTGGTCGGCATGTAGGTCGCGGGGTGCAGGCAGTTGACCGTCACGCCGCGGTCGCGCAGCTCCTCGGCCAGGTCGATCGTGAACATGACCTGCGCCAGCTTGCTCTGGGCGTACGCGCGTGCGCCGCTGTATCCGTGCTCGAGCATCACGTCGTCGAAGTCGATCGGCGCTTGGCCGGCCGAGCTGACGTTGACGATGCGCGCTGGCGCCGAGGCGGCCAGGAGCTCCACGAGCCGGTGGGTGAGCAGGAAGCCCGAGAGGTAGTTGACGGCGAAGCGCAACTCGTATCCGTCGGCGCTGACCAGGCGCTCGCCGTCCCCGGGCAGCGTGGTCCCGATGCCGGCGTTGCTGACGAGCGCGTCGAGGCGCGACTCCTGGCCGACGACCTCGTCGGCCACGCGGCGGACGTCGGCCAGCGAGGCGAGGTCGGCGCGGTAGGGCCGCAGGTTCGCGTTCCCCGTCTCCGCGCCGATCTCCTCGACGACCGCGTCCAGACGCTCGGGGCTGCGGCCGTGCAGGAGCAGCGTCGCCCCTTCGGCGGCGAGCGCGGTCGCCACGCCCCGACCCAGGCCGTCGGTGGCGCCGGTGACGAGGACGATCTGCTCGTCGAGGGGCTTCACGGGTGCGCGTACAGTTCCCCATTCATGCCGGAGCCAACCCACACCGCGATCGGCACCTGGAGCGGCGGGCGCTTCATGCACTTCGGTGAGCCGCTCGACGACGAGCGCCTGCTGGCGCTGCTACGCCCCGACGGGGCGATCCGCACGCTGCTGACGGCCGATGTTTACGGCGAGCGTGAGGCGGACCGCCTGCTGGGCCGCGCGCTGGCGGGGTTGGAGCGCGAGGCCTACAGCCTGGTGGGCGCCGTGGGCCACGACTTCTACACAGGCGCGCGCGAGGGCGCCAGGGGGTTCCCGCGCTTCACGGACCCCCGCCTGCGCGGCGAGGACGAGTACGCCGCCTACCTCCGCAGCGCGACGGAGTGCAGCCTGGAGCGCCTGGGCGCCGAGCGCTTAGACCTGCTGCTGCTGCACAACCCCGACCGGACGGGCTACACGAGCGAGGCGGTGTGGGACGGCATGGCGGCGCTGCGCGCGGCTGGCCTCACCGACCGGATCGGCGTCGCGCCAGGGCCCGCCAACGGCTTCACGCTCGACCTGATCGACTGCCTGGAGCGCTTCGGCGAACGGATCGATTGGGCGATGGTGATCCTCAACCCGCTCGAGCCCTGGCCGGGTGAGCTGTGCCTGCGCGCCGCGACGGCGCGCGACGTGAAGGTCATGACGCGCGTCGTGGACTACGGCGGCCTGTTCCACGACGACGTGCTGCCGGGTCACGCCTTCGGCGAGCGCGACCACCGCACGTTCCGGCCCGCCGGCTGGGTCGAGCGGGGGCGGGAGCGCATGGAGCGGATGCGCCCAATCGCCGAGCGTCACGGCCTGACCATGCTGCAGCTCGCCTGCGCCTGGAACCTCGCGCACGAGTCCGTCGCCTGCGTCGTGCCCACGCTGATCCAGGAGGCCGGGCAGGAGGCCAAGCCGATCGAGGCCAAGCGCGCCGAGCTGGCCGCGCTGCCCGCCGACGTCCCGCTCACGCCCGAGGAGGTGGAGGCGATCCGCGCCGCGGGCGACAACACCGGCTCCATGGCGCTCAAGGGCGGCTCACCCGATCACGACGGCGAGCCGCGGCCGGACCGCTGGGAGCTCGACGACCATCTCGCCGAGGTGGCCGCGCGCTGGGCCATCGAGCCGAGGTCGGTCGCGCGCGCGAAGCCGAGCTCCTGGAGTGTGGCCGCGGCCAGGCTCGACTGGTAGCCCTCGTTGCACATCAGGATGACCTCGGCGTCGCGGCCCGGGATCCGCGGGTCGGCGTGCCCGGACGCGGGGTCGAGCCGCCACTCGAGCACGTTGCGGGGGAAGAACAGCGCGTCGGGAACCACCCCGTCGGCGTCGCGCTGGACCTCTGAGCGGATGTCCACCAACAGCGCTCCGGACCGCATCGCGGCGCGGGCCTGGAGAGGCTCGAGCCGCGCCAGGCGCTCCCGGGATTCCGCGAGGAGCTCGTTTACGGTCTTGTGCACGGCCTAGAAGTATCGGCTGCGCCGGAACCATGCGACCAGGATTGCCCCGGACACCGCGAGGCTGCCGACCCCGAAGACGAGGAACACCCACAGCGACGTGATGTGGTTCACCAGCCAGCCGAAGTTCTGGCCGAAGAAGCCGGTGATGAACGAGAGCGGCAGGAAGATCGTCGCAACCAGCGTCAACTGCTTCGTCGTCTCGTTCTGGCTGACGCTGATCTGGTTCTGCCGGACGCCGAGCACGGCGAGGTTCGCCTCGAGGATCGACGTCAGCAGCTCGCGCTGCGAGGCGACCTCCTCGTGCACGAGCTTGACGTGGTCGTTGACGTCGCGGAAGTAGCGCTGCATGGTCTCTGTCACCTCGACGTCCTCGATGTCGTCGGCGAGCCCCTCGACCACGGGCTCGTAGTCGTCGACCACCTTGTCCAGCACCGCCCACACGACTGACACGGGGCCCTCCCGCAGCAGCTCGGGCCGATCCTCGAGACGCTGGCGGGCCTGGCTGAGCTTGCTGCCCTGGCCGTGGCGCACCGAGATGGCGTAGCCGGGCCCGGCGAAGATGTGGATCTCGCCGAACTCCACCCGCTCGCTGTCGTCGTCGTAGCGCGCCGTTCGCAGGACCACGAAGAAGTGGTTGTCGTAGTCCTCCATCTTCGCCCGCTGGTGCTCGTCGCTGGCGTCCTCGATCGCCAGCTCGTGCACCGGGAAGTTGTCCCGGATCGCCGCCATCTCGGCCTCGGTCGGGTCGTGGATGCCGAGCCACACGAAGCCGCCGTCGTCACGCCGGGCGCAGTCCGCCGCATCGGCGATCGAGAGGGCCGCCCGTGCCGAGTCCTCCTAGTCCTCGTACCAGTCGTGCCGCCGGCCGCGTGCCCGGGCGGCGGCGTAGCGCCCGATGAGTACGAGCCAGTCCACGACGCCCGCCGCGAAGAAGGCGGCGGGCCCCGTGACGAGCCGGGCGGCGAGCCGGCGGACGGGCGTGGGGCGCGGGCGGGCCATCGCACCCCCGACGCTATCGTTGCGAGCCCATGGCGTCCCCCGTCAAGTCGAACGTCACCGAGCTGCCCGAGTCGCGCGTGCGCGTGGATGCCGAGGTCGCGGCCGACGAGGTCGAGCGCCGCCTGCAGCAGACGGCGAAGGCGCTGGGGCGGGAGATGAAGATCCCCGGCTTTCGCAAGGGCAAGGTCCCGCCGCCGATCGTGCTGCGGCGCGTCGGCCGCCAGGCCGTCCTGGACGAGACGCTGCGCAGCTCGCTCGGAGCGTGGTACGTCGACGCCATCGACGCGGCCGGCATCGCGCCGGTGGGCGACCCCGAGGTGGCGCTCGGCGACCTCCCGGGCGAGGGCGAGGCGCTGACGTTCTCGATCGAGATCGGCGTACGCCCGACGGCCGAGCTCGGGGAGTATCGGGGCCTCGAGGTCGGGCGCCGGGAACCCGAGATCGACGAGGAGGCCGTGGAGAGCGAGTTGGAGGGCCTGCGCGAGCGCCTCGCCCGACTGGAGGCCGCGGACCGCTCCGCGCAGAAGGGCGACTTCGTAGTGGTCGACTACGTGGGCGCGATCGACGGCGAGCCCTTCGAGGGCGGCGAGGCCCGCGACCAGCTGATCGAGCTCGGCTCCGGCCGGCTGATCCCCGGTTTCGAGGAGCAGCTCGAGGGCGCCGCCGCCGGCGAGGAGCGCACGGTGGAGGTGACCTTCCCGGACGACTACGGCGCCGAGCACCTCGCAGGGAAGACCGCGCAGTTCGCTGTGACGGTCAAGGAGGTCAAGGCCAAGGAGCTGCCCGAGCTCGACGACGACTTTGCCTCCGACGCGGCGGGCTTCGACTCGCTCGACGAGCTGCGCGAGGACATCCGCCGGCGCCTGCGCGAGGCCGACGAGAGCCAGGTCGAGGCCGAGTTCCGCGAGGCGGCCGTGGACGCGGCCGCGGCGAACGCGCGCGTCGAGGTCCCCGAGCGGCTGGTCGAGGCGCGCGCGGGCGAGCTGTGGGAGCGGCTTTCGACGACGCTGGCCCGCCAGGGCATCTCGCGCGAGGCCTACCTGCGGATCTCGGGCAAGACCGAGGAGGAGATCGTGGCGGAGGCGCGCCCCGACGCCGAGCGCGCGCTGCGGCGCGAGGCGGTGCTCGCGGCGATCGTCGAGGCCGAGGGCATCGAGGCGACCGAGGAGGAGCTGCGCGAGGCGCTCGAGCACTCGGCCGAGCACGAGAACACGACGCCGGAGAAGCTGATGGAGCGCCTCGAGCAGGCGGGTCGGCTCGACGCGCTGCGCGCGGACTTGGCGACCCGCAAGGCGGTCGACCTGCTGGCCGAGAGCGCCACGCCGATTGAGGCCGAGCGCGCCAAGGCGCGCGAGAAGCTGTGGAAGCCCGGCGACGACGAGGAGGGCGCCCCCGCCGGGGAGACGCCCGCCGAGCAGCCCGGCAAGCTCTGGACGCCGGGCTCCTAGCTTCTCGACACCGAAGCTGTGCAGAGCCGACATGGGGCTCGAACAACCGGCGGGTCGGCCCGAATCACGTTGCTAGACTCGCGCCACGGCGGCAAGACCCCGTCTCCACACCCGGCCTCTCCGCTGCCCGGGAAGGAATCGAGGCGAGGAAGCGAAACTGAAGCGAGGACGATGAGCCCACTCGTACCCATGGTCGTCGAGCAGACCTCTCGCGGCGAGCGAGCGTTCGACATCTACAGCCGTCTGCTCAACGAGCGCATCGTCTTCCTGGGTACCCCGATCGACGACCAGATCGCCAACCTGATCGTGGCCCAGCTCCTGCACCTCGAGTCCGAGGACCCCGAGAAGGACATCTCGGTCTACATCAATTCCCCGGGTGGCTCCGTGTACGCCGGGCTCGCCGTCTACGACACGATGCAGTTCATCAAGCCGGACGTGCAGACGATCTGCGTCGGCATCGCGATGTCGATGGGGGCGCTGCTGCTGGCCGGCGGGGCGCAGGGCAAGCGCATGGCGCTGCCCAACGCAAAGATCCTCATCCACCAGGTTTCCTCAAGCTTCCAGGGGCAGGCGACCGATATCGAGATTCATGCACGCGAGATCATCGACGTGCGCCGCCGGTTGGACGAGATCATCGCCAAGCACACGAACAAGGACATCGAGCGCGTGAAGAAGGACACCGAGCGCGATTACTTCATGAGCTCGGACGAAGCGAGGGATTACGGCATCATCGACCGTGTGATCTCGGAGCACTAGCTCCGCGTCGCGCGCCGTTCTGGGAGAGAGATGGCCCGTCCGACAGATTCCAACGAGCAACTCCTCTGCAGCTTCTGCGGCAAGTCGCAGCGCCAGGTCAAGAAGCTGATCGCCGGTCCCGGGGTGTACATCTGCGACGAGTGCATCGATCTCTGCAACGAGATCATCGACGAGGAGCTGACGGCGCCGCCGAGCTTCGACATCGAGAACCTGCCGAAGCCGCGCGAGATCTACGACGTCCTCAACGAGTACGTGGTCGGCCAGGAGGCCGCGAAGCGGACGCTCTCGGTGGCCGTCTACAACCACTACAAGCGCGTCCAGATGATGCAGGCCGAGGACGACGAGATCGAGCTGCAGAAGTCCAACATCCTGCTGCTCGGGCCAACCGGCTGCGGCAAGACGCTGCTGGCGCAGACCCTGGCCAAGATCCTCAACGTCCCCTTCGCCATCGCCGACGCCACGGCGCTGACCGAGGCCGGCTACGTCGGCGAGGACGTCGAGAACATCCTGCTCAAGCTCATCCAGGCCGCCGACTACGACGTCAAGAAGGCCGAGACCGGGATCATCTACATCGACGAGGTCGACAAGATCGCCCGCAAGGCGGACAACCCGTCGATCACGCGCGACGTCTCGGGCGAGGGCGTGCAGCAGGCGCTCCTGAAGATCCTCGAGGGCACGAGCGCGTCGGTCCCGCCCCAGGGCGGCCGCAAGCACCCCCACCAGGAGTTCCTCACCATCGACACGACGAACATCCTGTTCGTCTGCGGCGGTGCCTTCGCCAACCTCGACCGCGTGATCGAACGGCGCGTGGGCCACAAGGGCGTGGGCTTTGGCGCAGCGATCACGCCGAAGATGAACAAGGACACCGGCGAGGTGTTCGAGCACTGCCTGCCCGAGGACCTGATCGAGTACGGCCTGATTCCCGAGTTCATCGGCCGCCTGCCCGTGATGTCGGCGATCCACCAGCTCTCCAAGGACGACCTGGTCACGATCCTCACCGAGCCGCGCAACGCGCTGGTCAAGCAGTTCCAGCGTTTCTTCTCCTTCGACGGGATCGAGCTCGTCTTCGCCGAGGATTCGCTCGACTCGATCGCCGTCAAGGCGCTCGAGCGCGAGACCGGCGCCCGTGGCCTCCGCTCGATCATCGAGGAGGTCCTGCTCGAGGTGCAGTTCGAGCTGCCCTCCCGCCGCGACGTGAAGAAGTGCGTCGTGACCAAGGAGACGATCGAGAGCGGGCGCAAGCCCACGCTGGTCACCGAGGCCGCGCCAGACGAGGAGTCGGACGAGCCCCGCGAGCAGTCGGCCTAGGGCCCGACGCTCAGCGCCGGCGCAGGCGGCGGATCGTCTCGAGCTCGTCCACGTCGGCGCGGTCCTTCGGGCGGCCGGTCGCCTGCTTCATGGCGATGAGGTCGTCGATCGAGGCGACCAGCACGGAATGGCCCCCGAGGTCGTAGCGCTCGGCGCGGCGGCGCAGCACGTCGTAGCGCGGCGCGCCGGACGGCTTGGCGAGAACGTCGAGCTCGCCGGCCGCCGTTTCGAGCGTCAGGACCGCGACCTTCCGCAACGTCGCCGCGTCGGGCACGAAGGGAACCCGCTCGCGGACGCCCTTGAGGCGCGCGTCGAGGCCGACGAGCACCTCGCCGAGCGCGTCGAGGTTCGCCCGGTCCGTGGCGAAGCAGACGTCGAGGTCGAACGTGGCCCGCGAGGAGCCGTGAAGTACGCCTGCGATGCCCCCGATGACGACGAAATCGACCCCGCGCGCAACGAGGCGCCGGAGGATCTCGTCGGCCCGGAGCTCAGCGCGAGGCGCGCGGGACACGCTTGGCCCGTCGGCTGAGCCGGCCGAGGTTGCGTTGAGAGGCCTGGAACGCCTCGAGACGCTCGGCCGGAGTGAGCTCGAGTCGGGCCCTGATCTGGCCCTCGTCGAGACCCGCGCCGACGGGCGCCGACTCGAGCGCAAGGCGCCGACCGGTGGCTCGCAGCGCCGCGTCCAGCGTCTCGACGCGGGGGTTGGAGCCCGGGCGCTCGAGCCGCGCGATGGCCGACTGAGTCGTGGCCAGACGGGCCGCAAGCTCGGCCTGGCTGAGGCCGGCCGCGCGACGGGCGTTGCGGATGACGGTGCCCGGAGACATGGTCATAGCGTAACAGCTATATCGTATATACGCTATGAGCGGGACCCCACCCACCTGCCAGGGTGAGCGCGGGCGGACGCGCTCGCCCCCCGCATACACTTGGCCGCCCGTGCCCGAGCGCCGCGACCTGGAGTCCCGTACCCGCTACGAGCCCGCGGAGGTCGAGCCGCGGCTCGTCCGGCGCTGGCTGGACTCGGGGCTGTTCCACCCCGTGCCGGAGGGCACGGCGGCCGAGAACTACTCGATCGCGATCCCGCCGCCGAACGTGACGGGCTCGCTGCACATGGGACACGCGCTGAACGGCGCGATCCAGGACGTGCTCATCCGTCACCACCGCATGCGCGGCCAGCGCACGAAGTGGATCTTCGGCACCGATCACGCCGGGATCGCCACGCAGACCCAGGTCGAGCGGCGCCTGGTGGAGGAGGGCACGAGCCGGGAGGAGATCGGGCGCGAGGCCTTCATCCGGCGCGCCTGGGAATGGCGCGAGGAGTACGGCTCCACGATCGTCAACCAGTTCCAGCGGCTCGGGGCCTCCGCGGACTACGAGGACGAGCGGTTCACCTTCGACGGGGCCTACGTCCGCGCGGTCATGCGGGTGTTCGTCGACCTCTACGAGAAGGGGTACATCTACCGGGACCGCTACATCGTCAACTGGGACCCGGGCAGCCGCTCGGCGATCTCCGACCTCGAGGTCGCGGAGCTCGAGGTCGACGACGTGCTCTACTCGATCGACTACGACCTCGAGGGGGGCGGCAAGGTCACGGTCGCCACCGTGCGGCCGGAGACCATGCTCGCCGACACCGCGGTGGCGGTGAACCCGCAGGACGAGCGCTACCGCGACCTGGTCGGCCGCACGGCGATACTGCCCCTCGTCGGGCGGCGCCTGCCCGTGATCGCCGACGAGTACGTGAAAACCGACTTCGGCACCGGCCAGCTCAAGATCACGCCCGGCCACGATCCGAACGACTTCGAGATCGGCCGGCGCCACGGCCTCGACGTGGTGACCGTGATCGGGGAGGACGGACGGATGACCGACGAGGCCGGCCGCTTCGCCGGCC
>WNFG01004808.1_pt1 | contig 17010 bp, 9 predicted proteins | sample 5400431 | NCBI WGS metagenome assembly WNFG01 (sample SAMN13153346, study PRJNA577476) | soil metagenome | isolation source: 120 cm saprolite under Douglas fir tree site 2 hole 3 replicate 2 | place: USA:California | collected 2015-04-18 | reverse complement strand
ACTTGGTAGATCGAGGTCTTTAGCGTGCGCTTGTCGATGCCGCTGCCCATAGTGGCGTTGCCCTGGGGATCGAGATCCACTAGCAGCACGCGCATCCCGGACTGCGCGAGGCCCGCAGCGAGATTGACGCTGGTCGTGGTCTTTCCGACCCCACCCTTCTGGTTGGTGACGGCGAGGATGCGGGTCATGCGTGCTCGATCAAGACAAGATGCCGCTCCGCCTCGAGCCCTGGAACGGCGAAGGCGTGCACCTGCCGCAGGCGGAAGTCGGCCGGCAAACGCTCGATCTCCTCGAAGGGATAGACACCCTTCATCGCCGCGAACACGCCGCCCGGCGCGAGCAAATGTCTTGTCAGCGCGATGAACTCGGCAATTTCGGCAAACGCGCGCGAAATGATGCAATCGAATTTCTCTCCGGCGTGCCAAGCCTCGACCCGCTCGCATATCACAGCGGCGTTCTTCAACTGGAGGTCCGCTACCGCCTGTCGGAGGAAGGCCGATTTTTTGTGATTGCTGTCAAGCAATGCGACCTGAATGTCGGGTCTGGCCACCGCAAGGGGAATCCCAGGAAATCCCGCGCCGGTGCCGACGTCGAGTACCCGAGTTCCAGTCACGTAGGGGATCACGGCGAGGCAGTCAAGTAGGTGGCCACTGATCATCTTCTCCACGCCCCGTATTGCAGTCAGGTTATATACCTGGTTCCACTTCTGCAGCAGCGCGAGATACTGAAGGAGCTTGTTTCTACCGTCGCGACCTAATGCAAGACCTAATTCCGCTGCTCCTTTTTCGAGGCGCCGATCTAACTCGGCCTGCGCTGACAACCCCGCCACCAGCGTCGTCATGCGGCCGATCTCTCGGGTGCGCCTATTCCGCGCTTCAGGTGAACCAGCAGGAGCGAGATCGCCGCCGGAGTAATACCCGAGATGCGCGAGGCTTGTCCGATGGTCTCTGGTTTGTGTTGGTTCAGTTTCTGCTGCACTTCGATCGACAGGCCGCGCACGTTTTGGTAATCGAGATCGCGCGGCAGTGCCATCGATTCGTAGCGCTCCTGGCGCGCGATTTCCTCATGCTGACGCTCGACATACCCTTGGTATTTGGCTTGAATTTCCACCTGTGAGGCGACCGCCCCATCACCGACGAATCCACCTCGTTCAGAAAGCTCAGCCAGCGAGGCGTAACCCACCCCGGGACGTTTCAAGAGATCCATGAGGGAGTACTCGCGCTCGATGGGTTTGCCGAGCACACGCTCGGCAACCTCGGCAGGCAGGGATTGGGGAGTGACCCAAGTGGACTTGAGCCGCTCCTGCTCGCGGCCGATCGCGTCACGCTTGCGGTTGAACGCGTCCCAGCGGACATCGTCCACTACGCCGAGCCTGCGACCGGCCTCGGTGAGTCGCAAGTCCGCGTTGTCCTCGCGCAACGTAAGCCGGTATTCCGCGCGGCTGGTGAACATGCGATACGGCTCCGAAACACCGCGGGTAATGAGGTCATCGACCAAGACACCGATATAGCCTTCATCGCGCCGCGGGCACCAGGCATGCTCGTCCCGGATGAAGAGCGCCGCATTGATACCCGCGAGGATTCCCTGCGCTGCCGCTTCCTCGTAGCCGGTAGTGCCGTTGATCTGTCCCGCAAAGAACAGGCCCGAGATCGATTTCGTTTCCAGCGACGACCTTAAGTTGCGCGGATCGTAGTAGTCGTACTCGATGGCGTAACCCGGCCGTAGAATGTGGGCCTGCTCCAGCCCGCGGATACTGCGCACCAGCTCGATCTGCACGTCGAAGGGCAGACTCGTCGAGATTCCATTCGGATAAAACTCGTTAGTGGTGAGCCCTTCAGGCTCCAGAAAAATCTGGTGGCTTTGCTTGGCGGCAAACCGATGGATCTTGTCCTCGATCGAAGGACAATAGCGGGGGCCGATCCCCTCGATCACTCCGGTGTACATCGGCGAGCGGTCCAAGCCACCGCGGATGATTTCGTGCGTGTGCGGATTGGTGTGGGTGATCCAGCAGGGTAGTTGAGGAGGATGCATCCCCGGCGCTCCGACAAACGAAAAGACGGGCACTGGCTCATCACCCGGTTGTGCTTTCATGCTCGAAAAATCGATGGTGCGACCGTCGAGCCGGGGCGGCGTTCCGGTCTTGAGGCGACCCACCGGAAGCTTGAGCTCGCGCAGCCGCGCAGCGAGACTGACTGAAGGCGGGTCCCCAGCCCGACCGGCCTGATAGTTCGACAATCCGATATGGATGAGTCCGGAAAGAAAAGTGCCGGTGGTCAGCACCACGACGCGGCTGGAAAAGCGAACGCCGAGCTCAGTCACCACCCCGGCAACACGATCGCCGCCTTCCAGCAGGAGGTCGTTCACCGCCTGCTGGAACAAAGTCAAGTTGGCCTGGTTCTCCAGCCGCGATCGAATCGCGCGCTTGTACAGGAGACGATCAGCTTGTGCGCGCGTCGCACGGACTGCGGGGCCTTTGGAGGAATTCAGGATGCGAAACTGGATCCCCGCTTCGTCTGTAGCGATCGCCATGGCTCCGCCCAAGGCGTCCACTTCCCTGACAAGGTGCCCTTTCCCAATGCCCCCGATGGACGGGTTGCAAGACATCTGCCCCAGCGTTTCGATGTTGTGGGTCAGCAAAAGGGTCCGACAACCGGCCCGCGCGGCCGCAAGCGCCGCCTCGGTCCCAGCGTGGCCGCCGCCGACCACGATGACATCGAATCGAGTGGGAAATTGCATCGCTTTGAGCAAGAAAATAGACGGAAAGCAATCGAATTTTAAAGGTATTCCACGGCGAGAGACAGTGTTTCACTGTGGAACTTTCAGCGCGCAAAGACGGATTCGGTCGACGATGGGGACCCGAGGTTGAGCAAGCCAGCGACTGGTGGACGTTTCACGTGAAACGTCCGCGTGCGGCACGTCCTCCCACCGGAATTACACAGCCTGTCAACCTGCAAGGACACAGCTTGCTAACAGGGTCTCCACCCGATATTCACAACCGGTAACGCTAGGCGGTGACAGTGACAATCAAAATATAAACAATATCTTAGAGTTGAATCTGTCCTGCGACGGCTTCGCAAGATGCCGGACCTTCGGAACCTCTCAGCCCAGGGAGCGTCCGAGCGTCTCACGCCGCGCGGCAAGCTCACGCGGCAAGCGGCTTCCCAGCAGTTGCAGCAATTCATCTTGCAGCTTCAGTTCCCGCTTCCACTCCCTGCCGTCGACCGAGCTCACGCGCTTGAACTTGTCGCTGCCGAAGCTTTCCAGACCCTTCCAATCCAAATCCTCGAAATCTGGGACCTTGCCGATGGGTGTTTCAACCGCATTGCCTTTACCTTGACAGCGCTCCACGATCCACTTGAGCACTCGCATGTTTTCGCCGTATCCCGGCCAGATGAACTTTCCATTTACGTCGGTACGAAACCAATTGATGCAGAAGATGCGGGGGCGCTGGGGCACCGAGCGGCCCAGCTTAAGCCAATGGCTGAAGTAATCACCCATGTTGTAACCGACAAACGGGATCATTGCCATGGGATCGCGCCTCACCACCCCTACCTTTCCGGTCGCGGCAGCCGTGGTCTCCGAACCCATCGTTGCGGCCATATACACGCCAGAGTCCCAATCGACTGCCTCGGAGACAAGCGGCACGGTGTCAGAGCGCCGGCCTCCGAACACGAAAGCGGATATCGGAACGCCCTGCGGATTTTCCCAATCGGAATCGATCGAAGGACACTGCGCTGCTGGAACCGTGAATCGTGCGTTGGGATGCGCCGCTTTCCTGCCGCAACCGGGCGTCCATTCCTTCCCCTGCCAATCGATGAGCCTGGCGGGAGGCGTATCGGTCATCCCTTCCCACCACACGTCTCCGTCCGGGGTCATGGCCACGTTCGTGAATATCGTGTTGGTTTTGATCATCGCCATGCAGTTGGGATTGGTTTTCTCCGACGTCCCCGGCGCAACGCCGAAAAATCCCGACTCGGGATTGATCGCGTAGAAGCGACCGTCCTTGCCCGGCTTGATCCATGCAATATCTTCTCCGACCGTCGACACCTTCCAACCCTTGAACGCCGGCGGTGGTATCAGCATGGCGAAATTCGTCTTACCGCACGCCGAGGGAAACGCGGCGCTCACGTAGAGTTTCTCACCCGAAGGCGATGTCACACCGAGGATCAGCATATGCTCCGCGAGCCAACCTTGCTCGCGCCCCATGATAGAGGCGATGCGAAGCGAAAAACACTTTTTCCCGAGCAATGCATTGCCACCGTAACCGGAGCCGAAGGACCATATTTCCTTGGTCTCTGGGTAATGGACGATATATTTGTGCTCCTTGCTGCACGGCCATCGCACATCCTTCTGGCCGGGAGCGAGCGCCGCTCCGACAGAATGGACGCAGGGTACGAAATACCCGCTTTTGCCCAAGATCTCCCACACCTTTTTCGACATGCGCGTCATGACGTGCATGCTGACCACCACGTACGGCGAGTCGGTCAGCTCGATGCCGATATGCGCGATGTGCGAGCCGAGCGGCCCCATGGAGAACGGAACCACATACAAGGTCCGGCCGCGCATGCAGCCGTCGAAGAGCTTGCTCAGCGTCGCGCGCATCTCCTCCGGATCGACCCAGTTGTTGGTAGGGCCCGCATCTTCCTCTCGCTGAGAGCAGATGAACGTGCGGTCTTCGGTGCGCGCCACGTCGTTGGGATCAGAGAGCGCGAGGAAAGAATTTGGACGAAGCTCGGGGTTGAGCCGCTTCAGCATTCCCGACCTGACCATCTCGTCGCAAAGCCGGTCGTATTCTTCCCGCGAGCCGTCGCACCATTGAATCCGGGCCGGTTTGGTCAGTGCGGCAAAGCGCGCGACCCATTCCTTGACGCCATGGTGCTGAACGTGCACGGGAGCGCCTATATCAATGGCGGCAACGGAAGGTTGATTCATCCTGGGGCCTCGCGATGACGACTTGGCAGCATGTCAATCTGGGCTGCTCGTCGTGACAGAACTGTAAGGGTCGGAACTCTATCACGATCCGCGGGATGCGGAAAATACGTTGATGAAACTGAGGCTTAGGAGAAATCAGTTCGTTATGCCCGCCAGTTGCGCCTGACGTGTTTCGCAAACCGGAAGATCGGTGCGGTCGTGGTCACGAGAATGATCACCCGCGTGACGTGGGCCGCGGTGACGAGCGGCACCCCGAGTTGGAGCACTTTGGCAGTGACACACATCTCCGCCATCCCGCCCGGTGCCGTGGCGAGCACCATCGTCGAGATTGGGACCGTACCTGCGAGCGCGAGGCCCCACGCGAAGAGCGCGGAGACCAAAACGGCCAGAACCACGGAGGCGCACACCATGGAAACGAAGCGCGGTGCGGTGCTAAGTGATTTTCGATCAAACCCGGACCCGAGCGCGCACCCGAGCAGAAGCTGCGCCGAGTTAGACAACCATACCGGAATTGCCGACAACCCCACCTCGGCAAGTGTCAGCGCGACCGCTACAGCGAGCGGTCCCAGCATCCAGGCGTTTGGCACGCTCAGTTTCGCGAGCAGCGCACCCGCTGTCGCCGCGAGCACCAGCAAGGCAAGCAGCCCCGAGGCCTCCACGCCGAATTGTGCCGGACGGTAGTCGTCCACTCCTTGCACGCCGAGCAAAGTGAACAGGAATGGCACCACAAAAAGCGCTGTCGTCCCATCTAGCCCTGTGCTGCGCGTGAGGAACCATCCACTTGCGTACGCGAGCAGAAGCGCGAAAACCGCCGCTGCGATCAACAGATACCAGTGCACCACGACCTCGTGGCCGACCACCGGGGTGAAGTACAAGCCAAGCGCGCAGCCTATGATGAGCTGTCCGGTGGCTCGGCCCCCCTTTGGCGAAGCGAGATCGGCGCCCAGGAATTTTCCAAAGGCCATCGCAAGCAAAGGCCCAAGCATCCATGGGAGGGGTGCGCGCACAGCGCTGAAGAGGACACCGCCCGCCCCGCAAATCACGAGCGCCTTCAAGACCGATTTCATTTTCCGACGCAAAAGCGCTCGAAGATTTGACCCAGCAGGTCATCCGCCGAAAACTCCCCTGTAATCGAGCCGAGTTCGCGCTGCGCTAGACGAAGTTCTTCTGCGAAAAGTTCGCTCTGGGACATCGTCTGTCGGGCCCGCTCAAGAGCCTGCGCGACGCGCTCGAGGGAGACGAGGTGGCGCTCGCGCGCCATGAACATATCCTCTCCCCCCGACTGCCAACCGGCGAGTTTGAGCAGCGCCCGGCGCAGCGCGTCGAGGCCCTCACCGGTCTTGGCCGAAACATGAAGGCGCCAACCATGCGGGCCCTCCTCCGCCCGCGGCCGATCACCGGAAAGATCGATCTTGTTGAACACCGTAACCGGCTTCAGTTTCCCCGGCAGCCGGTCGACGATGCACCGGTCGGCTGCGGTAACTCCGGTGCGCGCGTCGACGACGAGAAGCAGCACATCGGCCTGTCCGATCACCTCCCAGGTGCGTGCGATGCCGATTGCCTCGACCTTGTCGGCAGTATCTCGCAGACCAGCAGTATCGATGATGTTCACGGGCACGCCCTCAACCTGAATGGTCTGGCGCACTGCATCGCGCGTGGTGCCGGGAATTTCAGTGACGATGGCGAGGTCCTCTCCGGCAAGCCGGTTGAGGAGCGACGATTTTCCTACGTTGGGCTGGCCAGCCAATACCACCTGAAGTCCGCTGCGAAGGATGCTGCCCTGACGGCCGCGAGCAAGCGAACGGCCAACATCTTCCTGCAGGTGCCTGAGGCGCCCGCGTGCCTCCTCTCGGTCCACTTGATCGATTTCCTCCTCGGGAAAATCCAGGGTCGCTTCCACCAGCACGCGCAGCTCGACGAGCCGCTTCGCAAGATTTCCGATCACCTCCGAGAATTCGCCGCGCAGCGAGCGCAACGCGCAACGCGCCGCGGCCTCGGTAGCGGCGTCGATGAGGTCGGCCACGCCCTCGGCCTGCGCGAGATCGAGCTTGTCATTCAGGAAAGCGCGACGGGTAAATTCGCCGGGCTCGGCGAGACGCGCGCCAAGCTCTAGGCATCGCCTCAAGATCATGTGCAGCACCACAGGCCCCCCGTGACCCTGTAGTTCGAGCACATCTTCGCCTGTATAAGAGGCCGGTGCGGGAAAGAAAAGTGCGATGCCGTCGTCGATCGGCTCACCGGTTGCGGAGCGGAAGGTCGCACGCACGGCCAGCCGCGGCGCCGGTACACCACCGAGCAAGCGTGATGCGAGCTGCTCGAGCTTCTTCCCGGAAACGCGCACGATACCGATACCGGCCCTTCCCAGCGCGGTCGCGACAGCCGCGATCACATCGGTATCGGACGGTCCTGCCATGGTTGCTTCCGGGCGTTATCGTCCCGCCCGCAATCGGGCGGCATCTTAGCGTCTTGCGCTGGCGGCGGCTTTTTCTCCCTCGATCATGCGGGTGATTTGCCATTGCTGCAGGATCGACAGGATATTGTTGACGAACCAGTAGAGAACCAGACCCGAGGGGAAAAAGTAGAACATCACCCCGAATGCAAACGGCATGATCATCATGACCTTGGCCTGAACCGGATCAGGCGGCGTGGGATTCATCTTGGTCTGAACGATCATGGAAGCCATCATCAGCGTTGGAAGCACGTACCAGGGATCGGGCGCCGAAAGATCCTTGATCCAGAGATAGAAAGGGGCGTGGCGCAGTTCAACGCTTTCGAAGAGCACCCAGTAGAGCGCGATGAAGACCGGAATTTGCACGAGGATCGGCAGGCAACCACCCAGCGGATTGATTTTCTCGGTCTTGTATAGCTCCATCATCGCCTGGTTCATCTTCGTTTTGTCGTCCGCATACTGTTCGCGGAGCTTCATCAGCCGCGGCGTCACCAGTTTCATCTTCGCCATCGAGCGGTAGCTCGCGGCCGACAGCGGGAAAAAGAGCAACTTGATAACCACGGTGAGCAGGATGATGGCAAGACCCCAGTTCCCCATCCAGTTGTGGAACAGTCTCAGTACCCAGAAGAGTGGAGCTGCGATCACCTTGAGCAACCCATAGTCGACCACCAGTTCCAAGCCCGGGGCGACGGCCTCTAGATGGTCCTGGTCCTGAGGGCCCGCATACAGCGGCACCACGACGCGGGCACTAGCGCCAGGCGCAACGGGTCCAATGGGCACGATCACGCCGACCGAATAAAGATCTTCGGCGAGCTTCCGCGCGTAGAACTCGCGCGGCGACTTGTCAGGAGGGAGGAGCGCTGCGACGAAATAGTGCTGAATGATCGCGATCCACCCGTTGTCGGAGCTCTTCGGATAAGGGGTCTTGCCCTTGGCGATATCTTCGAAACTGACCTTCTGAAACTTGCTCTGTTCGGTATAAACCGCGGCCCCAGTGTAGGTCTGCGCCATATAGGGATCGCCCCCGGGGGACTTGCCGTCGCGGGTGATCTGAAAATAGGCGTGGGTTGCGAACGGCTTGACCGTGCCGTTCGCGATCTCTTCGGCCATATCGATGCGATAGCTCGCAGGATAGAACGTCAGAATCTTGGTTACCCTGATGCCTGCCGGCGTGTCTGCCTGGAGGCGCACGTCGAGCCTGTCCTGACCCTGTTCGAGAGTGAATTCCCTTGCGGACGCGTGAAACAGCGTCCGGTGATTCGGCAGGCCCTCGCCGATCAAGCCGCTTTGCGCGACATAACGATGCTCGGGCCCAAACAGCACGAAATTCTTCGTCTCGTGGAGTGTATCCTTATGCTGGAGCAATTCCAGGTAGACGATGTCCCCGCCTTGCGTATCGATTTCCGCAAGCATGGTATCCGTGTGAACCCGCAGGCGCTCCCGGGGTTTGCCCGCCGGTGCCAATGTCGTGGGCAGCGCATCTCCGCTTCTCCCCGCGGGTGTCGCGGGCCCGGTGCTCGGCGTCGGCACGGGCCCCTGCGTTGGCGAGTTGGCAGGCGCGGGAGGTCGAAGCTCCTTCTGCCACGCCTCCCAAAGGAGCAGCAGCGAGAAAGAGAAAACTAAGAACAGGATCAAACGCTGAGTGTCCATGAGGGGAGCAGACAATTACGGGACCGGATCATGTCCACCCGGGTGCCAAGGATGACAGCGCGCGAGGCGCGCGAGGACAAGCCACGCGCCCCGCGCTGCGCCGTGGCGTTCGAGCGCCTCCAGAGCGTATGCGGAGCAGGAAGGGTGGAAACGGCAGTGCATACCGAGCAGCGGGCTCAAACCGTAGCGATAACTCCGGATCAAGAGCGATAACAGTCTGCTCACGACGATCCCACCAGGCATCGCTCGACTTCCGCCAATACAAGTGTACCTACGGTCAAGCGAATCAGAATATCGCGGCTTCCAAGTCGCGCTTGTTGGGCTCGAAACAACTCCCGCAACAGGCGCTTCATCCGGTTGCGGTCGACTGCGCGCGGAAAAACGCGCTTGGGAACGATGAGACCTAGCCTGGGAACACCGAGCAGGTTTGCTCTGAACAGCACGCTGAACCCGGGACGCTTGAGTGCACGCCCGCCGGAAAGCAACGCCGCAATATCGGCCGCTCCGAGCCGCTGCCTTCGACCGTAACGCCTGCGTGCGCTCAAACGCTCAAGCGGGCACGCCCCTTAGCGCGGCGTGCCCGAAGCACGGCCCGGCCCCCGCGCGTGCGCATGCGAACAAGAAACCCGTGAGTACGCTTCCTGCGAACCACCGAAGGGTGAAAAGTACGTTTCATTGAGGGGATTCCTGAGGCGGACAATAACCTTTAATTAAACGATATTTTAGCCAGAATTGTCAAAGAATTAAGCTCTCTCCGGCTGTGGATAACTTTCCAGGAAACAGGTAAAATCATTGCGCTGTTTCCCCCGAACCGAACCATATAAGTCTCCATGCAGGGTTTCTGGGCCTCGTGCCTGAGTCGCTTCGAAAAAGAGCTTCCCGCTCAGCAGTTTAATACCTGGATCCGGCCGCTCAAACTGGACGCCTCGGCGGCACCATCCGGGGAGCTGCGCTTACTCGCTCCGAACCGCTTTGTGCTGCAGTGGGTGAAGGAACGGTTCGTGCCTCGCATCGAGACGATGGGGGCAGAATTCTTCTCGTCCCCGATTCGTGTATCGCTCACCCTCGAAACCGCAGACGCACCGGAGCCCATCAAGACTTCCGCGCCCGCGATCCGCGCCGCGCGCACTCCCGCGCCCCGATCTCCGCACGCCGAGCGTTCGAGCCTCATTCCAGAATTCAGCTTCGACGGCTTTGTCGCCGGAAAAGCCAATCAGCTGGCGCGCGCCGCCGCGCTGCAGGTCGCGGAACACCCCGGCACATCGTACAACCCGCTCTTCATCTACGGTGGCGTGGGCTTGGGAAAGACCCACCTGATTCACGCGGTCGGCAACCTTGTTCTCGCGCAACATCCGAGTGCTCGGGTGCGCTACCTCCACGCCGCGCAGTACATCTCCGACGTCATTAGAGCCTATCAACAGAAGTCTTTCGATGAGTTCAAACGCTACTATCACTCACTCGATCTTCTTCTGATCGACGACATCCAGTTTTTCACCGGGAAGGACCGCACCCAAGAGGAGTTTTTTTACGCATTCAATGCTTTGATCGAAGCCCACAAGCAGCTCATCATCACCTGCGACACATATCCGAAAGATCTTGCGGGAATGGACGAGCGCCTCAAGTCACGCTTTTCGTGGGGCCTGACTGTGGCAATAGAGCCTCCGGAGCAGGAAATGCGAGTCGCAATCATCTTGAAAAAGGCCGAAGCAGTGTCGCTCAAGCTCTCGGAGGAAGTCGCCTTCTTCATAGCCAAGCACATCCGCTCGAACGTACGCGAACTGGAAGGCGCGCTGAAGAGCGTCATCGCTTATTCGCGCTTCAACGGCCGAGACATCACGCTTGACACCGCCAAGGAGGCGCTTAAGGACCTCCTAACGGCACAAAACCGGCAAATCACAGTTGACAACATCCAGAAGACCGTCGCCGAGTACTACAAGATCAAGGTATCCGACATGCACTCGAAAAAACGCAGCCGAAACGTCGCTCGGCCCCGCCAGCTTGCAATGGCGCTTGCGAAGGACCTCACCCAAATGAGCCTACCGGACATCGGCGACGCGTTCGGCAACCGCGACCATACGACAGTCCTCCATGCGTGTCGCACCATCGCAACGCTGCGAGAGAAGAACCATGACATCAACCGCGACTACCACGTGCTCGAGCAGGTACTCAAAGGGTGAACAAGCTGCGCACAACCATGGGACGAATTGTGGGCAAATGGCGCCGCCGAGGAGTACCGGTTTTTTGTTCATATTTTTACCACGGCCTATTTTGCTCTTTACTAACAGTTTACAGACGTCGAAGCCTCGTGCGTCTACTGCTTGAGCAGAGTTATCCACCTAGAAGATCGTGATCATCATCATCATCAAGGAAATAAAATGAATCTGCTGAAGACCCAACGCGAAGCGCTGCTCGCGCCTCTGCAGGCGGTCACTGGAATCATCGAGCGGCGTCATACGCTGCCGATCTTGTCCAACGTGTTGCTTTCTAGGACGGACAACAACATCGAGTTCGTTGCTACCGACATCGAGATCGAGATTACGACGAGCATGACCATCGAGGAGGCCGGCGATATTAAGAAAATAACTGTAGGAGCGCGAAAGCTCGTCGATATTCTGCGCGCTCTTCCGGAGGGATCGGAGGTTACGCTTGCGTTGCAGGACAAGAGACTTCAGGTAAAGTCAGGGAAAAGCCGTTTCAACTTACAGACGCTCTCGGCAGAGGATTTTCCGAGATTGGCGCTGCTCGAGGCCTCGGCTACGAGCTTCTCGGTTCCGCAAAAGTTGCTGAAGTCGCTTTTGGGGCTGGTTCAGTATGCAATGGCTCAGCAGGATATCCGCTACTATCTCAATGGCCTGCTCATGGTCGTCGAGGAAGGGCAGCTGAAGCTGGTGGCGACCGACGGGCATAGGCTGGCCTACGCAAGCCGAGAAGTCGGGGGAAAGAATCTCCCCAAGCAGGAAGTGATACTTCCCCGCAAAACGATTATCGAGCTTTCGAAGCTCCTTGAGGACAGCGACGATTCCGTTGCGATCGAATTGTCCTCGGCCCAGGCTAAGTTTAAGTTTGGCAACGTAATGCTCGTGTCGAAGTTAGTAGACGGAAAGTTTCCCGACTATGGCCGAGTGATCCCGCAGAACCATCCGAAGAAGCTGAAGCTCGAGCGGATTGCTCTGTTGCAGGCGTTGCAGCGGGCGGCGATTCTCACCAGCGACAAGTTTCGCGGCGTGCGCTGGGTTCTGGGCGAAGGAAGTCTCAAGATAAGCTGTAGCAATACCGAGCAGGAGGAAGCCCAGGAAGAGCTTGATGTGCCGTACAAAGGGGAGACGCTCGACATTGGGTTCAATGTCGGCTATCTCGTGGACGTGCTCAACAATCTCGACGTTGCCGAGGTCGAGTGCGGATTGGGCGATGCTAACTCGAGCGCGCTGTTTACCCTGCCCGGGCGCAACGATTTCAAATACGTCGTGATGCCGATGCGGATCTGAGTGAAGAGAAAATAAATGTCTGAAGCAGAAAAGAACGATCAGGCGCGCGACCAATACGATTCCGATAGCATCAAGGTACTGAAGGGCCTGGATGCGGTCCGCAAGCGCCCAGGGATGTACATCGGTGACACCTCCGATGGGACCGGTCTACACCACATGGTGTTCGAGGTCGTGGATAACGCCATCGACGAGGCATTAGCGGGTTTCTGTAACGAGATCACGGTCACGATCCACACGGACAACTCGATCAGCGTGATCGATAACGGGCGCGGCATTCCCACAGAGCTCCACAAAGACGACGAACAGAAACGCTCGGCCGCAGAGATCGTGATGACCGAGCTTCACGCGGGCGGGAAGTTCGACAACAATTCCTATAAGATCGCCGGCGGCCTGCATGGCGTCGGCGTGTCTGTGGTCAATGCGCTCTCCGATTGGCTACGCCTTAGCATTCGACGCGACGGAAAGAGCCACTTTATGGAATTCCGGCGCGGCGTGCCCGTGGCGCCGCTCAAGGTCACCGGCAAAACCGAGAGACGCGGCACCGAGGTGCATTTTCTGGCCAGCGCGGAGACCTTTGGGGTGGTCGAGTACCACTTCGACATCCTGGCGCGACGGCTGCGCGAGCTTTCGTTCCTCAACAACGGGGTCAAGATCCAGCTGGTCGACCAACGCTTTGGAAAAGAGGAGAACTTCGCGCACACTGGCGGGGTGAAGGGGTTTGTCGAATACATCAATCGAAGCAAAAACGTGCTGCACAGCACGCCTTTTCATGCAATCGCCCAGAAGGAGGGCATCACGGTCGAAGTGGCGATGCAGTGGAACGACTCCTATCAGGAGCAGGTGCTCTGTTTCACGAACAATATTCCACAGCGTGACGGCGGCACTCACCTGACGGGCCTGCGAGCCGCCCTGACCCGCGGTTTGAATCAATATATCGAATCGAACGAAATCGCCAAGAAGGCCAAGGTCGAGACCACCGGAGACGATATGCGTGAAGGCCTGTCATGCGTGCTCTCGATCAAGGTGCCCGAGCCGAAATTCTCTTCGCAAACGAAGGACAAGCTCGTTTCCTCTGAAGTGGGGCCGGTGGTGCAGGAGCTCGTAGGCGAAAAACTGAAGAATTTTCTCCTCGAGCGGCCGAACGATGCCCGCATCATTTGCGGAAAGATCGTGGATGCGGCGCGTGCGCGTGAAGCTGCGCGCAAGGCGCGGGAGATGACGCGCCGCAAAGGCGTCCTCGACTCGTTCGGGCTTTCCGCCAAGCTCGCCGACTGTCAGGAGAAGGATCCAGCACTTTGCGAGCTCTACATCGTCGAGGGCGACTCAGCTGGCGGTTCGGCTAAACAAGGTCGCGATCGCAAGTTCCAGGCCATCTTGCCGTTGAAGGGTAAGATACTGAACGTCGAAAAAGCGCGGTTCGACAAACTGATCTCCTCTCAGGAGATCGTGACCTTGATCCAGACTTTGGGCACCGGGATAGGCAAGGACGAGTACGATATCTCGAAACTGCGCTACCACCGTATCATCATCATGACTGACGCCGATGTCGATGGCGCGCATATTCGCACGCTGTTGCTTACGTTTTTCTATCGACAGATGCCGGAGCTCGTTGAGCACGGACACGTATACATCGCGCAACCCCCCCTCTACAAGGTGAAGCTGGGCAAGCAGGAACGCTATTTCAAAGACGACCACGAGCGTGCACAGTTCATGCTCGCACAGGCTCTGGTGGGAGCGTCTCTCGCGCCCAGAAAGGGAGGGCAAGCAATCGAGGGCAAGACGCTTGAGCAGCTCGCCAAGGCCTATCTATTCGCCGAGGCGGTGGTAGTGCGAGCCTCGAAGATCATCGACGTCGAGGCCTTGGCCGCGCTCATGCGTGGCGTTAAAGTTGATCTTTCCAATCCGCAGTCTGCGGGGGCGAGTGCGCTGCGGCTCAAACAGGCTATGGCTGCCAGAGGGAACGGGGTCAATGTAAGCGCGCGCTACGACGGCAAGAACGAGCGCCACCAACTGGTGATCGAGCGGACCCACCACGGAAATGTCCGAACGAGCGTGCTCGACGATGACTTTCTATCGTCCGGAGATTACCAGCAACTCAACCGGATCGCGCAGCTACTGCAGGGCCTCATCGGGCCTGGTGCTGTGATCAAGCGCGAGGACAAGGAAGAAGGAGTTGCTGATTTTCCGCAAGCCATGAAGTGGCTGCTCGGAGAAGTTGAGCGCAGTGCGGCGATCCAGCGCTACAAGGGCCTCGGAGAGATGAATCCGGAACAACTTTGGGAGACTACGATGGATCCGCAGTCTCGGCGGCTGCTCAAAGTGCAGATCGAAGACGGGATCGCCGCGGATGAGATCTTCACCAAGCTGATGGGCGACGACGTCGAGCCCCGGCGGGTGTTCATCGAGCAGAACGCGTTGGTCGCCCGGCTTGACGTCTGAAGGCCGCCCGCGATTGCGGGCGCCGGTATCTAAGCCGCTTTCTTGTTTCGAACCGCCCGCCCGCGATTGGCAGGTCGCTTCACGCGCGTCTTGCTCTCTGTTTTCGACTTCGTTGGGGTTCTTTCGGGTGCCGTGGCCGTCGCAGACGGGCGCGTGGTAGCTCTCGCCGCGCGAGGCGCGAACTCGAACCCCACCTTGCCGTCTGCGCCGCGCACCAAGAACGCCGAAAACGGTCTGCCTTTCCGGGAAATGAATCGGTGCAAAAGATCGGTCCTTCCCGTCGCGAGTAACTTCCGTATCTCCTCGGGCTCGACGGGTCGCTGCAAGATGACGCGTCCGGAGCGAAAGTCGCAGCGCCGCTCGGGGTTGACGCTGTTCTCGCAGACGTAGGCCATCGGTTGCTCGAACACTCGGCCGCCGCATTTTGGGCAGGGCCCGAGCGGTGTCAGCGTTGAAAAGTCCACCTTCGCAGCAGTGCCGTCGGCATCCGTCTGCCGCCCAAAGTCAAACTCGGCGCGAAATTCGGGTGTAAGCCGCACCATCGCGGCAAACGGCTTGCCGACTCGGCTGCGGAAACCCGTCAAGGGACCCACCGAACGCTTGGAGATCAGCGTCTCGATTTCCTCGGGGGCGAACTCGCGGCTCGATACTACTTTCCAGATCGCAAAGTCGCACTTCTGACACTTGAACTTGCGATAGGTCTCCTGCACCTTGCCGCCACACTTGGGACACGGAGTCTTCAGGGTGAGGAACACGGTATCGGGGATGTCGCCGTGCTTGATGCGCGAAACCATCTCACGGGTGAGATCGACGATGTGTTCCATGAACGCGCTGCGCGGAAGATCCCCGTGCTCCATCTGCTTGAGTTTGAATTCCCAGTTCCCGGTTAGCTCCGGAGAGCACAGCTCGTTCACCCCAAACTGGCGCAACGCGAAAAGGAGGGACGACGCCTTCGGCGTCGGCTGGAGCTCGCGACCGATGCGGTGCACATAGTCCTCGTAAATCAGACCCTCGATGATCTGCGCGCGGGTTGCCGGAGTGCCCAATCCCTTCTCGCTCATGGCTTCGCGCAGCTCCTCGTCCTCGACCAGTTTTCCGGCGCCTTCCATCGCCGAGAGCAGCGTAGCTTCCGTGAAGCGGGCGGGCGGCTTCGTTCGAATGGCGCGAACATCCACCTCACGCGTGTGCACTTTCTCTTCGTTCTCGATCGCGACGAGGCTCGGTGATTCGCCTGTTTCAGCTTCCTTTCCGTAGACCTCGAGCCAGCCGGCTTGGGTCATCACTCTGCCCTCGGTCTTGAACGCTTCGCCTTCGACGCGGGTGATTCGCGTCGTGACGAGATATTCCGCTGCCGGGAAGAACACCGCGAGAAAGCGCTTCACGACCAAATCGTAAAGCTTCCCTTCCGCCTCAGAGAGGTGCCCCGGCCTCTGGATCGTGGGGATGATTGCGAAGTGGTCGGATATCTTTTTGTTGTCGAATATGCGTTTGTTCGGCTTGACCCAGCCTTTCTTGAGTATCTGGGCCGCGTGGCGCGTGTAGCCCGATTTCTGCGCTACGAACGTGTCAAGCGTCTTCTTCACCGTGGCGAGGTAGTCCTCGGGTAGTGCGCGCGAATCGGTCCTCGGATAGGTGAGGGCTTTGTGTCTTTCGTAGAGCGCCTGGGCAAGCGCGAGCGTGGTTTTGGCTGAGAAGCCGAAGCGGCCGTTCGCTTCGCGCTGCAGGCTCGTCAGGTCGTAGAGCAGAGGGGAAAGCTGCGATACCGGTTTCGCCTCCTCGGTGGCAACGCCCGACTTCCCGAGACACTTCTCGCGGATGGCCGCGGCTCGCTTCTCGTCCCACAGCCTCTCAGGCCTTGCTTCGCCGTCTTCTTTTGCCTTCTGGAAGCTTTCGTCGAACCAGCGACCGGTGTACTGTCCGGCCGCGGCGGCAAACGTCGCGTGGATTTCCCAATAGTCGCGCGCCTTGAAACTGCGTATGCGATCCTCGCGCTCGACGAGAATCGCGAGCGTCGGTGTCTGCACACGGCCGACCGTGGTCTTGTAAAAACCGCCT
>WNFG01002044.1_pt1 | contig 17025 bp, 33 predicted proteins | sample 5400431 | NCBI WGS metagenome assembly WNFG01 (sample SAMN13153346, study PRJNA577476) | soil metagenome | isolation source: 120 cm saprolite under Douglas fir tree site 2 hole 3 replicate 2 | place: USA:California | collected 2015-04-18 | reverse complement strand
CCCCCAGCGGTCGACGAGATCTGCATCCGGGGGTGTTTTTGCAAAAACAGTTGATGGATGTTCTTTTTCACGATTTTGGAAAAGAAAAAACCCGCTTGACTCCAAGGGGGAAGCCAAGCGGGTGAGAAGCAACTAAGCGCCCGGTGAAACGCTTATGCCTCTGCTTTGTCTTCCTGATCGAAGGGGAAGATGATCAAGTTCTCAGGTCCTGCAATGATTCTGGGTTGCTTTGCGTTAGACTGCAAGTAGTTGATCAAGGCTACCGCTCCGTCGCGATAGAAAAAACGCTCGTCGTCTTCTACCTCATCTGGGAAATGCTTGATTGCCAGTAGCTTTGTCTTCAAGCCTGACAGGGTTTTCCCACTCGCGCCGCGCTTTGAATTGGGAGGAGTCGGACCGTTTCCAGCCTTACCTTTAGGCGCTGGAACGTTGATCGCCTTATAGGCTTGATCCATGGAAACGCCCGGGTTGGCCACCTTGTATTTGATCGCGTTGAACTCATTGGTCATCGTTTTCGCGTCTTTCAGGTTGAGATACTTCCTTAACTGGTCGGTCGCGGTCGATGGGTTGTCGGACGGAAAACGTGACCACTCGCGGAGGATTGGTTCGGGCAACTTTTGGAAGTTGATCAGCGAGTTGATGTATTCGCGTCCCTTGCCAAGCTTCCGAGAAATTTCCTCGTCCTTCATCTTGTAGTCGCTCCGCAGTTTTGAGGCAGCGCATGAGAGTTGATAGGGCGTGACATTCTTCCGCGCTGTATTCTCAATCACATTGAAGATCGCCAGTTGCTTTTCATCGCCACTGACAATCACGCAGTTCGCTTCCTTTCGACCGATTGTCTTCAGTGCGTGGAACCGCCTAAAACCACAGATCAGTCGGTAACGGTTTCCTGCTTGACTGACTTGAAGAGGAACCAGTAACTGTTGAGTGCGAATCAACTGGGTCAGTTCTTTCTGTTCCTTTGACTCCAGGTCTGCCTTTCTGGCTTCCTCATCGATGTACTGGCGAGAAATGTTGAACTTGGGATCGGCATCGATGCGATCCAGTTCGATGCTCATTGCTCCCTTTGCTTGGGCGTATTCCGTTTCGGACTGCTTTCCATTCTGTTTTTGCTTTGCCATTGGGTTACTTCTCCTCTGTGTTGGTGGTACTGCTGATAAACAGCTTGATTGCCTCGTGTGCCTCTTGGCTGATTTTTTCCATCCGTTCCCACATGAACTTCATTTGAATTGCTATGTTAGTTGATTCCTTTTCAATTATGATCAGTCGCTCTCCTATGACATTGTAGAAGCGTGCTTGGCTCATGGGCTCACCTCAAACACGCAACTCGTACCGGCGAGATACTGCGGGTTTTGAATGGGCAGGAGGTTTTCGCAGTTGAAAAACTGATCGATTGCCTTACCTCCAAACTCTATCGGGAATGGCCCGCAATACAGTTGCTCGCTACTGTCGGTGTGGAACGTCACCCGATAGAAGACACCTACCAATGAGCTTAATCTCATAGGTTCAGTGTGCAAACAGCCCTCGTTAATTTGTCCTCCACATGCGGAGAGAAAGATGGAAAAGACGAGTAGAGTTTTCATCAGTTATTCTCCTCCTTTACCAGATCACCAATTTCTTCCATGAACTTTGCGGCTGCTCTAACCAATTGATTGAACATCAAACTACGGTCTTTAGCAGTTGATTTTAAGTCATGTGCCGTTTTAACCATTTCGAAAGCAGCATGAGATAAAGCGGCCGCCACTGCACCTGATTTTGCAGCATGGGATAAAGCGGCCGCCGCTGCTTCTTTCTTGAGTCTTTCATTTTCGGCCAGCGTTTCGGCCAGTTGTTGCTGAAGCGTCTTCGCGTTCGGCATTTGCTTCCTCATTGTGTCGCTACCTTTCAGTGTTTTTGCAAAAACAGGCTTACCGCCTGGAACGAGGATTCGTTCGAATAGAGTCTCGCATAATCTCTCCCATTGGTCAATAGGGTAGAGGTAGTAGACAGTGGGTCCCCTTTGACTCATCGAAGAAATCCCGATAGATGCGCGTAGTAAAGTAAGCTTTTCTGCTTTTTTATCCACCTCGGCCTACAGTGTGGACAAATCTGAGGAGGTCTCCCACGTCGGTGGATCAACTTGAGTGGTCTTGAGTTTCCGTCTACGATCGAAGATTTCTTCAGAAAATGTTGACAAAAGCGGCAACGTGGATTCTTTCCGCGAACTGATCGATCAGGATGCCGGCGCAGTGTCATGAATGTTTCTTTTCCTTTTTACATTGTGGGCAATTTTGTTTGAGGTATCCAGCAAAGCGCTCGATTGTGTCCTCGTTTCTTGGTTCGGGCTTTACGACTCGATCCAAAATGTCACGCAACAAATCTATTGATCCTCGCCATCATACCAAGATCCTATTTTCTGATCTGCATTCACTCCACTGTGCCATCCGTCCGAGTGTTTACTGCGAAAGCATTGACCCAAGTCACTGTGTACGCGAGAACATCGCTCATCCTTTTGTACATCATCAGTTTTAAAAAGTATTTCTAAAAGGCCCAAAGGAATGAAGAGCTTTAACTTTTCATTCAAGAGTGATGCAACAAATTTCAATGCAGCTGCTTTGAGTTTTTCTTGTTCTATAGGTTGTCGATCATCCAACGCTCCAACGCCAATTTCTAAAGCAGCCTCGTAAAGATTTCTTTCAATTAAGTTCATAGCTCACCATGTTTGACCACTTGTTTGAGGTATCCAGCAAAGCGCTCGATTGTTTCCTCGTTTCTTGGTTCGGGCTTTACGACTCGATCCAAAACGTCATGCAACAAAAAAACAAAGTGTCTGCGTATGATCTGCACGCCTGTTGTGAAGCGTTTTGAGGTTAACGCCATGTTCGCATATTGGGGAGCTAGTTGCGTCACCAATTCCCTAGCCAACTCTTCGGCTCGTGTGTCTAGGTCTTTCACAATTTTTCTCCTTGAATTGTTTGTTCGCGAGCATATCCGCTGTCTTTGTCGCTATAGAGAATTTGCTTCAAGGCTTCGCGAGCATATCCGCTGTCTTTGTAGCTTTCGAATTCCGATTCAACTTTGCTGATTATACCTCTAATCAGGTAGTCAAAGTGCTGGCGAATCAAGGCCCGAGTTTCCGTGACTTGGTCAAACGTGAATTGAGATTTCCACTTGGGAAACAAGCGTTCAAACAGTTCATCTACTTGAGCGTCCAAAGTTTTCATTTAGAACTCTGTCTAGCTCGCTGTTCTGAACACTCTCGAATGTTGTAAGCCGTCCATGCGGAAGCTAAAAGAAGCGCAACATACAAAAATATTTCGTATCGTTTCATGCCTTCATTCCTTTGAAGCTTTTCGCTTCGTCGTTCATCTCCTCACTCCAAAGTTCTATCGCAGAGTGAAGCAGTGCCCCGTGAAATTTCTTCCATTCATCGTAATTTTTAAGACGCACTACTATTTCCTCTCCCGTTTCTGCTTTGAAAGCAAGATGTAATTCTTTACCAGCTAATCCTCTAAGCGGAATGAACTTCATGATCTTATCTCTCCTTCCCATTCAATCTTGACTTTCGTGCTCATTTTATTTTGCCTCCGGAAATGCCTCAAGAAACCACTTCAAAGCCTTTTTCAAAACATACCGTTCTGTATCAGTCCAATGCAGATAAGAAATTTCTTTTTCTAGGTCTAATTTATATTCGATCAACCTAGTATCTGGAATCCAAACTTTTTCTTTCATTCCAACTCCTTCACGTGCCAGGTCGAGTAAAACTCGTCGGGATACTCATTAACTCCGGAAATGTTTCCTCAAACTTATGAAGTATAAATGTTGTTTTTGTGTAGTCAGTATGTTCTGCATTTTGAATGTTTACAAAAAACCGATAAAGATCGCAAAGTTTTTTCCATTCGTCTTTTGACATCATTCCAATTCCTTCACGTGCCAGGGTCGAGTAAACCCGTCGGGATACTCAAATCGTTTAGATCGCAGCGTGTCCCGTAATTGTTTAGTTACTTCTATATCATGTGGACGTTTCCCTTCTCCTTTTCTGTATTGGTTCAAAACTTCCTTTACTCTCGCCATTCGCCAAAACGTAACGGGCTGTCCTTCTCTCATTGCAAGAAATTGATCGAGTGTCAACTTTGGAAATCCTTTTGCCTTGACTGTCACTTTTCCTTTCAATTCCCAGGCGTAGAGTTTTGGCTTGAGATAACCCCAAACCTTGTCAAAAGTTTTTTCAACTTTCAACTCACCTAAATTTTTTCCAATCGAGAGTTGATCCACTGTCGAAAAACCGTCGGTATCACAATAATGGACTTCTGAAACTGAGTCCATGTATTGGAACAGTGTTCGACGGGCAATCGATGTGATATAACTTGAAAGAGGCAAATACCTGTGAGGAATTGGCACTCTAACTGTTTTTGCAAAAACACCCGGTGCGATCATTTCCATGTCACGATCAAGATCAGCGAAAAATCCACGTGCGGGATTGATGATCAATTGCTGCTTCTCAGGGCTCTCGGCAAATTTTCCATACAGGCTATTGATCATCAGCTTATAGTAGGCCTTTTCAAATTCTGACTTGGAATTTTTTCGCTTGGTGTAGATATTTTCCGCGAATTGTTTCAAGTCGAAAAATTCCTCAAATGATGTGCCTTTGAAAACTCTCCGAATTTTTCCTCCCTGTTTGATTAATAATTCCAGATCAACACCCGTATAAACACCACGCCAGCGACCCCAAGGGAAAAAGATTCTTCCGTCCTTTTGTCGTCTTGGCAGGGGAGGTAAAAAAGACTCAGGAACTTCGATTTCACATTCGACGATGAAAGGGTTATTCCAAACGTGATCAGGAATCGTTTTTGAAAAATTGTCAAGCATCGCACCAGGCAGTGGAAAAGTCATCGCATAGGGAAAACTTGAGTTGATGTCGTAATATAAGCCTGGGTATCCAACAAAAACTTGGATGTTCTCGACTCTTGAGGAAAAATAACTCAGCTCCACGAAATCGTTGAAAATGCCATAGGTGTTGATCGATCGCTTTAGATATTTCCTCCGAAACAAATTGAGAGCACTAGACCCAGCCGTGGTCTGTAATTGACCACCACTTTCAAGGAGAGCAAGTTGAATTTCACTGATTGCCTTATGCAAAATTCGACAATCGTTTTCGTTGTATGGAATGAGCTGTTCGAGTGGAACAGATCGATACCACTCTTGGATTTCTTCTTCTGTCATTCCCTCAGTCGGACCCATTTTTTGCATTCCCACCCACTTGGCGATCACTCGCAAGGGTTCGCGAAACAACCAATAGGAATCCAGAAACATCCATGAGAATCGGCCGCGCCTGATCTGCGCTTTGATCACTGCCGATCCCGCAAGTGTTCCAGTCAACGTGTATTCTGACTGATCGATCAATTTTTCGATGATGAATTGCAAGTCCGAGAGTCCGCCGGCATGGGCAAAAAACCATAGCTTATTATTCTCTGGAGTCAATTCACAGAAAAGGAAGTCAGAAATGGATCGGTAGCAGCGATACCCTTTGAATTCGTCATACACACCAGCCAAGCGCAGTTGATATGTCTTCGGTACCCACTCCAGATCGTACACGCAAAAATGACGAATAAGTGAATTCTTGGTGATTGGTGAGAGAATGTTGTCCATTTTTAAATTGCCCAGATTTGACTTTTATGAATTTTTCCCCTCAGAATTGGTCAAACAAGATAACTTTCTCACAACTACTACAGAGGAGGGAGCGCATAGTGGACAGAGAAGAATTTCAGCATTGAGCCAATGATCACCCATCAATGGCGCGAGAATCATCCAACCCTGACACGCTTCCTTTAAAGTTTGTTCAAGACCTAACTTCCATATGACTCCGCAAAGGTTACAAGCAGCGACTTCTTCCTCTACAGTTTTGGGAACTGTTCTGATCATTTTCCTCTAACCTTTCATATATAGATTTCTTCGAGATTTCTCATGGCATAACCCTTCTGTTCATTCGTTTTCGGCTTGGATGTCTCCCTCGAGGGTGCCAATAAACTCTAAAAAATAATTCATGAGGTTTTTCAAAACCAGATCCCTTGAGAGACTCCAATACATACCGATCAGTTGAAAGTGTTGACGCAGGAACAGCAGATCGACCGCCATAGTAAGAAGTATTAGCTTGGGCCAGACCCCTCCCAATACTTTCCCCAAGTGCTGTGCGTCGCTTGTGCTTCTTCTTATAGGCTTGTGCTTCCGCGTTCGTTCTTTCATAGACAATCCCTGAATTGATGAACGTTTTTTCTGGCATTTGTTGCCAGATTTTTTCATCCTTGATGAACTCCTCTACATTATAAAGCAAATCAGCCGCACTCTCCCTCTTTCTAAGTTGTAAAGTAACTTGAGCATCAATTGAACCGTCGGCATTGACCACGGTTCGCGAGAAGCCATTGAAGACAATGGCAACTCGCGAAACCAATGAATCAAGCTTGTCGCGATTGGACGCCATGGCCAGAATCCGCTTGGATCAACAGAATCGACAACTGATCGCAGAGGAGGATCACCTGCTTTTTCCATTCAAGCGAATTTCGAGTATCCAGAGCGATTGCCTCTTTCAAGCGCAGTAGAAAGCGAGAATCGCTCGCATAGTTAAAATGCTCCCCGACAACTCTAGGCATGGCGTTTCCTTTTTTCAAAACGGACGTTTGATCTGCTGAAGCTTTGTTCCCGATGCAACCTGAATGCGATAAATCTTTTGCCACATCTCTTGATTGTCCCCCCTGCGTTTTCCGATGTACTTGTCTTTCTCTCGAATCAGTCTGATCGCAATCCCTGACTTAAGTTTTTCGATCATCGATGTTAACAAACCGCTACCTGGAACGGTGAAATTTCCTTCAAACTTTCCGTCTGTACATTTGAAGGTATGGAAGTCTTGCTTTCCAAATTCTGTCTCCTGATCCCACACACTGTGGAAGTAAACACATTCAACCGTATCGCCCGGATCAAGCACAGTCAATACTCCTCGATCAACATAGTCGCTTTCTACATCTATCCATTTCTCACCATCGTTTCCCATTTGTTCTCCCTAAGTGTTTTTGCAAAAACAATTGTTTCCAATATTGGAAACAATACTAGAACTAGTTCTAGTTCTAATTCTAACTATATATCAAATTTGACAATACGTGTCAAGAGGATTATTATTTTGTCTAATTACTGGCAGGTGTTTTTGCAAAAACAGTTTGAAAAGGAAAACAGATGGAAGAAACACCCTTCAATGTGGAACCAACCGGCGATCCACTCGAACCAATTGTTTCACGCCGCCGAGGAAGACCAAGAAAAGCACCAGCCAGTGCGCCACGAGCAGCGACAGAGGAAAGCGAAACAACTTCTATCCCTAAAGTAGTCAAACGAGACGAGTTGCTTGCAATCGTCGTTTCGAGCATGTCTTTACTGTCCGGCTTACTCGATGAATCTTTCAATGTTCTTGGTCCGGACGGAAAACCATTGCCGCACGTGGAAATGGCTGTCAGCCAAATGCTTCCTTGGGCTGAAATATATGCGGAAAAATTTCTCAAAATTTCTCCTTGGCTTGGTCTTGCTGCTGGTTGTACAATGCTACTCGGTAACGCGGTCGAGCCGACAGTTCAAATCGCAATGGGTGTTCGCAAGCCGCGTTTCATGCGAGCAACTCCCGAAGACGTTTACACCGATCGATACAAGCCCGCTGCTGAACAAACTGTGGATATGCCACAGGCAAATGGAGGTATGGCAACTAATGGCTGATGAAAAAACGAAGACAGACGAAACACAAGAGGAAAAGTCCGAATCCAAATCTGAACTCAAAAGACGACAAGACGATGACAAATTCAGAGAAGGAAACAAGTCCGACAAACGCCTAGATGCGGTCGATCAACTCCTCGAAGAGTGGGAAGCAATGAAAAAGCACGTCAACTTTTCATTCAAAAAAGGTGAACTTTCTGAACCTCCCAAACCGTCTGACAAACCAGAAGACAAACCAGAAGACAAACCAGAAGACAAAGATGAAACCGAGCCAGGATTCCTCGAGTCCCACACCAGCATGTGGGGGCTTTAGTTGCCTGGCCAGAAACATCTGAGAGGAAGAGGAGTCACGGCGAAACAGCAGCGCCAGTACGAGCACATTTTGACCAGTGCCAGAAAGTCTGGAAGATACGGCAAGCGCAAAAAAGAAGTGGCGGCGCGAACAGTTTTTGCCTCTTCAAAAAGACATGGCCTTCATTCGTTTTCAAAAGTAAAACCCTGCAAAACGTGTGGCTTCTACCACCCATGATCGTCCAACCCCATCCAGAAGATCGCCTTAACATCATCGGCACTCCTGGTATGGGGAAAAGCCATTGGCGCAACCACTATCTGAAGCCCGTTTATCGTCTGACCGTTTGGAATCCGATGGGAGATTTTAATAAGGGCTTACTCATGTCGGTTGAGGAATACAGGAAAAATATTCCAGAAATGAGAGCGGGTGCATTGAGAGTAACTGTTGAACCCCAAGAGTACGACACAGAAGCAATGTCAGACGAATTTGACGCGACTTGCGCTTACGTCGAGGAAGTAGGAGCGCAACATTTCGCGATCGAAGAAATCGCGCTAGTTTCCTCTCCCAACCATGTTCCTCCACACTTCAATCGGCTCTGCATTCGTGGAAGGCACCGTTACGTATCTCTCTCAATATACGGTCAGCGGTTCCACCAATTTCCAGTCATCGCGCGAGGCACTGCGTCTGAAATTGTAGCTTTTCGACAAGTCGATCCGGATGACGTGAAGGACTTTGAAGAAAGAATCGCGCCTGAAGAAAGCCCCATTTCTCTCAATGAACTGAATCGGTATGAATATGTCCACTGGACGCCAGACGGGGGCGCGGTGCTGCACAGTCCACTGCCCGTCACAACCCAAACAGTAGTTGAGGAGTAGCCATGCAACATGTCAAAGCAATTGTCATTTCTGGATTGACCGCTGCTGTAGTGCTGGCGATTCTGTTCAGAATCCAAGCAACCAAGAAGCTAATCGCTCCGACTTTACCGTGAAACTGAAACCCTAACTGTTTTTGCAAAAACAGTCAGAAAGGAAATCAAAAATGAGTGAATCAGTTTTCCTCGGCTCATTTCCAAGCTACGCCGCCAACTCGACCAAGACATTTCAGTTGACTGGGGCGCTACCGGCTGGACATGAACTGCGAGCACTGGAAGTAACGGTCGAGTTCACAATTCGATCGAATGTGGTTGGCACTGGCACAATCGCAGCAGCCGACTATCAGACCCTACAGAACGCTTTCTTGAGTAAATTGAGAATGTCGCTTTGGGGTCAAAACGACGTCTACAATTTGACGCCAGACGAAGCGAGAATGGTCGCCTTGGTGTTCACAGGCAGAGATCCTGCCCAGCAGCACTTGAGGATAGGAACGACGATTCCGGGCAGCGGATCGGCAGTCCTCCCAACAAAACTCAAGTTTCAGATCCCATTCATCCATCGCGGATTGGAAACGCCTGAAATGTTCAGCCCTTCAACCGATCAAGGAAATTTGCCCAACAGCAAACTTGATATAGACACCAGTGGCGCCTCTCTGCTTGCGACCTTGACAGTTGGAGGTGTTGTCGTAAACCTAGTCGTAACCGACGTCAAAGTTCATGCGCTCGTTCAGCCGGTCCTGGTCTCTCATTTCGGCCCACTCTGGTACTACCGCTCGAGAGCGATCAATCAGTCGATCGACACCGAACAGGGAATGGCATTGGATCTATTTATTGCCGATGAGCGCTCACCAGCAACTGTTGAAATTCAAGTCGCAAACGTGTCGATCGTTCGTGACGGTAGAATGTCGCCACGAAACATTTCTCCGACCCACATCGCCCAACATTTCGGAGAAAGTCAATTCCCATTCGACGGAATGGGAGTTACATTCGATCCGACTAACAACACCATGGGATTTCAGGTAACGCCATACATCTGGATTCCTGGTGACATTCGATCGACCGAATGGCAATTGCCAGCATGGGCCGTCCAAAGACAGATTTTTCAGAATCTTGCCGGTGGTGGATCGCCAGCCGCAACTTTCTTGTTCGTCCAAGTTCGGCCAATCGTCGAAGTTCAACCACAAGCTGTCCAATTGGTCAATCAATTCCAGGTACCAGTCGCCTCTCTCGATCAACTTGCAATTCGAGGCGGTGGCGGGGCCGACAATGACGTGAACAAGTTATTCAAGGGACGCTACCTGCAAAAGGCGTCATAAGGAGAAATCATGTGGATCGCGCTACTCGCTGGCGGTGTCTTGATTCTTTTGATTCTACAAAAACAACAACAAGGCACGCCAGCAGGTAGCAAAACTGCCGGCTCCGATCCAAATCAACCCGTTAACACCAGCACATTTTCAGGGTTTGATAATATCGCTAGGGATTTAACCGCCGCACGATTGGGGTTTGGGGCGATGACGTTTGGAAGTGAGGCCGACCCCGCTTATCTCAATTTGACCTCGGATGCCGCTCCAACACTGGACGGCAATCCATTGGATTCGATCGATGTGACCAGCGCGTCCCCGAACAGTTATCGTGCTCCTGGGGTAGGATTGATCGCTGGCTTTGACTTATCGCATCTGATCGGCGCTCTTCCCACTTTTGCCAATCGCTTTTTGGGCGTTCCTCTTCCATACGTCGATCAAAAGTTTGGAGTGGTTGTCCAGCCAAGCGCCAATAATTTCAAGCCCACCGAAAAGCAAAGCAAAGCAGTGGGAGGAAAAATTCCCCCTCCGATTGCCACTCAATTTTTGGGAACGATGCATGGGAAAGCAAATCCAGTCCCAACCGGAAGCAAAGGCGTTGCTCCTAACCTAGTCGCGACAAAAATCGCAAAAGTTCTTGGAAGCGCAGTAGACAAGTACAGGGGCCAAAATTCCTCGATTGGAATTCCGGCAGGTGGGGGGGCAAGTGTTCTTCCGGCTCCAGTGGGTTATCAAACCAAACTTCCAATCAAAGACGCCAAAGCCCAACCCACAATTCCTTCAACTCCTCCGCCAGTGATCGCGGGAACTCCGTCGATCAACACTCCAGACACGGGATCGGTGTCTGGATTTTCTCCAATTTACTTGCCAAAGTTAGAAACGATAGTCGGCCTTTGGCAAGCAACACCAGCCGAGGTTCCAAGTTTTCCAGTGACAGCAATCAAAGGAACAGCTACAGCAGCATAGAAGTGTTTTTGCAAAAAACACTTTGAAAGGGTCAAATGATTCTCAGACGCGCCGAGGATGCCGTGTTCACCGCTGGAGTGGTAGTCGCTGCAATCGCGCTCGGTGGCTTTATCGTATACTCAAAATGGTTTGCGCCCAAAATCTCACCGGTTGGAGGAATTCAGGGAGCCGGTCAAATTTCTTCTGGAATGACTCAAATTGTGAGCGGGGTGAAAGACTTGGCTACTCCATTCGAGAATCTCTGGTCGAGCGTTTCAGGAATTTTCAGCCACGAGGGAGCGGGAAGCGCGTTGCCCAATCAGTCAGTGGGAGGATCGCCAACCATGCCAACCAGCGCAAAAAGTCAGCCAGCCTGGTTGAATACGATGCAAAGCGCAGTTAACTCTGTCGGTCAAATTCAAGATCTGTTCAATCAGATCACGAAAGTAGGAAAGTAAACCATGGCGCTACCCCTTCTTCCATTGGCTCTGTTTGGCATCGGCGGCTACGTAGTCTTGAAAAAACCAGCTGCTAAAGTAGCCAATTCTCCTCCCTATCCGATCGACCAAACTCCAACCAGTTATCCAACTTTCACAGACGATGGAAGTGGAAAAATTCAAACGATTACGGCAGTCGACAACACCAATCGCGCCGCCGTCCACTCCTACTTTCAGGGAACCAACGATCTTGATAACCAACCACTGGTCAAATTTCTAGGCAAAAATAACGGATCTGATACCGTGCCTTATTGAGGAGAACAATGGACGCCAGCCAGGTGATCGAAGTGGGAATTAGAGAAGTAGGCCAAAAAATTCCAGTGATCGGAAGCTTTGTCGGCATCGGACTAGACATCTTCAAGGGCTTCGCCTCAATCTTCAGCGGAGGGGGTCCCTCCTACGCCACTCGCTTAATCAGGAAAAGTTCGGCCAACGTTCAGAAATGGTATGCGGCAGGCGCTCCGATTTCATACCGAGACGTTGCTCCCCTGTACGGGCAACCAGTTCCCCCAAATTTCAATCCAGGGGACTACGACGTGAGACAAGAGGAGCGCGACGGAATCTATCACGACTATGGATCGCCGCCGTTTTCGCCCGGCAATCCACTCTACGATGCAGTTTATGGCACTCTGATCAACACCACCATCTGCACCAAGCGAGGTCAATGTCGAGACATTAAAGCGGGCGCCGCCGCGCAAATAACCCGATCCGAGATTATGGGAAACAATGTGCCTTGGTTAAAAGCGCAAATGGGACAAACAGACTCTCCCAAGAATCCAAACGCAGCGGTGGGTTTGGGAATTGGCGCTCTGGGAGCGGCTCTACTTTTCTTGTGAGGTAAACCATGTCGTTTTTAGATGATGCTTTCCAAAGTTTTCAGGGAGTCACCCACGACGCTACCAATGCCTTTGGCGATGCCTCGTCAACCATCAGCGATGCAACCACGGCATTCACAGACATCAAAAACATTTTCAGTTCGCCAACGGGGAGAACCAATTCTCCGACCTACAACGACCCGACACTCCAATCAGGCCCTGGCTCAGGTAGCAACCAATACTCTCCGCCGAGCTATGGCGACGGATTGATTGGTCCACCGACCTTGACGGATTATGTGAGTAAGTTGGTGGGAAATCCAAACGCTCAAACTCCGGGCAATCCAAAGACACAGTCTTCCGGCAACTCCAATGTCTTCCTGTTAATCGCTGCTGCGATAGGGCTCTACTTCCTGATTAGGTGAATTTGATGCAACCGCTATCCTCAGATCAAACCAACGGAGTCGTCAACTCGCTCAACTCCCAAGTCAACACTTTGCTGCAAAATTACGGCACCGATGGCACGTGGTACTTGTCATTCGACTACTTGTTGGGTACCGCGAAAACAACTGCCCAAGCGCTCAAAGCAGACATCAACGGGCCCGCGACGGAAGGAGGTTTAGGGATCAAAGCCAGTCTGGCAGATTCAGCAGCCGGAGCCCAACTCGATCCAGATCTAGCCGACCAATGGTACATCCAGGCGAAGCGAGACGAGCAGGCATTACAGGACCTGCCGGGCTGGCGAGAGGGAATGAACCTGACCGTCGATCAGATCATTGGAAGAAAACCAGACAACTATCTCGGAAATTCTTTGACCGACATCGCAACCAAATCTGTCAGTGCAGCTACGACGGTCACAGGAAACTTAGCTGGCAAAATTTCAACTTCGGTGATTGGAGGAGCACTCAAATCAATTCCTTGGTATATCTATGCGGGAACAGCCGCAGTCATCTTGCTGGTTGGCGGATTGGCCGTTTTTCGAGTAACGCGTTCTTGACTGTTTTGCAAAAACACTTTTTATGGACTTCTTGATCATCATTCTTGTCGTACTCGGCGGAATTGGAACCTTGATCCTTTCCAACAAAATGCGACAGCAGACAGCGACCAGCAACAAACTCGTGGCAGTTTTAACTGGCGACCTTCAACAATATTCAGCTGCTCTTTCTGCGGCAGCTTACGCAACCAAACCAGTCGACCAATCGATCGAGACTTGGGCCGCTACCATCTTTGGAATCATTGACAAGGAAAGTGGGTGGGGAAAATTCCTGCAGCCACCAGGACCTGGTGGCAGTGGCGATCCAACCAACCGCTGGCGACCACTGCCCTTTCGCTACTCTACGATGGAACAGACCGGACGAACGCACTGGGGCAATTCCGGAGAAATTCTCTATGAAGTGAAACCGCCTCTGCTTTCGCCTGCCACTGCGCGCGGCTGGGGTTATGGTTTAGGACAACTCGATTGGGAAACGGGGGACGACGGTTTTTCGGGCATCCACGATTGGATCGAATCTGGGGCATGGACCGATCCTCCACAAAACATTTTGAAAACAGCACAGAAGTTGGCGGCAAACTATGCAAAGACCCATGACTTGACGCTTGCGATAGCAGCCTATAATGTTGGGGTAGATGCTGCAGATGGAAGAATCGGCCAAGAATACGCGATCGATGTCTGGCAAAGAAAAACTGCACTAGGGTTAGGATAAACAATGGAAACCAAGATAGTACCGATTGGAGTCTCAGACAAAATAGATGGTGGGGATATCTATTGGGTAAGGGTCGTTTCACTCAATTCTAACACCAGTTCCGGCTTTCCGAATCCAGTTGCAGGAGTAGGCGTCGCCAGCATCGCATTCGATGGAGGCAATCAATTCACTATTTTTGGACTGAGCGGATATATTTCTCCGGCAGTTTTAGAAATAATGAGGATGCAGGGACAACTCACTCAAGCAAAAAATTCTCCTGGCCAAGATTCAATCTGGAGCGCTCAAATTCCAGCACAAGGGTACGACATCAGGCCCTGGAAAAGGATCGACTTGGTCGGACCGGTGGTGATTGAATTTAGCCGCAGTGCTTTCGAGGCTTATCCAGGTCCAGTGGTTTCAACTTTAATCGGAGCGCCTGGACAAGGAACCACGGGAGGAGTGCAAGCCGGGGGACTGTTGGTGACAGGGGCACCGGGCGGATTATTAGTGGTAGATCCTTTCCAACAAGGTCAGGCCTTGGCTCAACTGCTACCGTGGGGAATCTTCAATGCACCGGGAGCTGGAGCGCGAGCAACTGCCAATCGGGCGGCCGTGGCAGCATTAAGACACATCGCTCACCACGTATCAGCCACAATCACTGGCACAGCAACCGATGCGGGCGACATCGTGCTCAGAGACGGAGGAGGAGCAGGTACGGTTATCCAACAATGGCACTGGACAATACCTGCCAATGGAGTGTTCGAATTGAATCCAGCGAACTTGGATATAGCAGGCAGCGTTAACACCGCCATGACATTTGAGATGCTTGCGGCTCCAGCCGCGACTACCACTGGCACGATCAATTTGACAGGACGGGACAGCAATTAACATGCAAAACTGGATCGTTCCACTTCAAACAGTCATCTTGGGAATCTGTGGGTGGATTCTCTTGAAGCTCTACAACATCAACCGATCGATCGGAGAAATTTTGGGGGCTCTCGATGCCGTCAATTTAAGAATTGATGCGCACATTCGAGAGGACGATATTTTGCATGGGATCAAGAAGATCGGTAGTGACTTAGACCAGCTGGGTGAATCTGGAAAAACAAGGCGATGAAAAATGCCAAAGGCAGACAAAATCATCATTGCGCTGTTGTTGTCTTTAGTGCTGATTGACGTATTCGGGCTGTACCAAAACTATCTGCAAACGCAACTGTTGTCGAAAGGAAGGTAACAATGAGTAACGGAAATCAGTCTGGTTTGGGAGCCCCGTTTCTTCCGGCAAGTACGGCTCCATGGCTGGCGGGGATTGGAGTGTTCGCGGTGGCTGCGACCCAAGTTTTCCCGCCCCATACGATCGCGGGAAAAGTCGCCGGCCTTCTTGCTCTGCTAGCGGGTTCGCTGGCAAACCTCTCGGCGGGTTGGCGCCGAAACTAAGGTGTTTTTGCAAAAACAGGAGAACAAAATGGCAAACAAGACAGCAAATCTAGTCACATTCGATGGTACTCTGGTTGACACTGTAGAAGTGGATGAAAAAATTCCACCCATCGAAGTTCAATACAAGGGGAGAAGTTTCTTTCTCAATCAGGGATACTTCACCCAAAGCAACGAAGTCGAGTACAAAGAACACAAGGTACTGAAAGTCGGCTGATGAGCGAATGCGATCCAGACGGCGGCCAGTCGATCGCTGGTTTCTCGAGCAGCGGGGCAGGATCACCCAAGGGAACAATGCCGCGAGGCATTGCAAATCCTCCGCCCACACTTGGGTCTGCCCCGTCTGCTTTAAGCCAGGTTGTTGGGGCATTCAGAAGCTTATTCAACGATGCTCGCGCGCTGATCAGGAAGTGAAATGCAGCCCTATATTTTCACGAGCGATGGGGGGATTATTCGGTCCGATACCTATTGGATCGTGATCGTAGAAGCCCCCCTTGGCGCTCAGTGGTCATTCAATGACGGCGTTTTCATGCCTCTGGTGAAATCCAGACAAGCCCCGCCGAAAAAACCATTTAGACGAATTCAATTTTCAAACATTCCTGCGGGAACGTCTGTTAAAGTTTTAGCGTGTCATGATCCCTGCGAACCACCGATGAACCTGGATCCACCCCCTCCAAACGCAGCCCAAAGTGTGAGTACAAGCTTTGCAAGAAAAGAGTGGTTCAGCTTAATCCGAGCGGGGCTCGCTTACTCTGTTGTGTTACCTGTATCGGCGGGGGTTGGTTTTCCAACTCAGATAAGAATTTCAAACGTTACTCCGTCCTCTAACATTGCGAAAAGAATTCTAGTTTTCAACGTGAGCTGTGTAACAGACGTTGCAAATGATTCAGTCATAGCCAGGATGGATGACACAGCAATTGTGAATGGAGTGTTTCCTTCACCTTTTTATGACCCCACAAACCTTTTAAGCGGAGGACCTGCTCCATCTGTTACTTTGCTCACACAGTCAGCGTCAACAGTAGCCATCCAAAACGGAACAGCAATAAAGGTCCTTTCAACGCCGGTTGCGTTTACCGAATATCCTTTTACGGGGCCTGACGGATTTTTCTATGAGCTTCTAGCGGGACACCACATTACATTCATTACGGGAAATGGAGTAATTGGTAACTTTGGAGCAGCACTGAACAATGTTGGACTCGCTGTTACACTTCTCTGGGCTGAGGTGCCACTGAACTACGCTTAAACCAAACAGATAAAAAGTCGGCGGTGTGTTGGTGCGGGAGAACCGTACCACCGAGACTGTCGCACTCGGCATGAATCAGCAGCTAGACTTTTTAGGATCGCCTTTGCAGCGCCAATCAAGACTTCCCTCCCCTTGATCGACGTTCAGGCGATTCGTTTTGCCTGCTTCAACTGTTTTTGCAAAAACACCCCCGGATGCAGATCTCGTCGACCGCTGGGGG
>WNFG01002042.1_pt1 | contig 17029 bp, 14 predicted proteins | sample 5400431 | NCBI WGS metagenome assembly WNFG01 (sample SAMN13153346, study PRJNA577476) | soil metagenome | isolation source: 120 cm saprolite under Douglas fir tree site 2 hole 3 replicate 2 | place: USA:California | collected 2015-04-18 | reverse complement strand
ACACCTGGCTGGGCGTGACCGCGGTGCCGAAGACGCTGATCGAGGTCGGCAAGTCCTTCGTCGCGCCCGATTCCGTGATCCTGCGCCGCATCATCCTGCCGGCCACGCTGCCCTATATCATGGCCGGCATCAGGCTCGCCGTCGGACGCGCGGTGGTCGCCATGGTGATCGCGGAATTCTTCACCTCGATCTCGGGGCTGGGCGCGGTCATCATCACCTCCGCCAACAATTTCGACACCGCGACCATGTTCGTGCCGATCGTGATCCTGATGGTGATGGCGATCGGGCTCAACACCCTGATCGGCGCGGTCGAGCATTGGGTCGCGCCCTGGCAGGCCGAGATCGCCGGGCGGGACCAGTAATCGCTCGACGGGATGATCGGTCCTCCCCGGCGTCGTTCAAGCGGGGTCAAGCTTCGCGACAGCCGGTGAGCGTCGATTGCGAGGTCGGTGTCATACCAATGGCACTGCCTCTCGATCCGTCATGCCCGGGCTTGACCCGGGCATCCATCAAAAAAAGAGCTTTTTGATTAAGCGGATGGATTGCATCGGAACTCGGGCTTGCCCGAGTTCCGCATCATTGTGTGCCGCAAGTCGGGCCAGCCCGACTTGCGGTGTCAAGCCCGGCAATGACGAGAGGAGAGTCAGGCTCCAACGCCGTTGGTGTCACTTCACGCGGGCGAGGAAATAGGCGAGGTCGGCGAACTCCTCGTCCTTCATCTCGTAGACGACTTCCGACATCTGTGCGTCGTAGCCGCGCCGCGTATTGTCCTTGTAGCCGCGCAGCGCCTTGAGCAGGTAGTCCTCGCGCTGGCCGGCGAGCCGCGGCACATTCTCCACGCCTTGGAAATTCGGCTGGTGACAGAAATTGCAGCGGTGTTGCTCCGCGAGCGCCCGCGCTTTGTCCATGCGGGCGGTGTCGGCGGTGTCGGCGACCGGCGCCGGCGGCAGCAGCTTCGATACCATCTCCGCGACGTTGCGCAGATCGTCGTCGCTCAGGCCCTTGGTCATCTCGTTCATCGGCTCGGTGACGCGCAATCGGTCCCGGAACATCACCAGCTCGACCAAGGTGTAGGATACCGGCTGGGCGCCCAGCGAGGGCACCTCGGGCAGCTGCGATTCTCCGTTCTCGCCGTGGCAGGCCAGGCAGGCGGGCAGGCGCTCCTGCAGCGACTGGGCGCAAACGGGGGCCGCAGCCAATCCTGCAAGCACGACTGCTAGAGCGCATCCCGATCGCATCGAAGGGTAATGCACTGCGGCCGTTCTGGTTCTGCGCACGTTCTGTCCGGAAAGCAGGTTCACACTTTCCCGGAACATGCGCCGGGCCGCGCATGCGGGCCTTTGGTTGGGAGCATCGCGATCGACGGCTGGCGAGGGCGGCGCACCGCCCTCGCCAAGCCCGCGGTTTTTTCAGCGCGCCCCCGCGGTCCGTCCCGGGCGGCCGTAGCTGACGCGGTAGACCGCGCCGTTGTAGTCGTCGGAGATCAACAGCGAGCCGTCCTTCATGACCAGCACGTCGGCCGGCCGTCCGAGATAATTGTTGTTCTCGAGGAAGCCGGTGATGAACGGCTCCATCGAGCTGAAGGTGCCGTCGGGCTTGAGCTTCACGACCACGAGATCGCCGCCCTGCTTGACCGTGCGGTTCCAAGAACCGTGGCGCGCCATGATGATCTGGTTGCGGTAGGGCGCCGGGAACATGGTGCCGGTATAGAAGCGTATCCCCATCGGCGCCACGTGCGCGCCCAGCAACGTGACCGGCTTGGTGAACTCGTCGCAGGAATGGCCCCATCCGAATTGCTGGTCCGGGATGTTGCCCTGGGCGCAGTAGGGGAAGCCGAAATTGTCCTTGCCGGGCTGGGTCACGCGATTGAGCTTGTCCTGGGGGACGTCTTCCGACAGCCAATCCCGTTGGTGCTCGGTGAAGTAGAGCTGCTTCGATACCGGATGCCAGTCCATGCCGACGATCTGGCGAATGCCGGACGCCACGACTTCCAGCCCGGTGCCGTCGAGATTGAGGCGATAGATCTTGGCATGGCGCTCAGGCGGCATGCAGATGTTGCAGGGCGCGCCGACCTGGAAATAGAGCTTCTCGTCGGGCCCGATGGTCAGATACTTCCAACCGTGGCCCTCGTCCTTCGGCAGGTCGCTGAAGATGACGGTCGGCTTCGGCGGATTGTCGAGCTGGTCTTCGACGTTCTCGATCTTGGAGATCTGTGACAATTCGGCGATATAGAGCGTGCCCTTGTGCAGGACGATGCCGTTCGGACGGTAGAGTCCGGACGCCAGCACCTTGACCTCCCGCTTGCCGTCCTTCTCCACGATGGCGTGGATCTTGTCCTTGATGCGGCTCGATACGAACACGGTCCCCTTGTCGCCGAGCCGCAGCGTGCGGGCATTGTCGACGTCGCTGGCATAGAGCTCGATCTTGAAGCCCTTCGGGGCCTTGAGCTTGTCGATCGGGAGCTTCTCGGCGGCGGTCGGAATCGGCGGCGGCGCGACCGGCGCAAGCTTCTTCGCCTCGTCCGTCTCCGGCCGACCGATCAATGGCGAGCCGGGCGGCAAGGGTTGCTGGGCGGCGGCCTGCCAGCCGACAGCGAGCAACGTGCCGAGCGTTCCGGCGAGCATGAGGCCGCGCAGTCGCGACAATCGGGTCATGACGATCCTCCCTGGTACGTAAGACTTGATCTTGCCGCCCATCCGCACGCCGCCTCGATCGAGGGGCGTGGCAGCGGAGCGGCTTCGTTGGGTTCAGTTTCCAACATTTTGCCTCCCGCGCGCAATCGGTTTCAGGCCGGCGCGAGCCGATGTCGGCCGCCGGTGCCTCGGCGGGATCGCGGGGCGCCGTGCCGTTTGCGGGCTTTCTTCGGCGCTCAGCGGCCGGCGACGCGGCGGCCGTCGTAGCTGATGCGGTAGATCGCGCCGGCATAGTCGTCGGAGACGAGGAGCGCGCCGTCCTTCATCACCTCGACGTCGACCGGGCGGCCGATATAGTTGTTGTCCTTCAGGAAGCCGGTCATGAACGGCTCCCAGGATCGCACGCTGCCGTTCGGATTGAGCTTCACGACAATGATGTCGCCGCCGATCTTGTTGGTCTTGTTCCACGAGCCGTGCCGCGCGACGAAGATCGCGTTGCGATACTCGGCGGGGAACATCTGTCCGGTATAGAAGCGCATGCCGAGCGCGGCGGAATGCGGGCCGAGCAGCGCCACCGGCGGCTCGAACTCGCTGCACGGGCGGCCCCAGCCGAACTGATCGTCGGGAATATTGCCCTGGTGGCAATAGGGGTAGCCGAAATGCTGGCCCGGCTTGGTGACCCGGTTGAGCTCGTCGTTCGGCAGCTCCTCCGACAGCCAGTCGCGGCCGTTGTCGGTGAAGTAGAGCTCCTTGGTCACCGGATGGAAATCGAAGCCGACCGAATTGCGCACGCCGCGCACATAGGTTTCCGAGCCGCTGCCGTCGAGATTGATGCGCCTGATCTGGCTGTTGGTCTCGGGCGGCAGGCAGATGTTACAGGGCGCGCCGACATTGATGTAGAGCTTGTTGTCTGGCCCCACCGCGATGAATTTCCAGCCATGCGACTGGTGATTGGGGAACTGGTCGTAGATGACGATCGGCTTCGGCGGATTGTCGAGATTGTCCTCGATCTTCTCGAGCTTCGAGACCCTGGTGCCTTCGGCGATGTAGAGCGTGCCGTCGTGGAAGGCGAGGCCGTTGGGCCGATCCAAGCCGGAGGCAAGGACCTTGAGCTCGCGCTTGCCGTCCTTCTCGACCACGGCATAGACCTTGTCGAGGAGGCGGTTGCTGACGAAGACGGTGCCCTTGTCGCCGAGGCGGAGCGAGCGCGCATTGGGCACGCCGCTCACGAACACCTCGACCTTGAAGCCCTTGGGCAGCTTGAGCTGCGGGACCGGCAGCTGGTCCGCCGCCATCGGGAACGGCGGCGGGTTGATGCCTCGCAGCCTGGTGGCGGCATCCGACTTCGGTTGGTTGGGGGTCGGCGGCGGCGGGGTCGGCGTCGATTGCTGCGCCGCCGCGGACGAGGCGCCGAGCGCGCCGGCGAGCGTCGCGGCCAGCCAGAAGCCCTTCGAGTGCGACAAGCGAACGGTCATGCGATCCTCCCGAGATGATTGTTGCTTGGCCATAGTGTCCGACAAGTCAGCGGCGGTGCGCAATCGGAATCCGGCCGTGCCGCGCGCGCAGCCCTGATGCCGCGGCGCCGATTCGCGCGGCAGCACTCCGAAGGAGCACGCCTCACATCCGCCGATAAACGTACGGCGCGTCGGTCCGGATCGCGGCGAGCTCGGCGACCTGCGCATGGTCGGGCGCGAGGTGACAGACCGGGTCGGTCGCGGCGGCGTCGCCGGTCAGCGCGAAGGCCTGGCAGCGGCAACCGCCGAAATCCAGCTCGCGGCGCGGACAGCTCGCGCACGGCTCCTTCATCCAGGCGGTGCCGCGGAAGGCGTTGAAGGCCGGGGAGCTCGCCCAGATATCGGCGAGCGAGCGGTCGCGCACGTTCCAGAATTCGAGGCCGGGGATCGACTCGGCGGCGTGACAGGGCAGCACCTTGCCGGCCGGCGTGACGTTGAGCGAGCGCCGGCCCCAGCCGCCGACGCAGGGCTTGGGATAGCGGGCGTAGTAATCCGGCACCACCGCATCGATGACGATGCGGCCGCGATGGCGCGCACGCAATTCGTCGACCAGGGCCGCGGCGCGCTCGACCTGCTCCGGGGTCGGCATCAGCAGGGCGCGGTTCTTCAGCGCCCAACCGTAATACTGCACATGCGCGATCTCGACCCGGCTGGCGCCGAGAGCGAGGGCAAGATCGACGATCTCGCCGATGCGCTCGATATTGGCGCGGTGCACGACCGCGTTCACGGTCAGCGGCAGCCCGAGCCGCACGACCGCGGCCGCAAGCGCGCGTTTTCTTGCAAAGGCGCCGTCATAGCCCGCGATACGGTCCGCGGACGACGCGTCGGCGTCCTGGATCGAGATCTGAACGTGGTCGAGGCCGGCCGCGGCCAGCGCGTCGAGCGTCTTGTCGCTGATCCCGACCGCGGAGGTGATGAGGTTGGTGTAGAGGCCGGCGGCATGGGCGGCCGCCGCGATGTCCACGAGATCGCGCCGCGCTCCCGGTTCGCCGCCCGAGAGATGCACCTGCAACACGCCGAGCGCGGCGGCTTCACGAAAGATGCGGTCCCAGGTCGCGGCGTCGAGCTCGTCCTCGCGCGCGTCGAGCGCGAGCGGGTTCGAGCAATAGGGGCAGCCGAGCGGACAGCGGTGGGTCAGCTCGGCGAGCAGGCCGAGCGGCTTGTGCAATGCGTCTGCGCCGACTCCGGCCACGCCAGCTCGCCTTCCTCAACGACGCCCCTGCCAGCTCACCCGGCAGGGCAGGACTTCGAGATCATATCACAATTCCAACAGCCGCTTGTCCGCGAGGCCGCGCAACAGCGCGGTGACGTCGGCGAGGATCTTCTCGCGCGGCGCCGCGTAGGTCTTCGCGAGGTCGTCGACGATCTCGCCCAACGTCGCCTCGCCGGTGCAGCGCCTGACGATCTCGGCCGCGATCGCGTCGGCCTTGAACACCCGCTCGGGCGCGAGCAGCACCCAGCCGCCCTGCGCCTCGTTGTGCACGAGCCGCACCCCGCGCGGCAGGCGCGGACGCGCATCGGCGGCAATGCCGGGGACATCGCTCACTCAGGCCTCCTGGTCCTTCGGCACGAAGGCGCCGGGCGGCACGTGCTTGGGCGCCACATAGGCATGATAGAGCGCATCGAGCATCGCCCACAGCACGTCGCACTTGAACTCGAGCGCGGCGAGCACGGCCCGCTGCGCGTCCGGCATCGTGGCGTTGCGCTTGACGTAATCGAGGGCGAACTCGGAATCGCGCTTGGCGAGCGGCGGGCGCTCGGAGAAATAGGCGAGCGTGTCGGCGCTGATGAAGTCGTAGCTCTTGAGCATGCCTTCGACCCGCTCGCCGATGATTTGCGGCGAGAACAATTCGGTGAGCGAGGAGGCGACCGCTTCGACCAGCGATCTGTCGCGCACGAAATGGACGTAGGCGTCGACCGCGAAGCGCGTCGCCGGCAGGAGGCCCGCGAGCGAGGTGACGTAGTCGCGCTCGAGCCCGACCCCGTCGGTGAGCCTGAGCCAGCGCGCGATGCCGCCGTCGCCTGCGCGCTCGCCGTCGTGGTCGACGAGCCGGCTGCGCCATTCGCGGCGCAGCGCGGCATCCGTGCAGCGCGCGATCAGGCTCGCATCCTTCACCGGGATCATCGCCTGGTAATAGTAGCGGTTGAGCGCCCAGGCCTGCACCTGGCCCTTGCTGCACCTGCCGCCGTGCAGCAGCGCGTGGAACGGGTGCAGGCGGTGATAGCGCCGCGCGCCGATGTCGCGCAGCCGGGCTTCGAGCTCCTGCGGCGGCATCGGCGTCACAGCGCGATCTCCATGCCGTCCTCGGCGATTTCCCAGCCCGCGCGCTCCACCTGCAGCCGCTCCGGCGATCCCTCGACCAGGATCGGATTGGTATTGTTGATATGCAGGTAGATGCGGCGGGCGGCAACGCGGCCGAGGGCGGCGAGCGAGCCGCCGGCTCCCTCGATCGGCATGTGCCCCATGCGGCGGCCGGTCTTGGTTCCGGTTCCGCTTGCGATCATCTCGTCGTCGCGAAACAGCGTTCCGTCGAAAAAGACGGCGTCGGCGCGGGCGATCCGCTCGACCATCGCGGCAGTCACCGCCGCGGCGCCGGGAATGTAGGCCATGCGGGCACCCCCGCACGACAGCTCGACCCCGACGTTCGCCGCCGTCTCGCTTGCGGTCTCCGGGTTCTCGTCCTCGAGATAGAGCGGGACCTTGCCGGGCACCAGGAACAATTGCGCCTGCAGGCCGCCGGGAAGCGCGAGCGATTCGCCCGGCACCGCCGCCCGCCGGATCACCAGGTCGGGCGCCAGCACGGCGAACATCGCGTTATCGGCAAGCGCCGCCAGGGTGGCGGCGGTCGCGTAGAGCGTGAAGGCCTCGCGTTCGCGCAGGCTCAGCAAGCCCGCGACCTGGTCGATCTCGGCGCCGGTGAGGACCACCGCCTTGATCGGGCTGCCGCGCGTCCCCGAACGCGGATGCAGCGCCTTCGATTGCCGCAACTGCTGGGGAAGATCGGGGGAGGCATTGATCAAGAGCCAGTTTTCGCCGTCGCCGGTGACGGCAAGGCTCGCCTGGGTGCGCGGACGCACGCGCGCGTCGCCCGCCCATGCCAAAAGGCAGGTCGGGCAACGGCAATTCCATTGGGGAAAACCTCCGCCCGCCGCCGAGCCGAGCACGATGGCGGTGAGCCGCCCCATTCAGGGCTGCCCACTCAGCAATGACGCGAGTCGATCGGGATCAGAGCTCGGCCGGCAGGTAGCCGTTGATCTCCAGGCCGATGCAGATCTCGACGAGGGTCGGAGTGGTCCAGGCCATTGGTCGCTTTCCCCACGGGCTTATTTGAACTGTGACGACCCTAGATCGACTTGCGCGCCGGCGCAAGCGTGTAGAGGCGGCCGCCCAAATCCGAAAAGAAAAACCGGACCCTTGCGGGTCCGGGTTGCAGTTCGTCGGCGCGCGGGCCGACAATCACCTTCCAGAGGGGAACAGCTGACGGTTCGACGATTGCGATCTGGGAGGATGAGCAATCGGCTGCCGCCAGTGACGCGGGTATGACAGAGGCCATTTCCCCAGACAATACAAAGGGTCGCATGCCAGCCATGCGGAGGTCGCAGCGAGGATTTCCGCTGGCGGCTGGCCGCAAACGCCGCCATCACTCGCGCTTACGGATGCGAGGCCGCGCCGACGGGGGAGAGCGAAGCGGACGTCGTCAAAAATGCCAGCGCTGCGCCTTGGCCACCAGAAAATCGCGAAACACCTGCACGCGCGCGACCGACTTCAGCTCTTCCGGATAGGCGAAGAAGGCGTCGAGCGCGATGCTGTCGGATTCGCCGAACAATTGCACCAGCCCGCCGTTCTCCTCGACCAGATACTCCGGCAGCAGGGCGATCCCGATCCCGCGCTGGCAGGCGCGCTGGACGCCGAGGATGTTGTTGATGGTGAGGATCGGCGTGCGCGGGCCCTTGCCGTTGCGGCCGACCTCGATCAGCCAGCGCCGGTTCTCGAGATAATTCGGCACCACCGTGCCGCCGAGCAGCAGGATGCGGTGGTCGTCGAGGTTCTCGAGCGCGCGCGGCGTGCCGAACCGCTTGAGATATTCCGGCGAGGCATAGGCGTGGAAGCGCACGGAAAAGAGCTTGCGCTGGATCAGGTCGGGCTGCGTCGGCTGGCGCAGCCTGATCGCCACGTCCGCTTCCCGCATCGCCAGATCGAGCTCCTCGTCGGTGGTGATCAGCGTGAGCCGGATGTCGGGATAGAGGTCGATGAACTCGCCGAGCCGCGGGGTCAGCCAATGCAGCCCGATGCCGGGCGAGGTCGAGACCCGAAGCTCGCCGTTCGGCCGCTCCTTGCTGTCGGTCAATTTGGCGCGCGCCGCCTCGAGCTTCATGAACACGTCGTGGGCGGTGTGGTGCAGGAGCTCGCCCTGCTCGGTCAGGATGAGCCCGCGCGCGTGGCGGTGGAACAGCGACACGCCGAGCTCCTGCTCGAGCGCCGACACCTGCCGCGACACCGCCGATTGCGACAGGCCGAGCTGCTCGCCGGCATGGGTGAAGCTGCCGGCCTCCGCGGCGGCGTGAAAGACCTTGAGCTTGTCCCAATCCATGGTCATGCGCGCGCTCATGGACGGCATCACTCCGCGGCGATCGCCGGCTCGGCCTCGTGCCGAGCGGCCAGGAAGCGCTCGGCTTCGAGCGCGGCCATGCAGCCTTGGCCGGCGGCGGTCACCGCCTGGCGGTAGACGTCGTCGGTGACGTCGCCGGCGGCGAACACGCCGGGCACCGAGGTGGCGGTCGAGAACGGCGCGGTCTTGATGTAGCCGGAGGGTTTCATCTCCACTTGCCCGGCGAACAGCTCGGAGGCGGGCGTGTGGCCGATGGCGATGAACACCCCGTCGGCCGCCCGCTCGGTCAGGGCGCCGGTCTTGACGTTGCGCAGCACGACCCCCTTCACCTTGAGCGGGTTTTCGCCGCCCGCCACCTCCTCCAGCACGCTCTCCCAGATCACCGAAATCTTCGGATTCCTGAACAGCCGATCTTGCAGGATCTTCTCGGCGCGGAACGCGTCGCGCCGGTGCACGACGGTCACCCCGGAGGCGAAGTTGGTCAGGAACAGCGCCTCCTCGACCGCGGTGTTGCCGCCGCCGACCACGATCACCTTCTTGTTGCGATAGAAAAATCCGTCGCAGGTGGCGCAAGCGGAGACGCCGTAGCCCTTGAACTTCTGCTCGGAGGGTAGCTCCAGCCAGCGCGCCTGGGCGCCGGTGGCGATGATGATGGTGTCGGCGAGATAGCGCTCGCCGGAATCGCATTCGATCCGGAACGGCCGATGCGCGAGATCGACCCGGCTCGCGTGATCGGAGACGATTGCGGTGCCGACATGCTCGGCCTGCTTCTGCATCTGCTCCATCAGCCAGGGGCCCTGGATGACGTCGGCGAAGCCCGGATAATTCTCGACGTCGGTGGTGATGGTGAGCTGGCCGCCGGGCTGGATGCCCTGGATCAGGACCGGCTTGAGCATGGCGCGGGCAGCATAGATCGCGGCGGTATACCCGGCCGCCCCGGAGCCGATGATGACGACCTTGGCGTGGGTGACCTTCCCCATCGAAATACCTCGTTCGCGGGCTTGCGGCAGGAGCGTCGGCGCGGCCGAAGGTGTGCCCTGCACAATCTATGAGTTCCTGGGAGCCATGCAAGATATGCAGATCAGAAACCAACAGGCCGACCGCAGCGAGTGCCAAGATGGTAACAAATTACCTATTTCGCGCAACAATGTTTCGCCAGAGCGGCGACATCGATAATAATGATGGGATGAACGATCTCCGGAGCCCGGGCTTGCGTCTCGACGTCATCGACCGCCGGATTCTCAAGGAGCTGCAGGACGACGGCCGCATCACCAACGTGGAGCTGGCCCGGCGGGTCGGCGTCTCGGCCCCGCCCTGCCTGCGCCGCATGCGCGCGCTCGAGCAGGCCGGCTACGTCAAGGGCTATCGCGCGCTGCTCGACGAGAAGCTGCTCGGCTACGAGGTTACCGTCTTTGCCATGGTGCACCTCACCAGCCAGGCCGACGCCGACCTCAAGGAATTCGAGGACTTCGTGCGCGCCGAGCCTTTGGTGCGCGAATGCTGGATGCTGTCGGGCGAGATCGACTTCATCCTCAAATGCGTGGCGTCGGACCTGACGACCTTCCAGGCCTTCGTCGCGCGGCTCACCGCCGCGCCGCACGTGCGCAACGTCAAGACCTCGCTGACGCTGCGCAATTCCAAGGATGCCGCCATGGTGCCGATGGAGTGACTCTGGAATGCAGCGGTTTCCCGGGCGTCGTGTCAGCCGCCAAGGCAGCCTTCGATGGCCTCGTACAGATTTTGCAGGAGTTCTTCGAAGGTCTCGGCCTGGGTAGCGCAGCCTGGAATGGCCGGTACCTCGGCCCAATAGCCTCCTTCCTCTGCCTCGTGCACCACGACCTTGATCTTCACGCCTACCTCCACTCGACCTTCTTGATCTCGTAGGCCTTGGCGCCGCTCGGCGTCACCACCTCGACGCTCGCTCCCTTGGACTTGCCGATGAGGGCGCGCGCGAGCGGCGAGGTGATCGAGATCTTGCCCTTCTTGGCGTCGGCCTCGGGCTCGCCGACCAGCTGCCAGACCTGCCGCTTCTCGGTGTCCTCGTCGAGCAGCGTCACGGTGGCGCCGAACTTGATGGTGTCGCCCGAGAGCTTCGACACGTCGATCACCTCGGCGCGCGCGAGCTTGTCCTCGAGCTCGGCGATGCGGCCCTCGTTGTGCGATTGCGTCTCCTTGGCCGCGTGGTATTCGGCGTTCTCGGACAGATCGCCGTGCGTGCGCGCGTCGGTGATCTGCTGGATGATGCGGGGCCGCTCGACTCGCTGGCGATGCTTGAGCTCGTTCTCGAGCGCCAGATAGCCCTCGGCCGTCATCGGGATCTTGTCCATATCTTCCTTCAAACCTCCGGCTTCGGCCCAGAGACAAAAATTCCGATCGCGGGCCGAAGCTGCGTCCGGCCGCGCGACCCAAAATTCTGTCCCAAACTCGTCCCGTCAGGCGACCGGTCCCGGTTTCCCGGATGCGGCCTTGCCGCCGAAATAGCTCTGCAGCGCGCGGACCTCGAGGTCGCCCCCGAGATAGGCTTTGATTCCCTGCGCCGCGGCGACGGCGCCTGAAAGAGTGGTGTAGTACGGCACTTTATGCAAGAGGGCAGCGCGGCGCAGCGGCTTGCTGTCGGCCAGCGCCTGGGCGCCCTCGGTGGTGTTGAAAACCAGCTGGACGCGGCCGTTTTTGATGGCGTCGACGATGTTTGGCCGGCCTTCCGAGGCCTTGAGGATGCGCTCCGCCGCCACCCCCCGCTCGGCCAGGAACCGCTGGGTGCCGGAGGTCGCGATCACCTTGAAGCCGATGCGGGCGAGCGTCCGGATCGCCTCGATCACCCGCTCCTTGTCCGCGTCCCGGACCGAGACGAACACGGTTCCCTCCCGCGGCAGGCGCGCCCCGCCGCCGAGCTGGCTCTTGACGAAGGCGATCTCGAACGAGCGGTCGATGCCCATCACCTCGCCGGTCGACTTCATCTCGGGGCCGAGCACGGTATCGACCTTCTCGCCGAAGCGGGCGAACGGGAACACCGCCTCCTTGACCCCGGTGTGGGTCGCCGCGCCCGTCGCGAAGCTTGACGGCCCGAGCGCGAAGCTCGCGAGGTCCTCGCCGGCCATGATGCGCGCCGCGATCTTGGCGACCGGCAGCCCGACCACCTTGGCCACGAACGGCACCGTGCGCGACGCGCGCGGATTGACCTCGAGCACGTAGATGTCGCCGTCCTTGATGGCGTACTGCACGTTCATCAGGCCGCCCACCTTCAGCGCCAGCGCGAGCTCGCGGGTCTGGCGGTCGAGCGCGGCGACGGCGGCGGGCTTGAGATTGTGCGGCGGCAGCGAGCAGGCGGAATCGCCGGAATGAATTCCGGCCTCCTCGATGTGCTCCATGATGCCGGCGATGAAGGTGTCCTTGCCGTCCGCGAGGCAGTCGACGTCGACCTCGGTGGCGTCCGACAGGTAGCGGTCGAACAGCAGCGGGTTCTTGCCGAGCACGGTATTGATCTGGCCGGTCTTGTCGTTGGGATAGCGCGCCTTGACGTCGTGCGGCACGAGCTCGGGCAGGGTGCCGAGGAGGTAATCGCCGAGCTGCTCCTCGTCGCGGATGATCTGCATCGCCCGTCCGCCCAGCACGTAGGAGGGACGCACCACGATCGGAAATCCCAGATCGGCCGCCACCAGCCGCGCCTGCTCGACCGAATAGGCGATCCCGTTGCTCGGCTGCTTGAGCCCGAGCCGGTCGAGCAGATGCTTGAAACGGTCGCGGTCCTCGGCGAGATCGATCATGTCGGGCGAGGTGCCGAGGATCGGAACGTTGGCGCGTTCCAGCGCCTCGGCGAGCTTGAGCGGGGTCTGGCCGCCGAACTGGACGATGACGCCGTGCAGCGTGCCGTTCGCGCGCTCGGTGTCGATGATCTCGAGCACGTCCTCGGCCGTGAGCGGCTCGAAATAGAGCCGGTCCGAGGTGTCGTAATCGGTCGAGACCGTTTCCGGATTGCAGTTGATCATGATGGTCTCGTAGCCGGCCTCGCGCAGCGCAAAGGCGGCGTGGCAGCAGCAATAGTCGAACTCGATGCCCTGGCCGATGCGGTTCGGCCCGCCGCCGAGGATCACGACCTTTTTTCGCTCCGAGGGGGCGGCCTCGTCGGCCGGCGCGCCCGCGAACGGCGTCTCGTAGGTGGAATACATGTAGGCGGTGGGCGAGGCGAACTCGGCGGCGCAGGTGTCGATGCGCTTGAACACCGGACGCACCCCGAGCGCGCGCCGCGCCGCGCGCACCTCCGCCTCGCCGCGGCCGGTGAGGACCGCGAGCCGCGCGTCCGAGAAGCCCATGGCCTTGAGGCGGCGGAAGGCGCCGGCGCTCGACGGCAGGCCTTTCGCCCTGATCTCGGCCTCGGTCTCGACGATGCCGCGGATCTCGGCGAGGAACCAGGGATCGATCTTGCACGCGGCGTGGATCTGCTCGTCGCCGAGCCCGAGCCGCATCGCCTGCGCGACCTGCAGCAGCCGGTCCGGGGTCGGCGTCCCGAGCGCCGCCCGGATCGCGTTGCGGTCGTCGCCCTGGCCGAGGCCCTCGATCACCACCTCGTCGAGCCCGGTGAGGCCGGTCTCGAGCGAGCGCAGCGCCTTCTGCAGGCTCTCCTGGAAGGTGCGGCCGATCGCCATCGCCTCGCCCACCGATTTCATCGACGTGGTGAGCACCGGCTCGGCGCCGGGGAATTTCTCGAACGCGAAGCGCGGCACCTTGGTGACGACGTAGTCGATGGTCGGCTCGAAGCTCGCCGGCGTCGCCCCGCCGGTGATGTCGTTGGCGATCTCGTCGAGGGTGTAGCCGACGGCTAATCGCGCCGCGACCTTGGCGATCGGGAAGCCGGTCGCCTTCGAGGCGAGCGCCGAGGAGCGCGACACCCGCGGGTTCATCTCGATGATGACCAGGCGGCCGTCGGCCGGGTTGACCGCGAACTGCACGTTCGAGCCGCCGGTCTCCACCCCGATCTCGCGCAGCACCTTGATCGAGGCGTCGCGCATGATCTGGTATTCCTTGTCGGTGAGCGTGAGCGCCGGCGCGATCGTCACCGAATCGCCGGTATGCACGCCCATCGGGTCGAGGTTCTCGATCGAGCAGATGATGATGCAGTTGTCGTTGCGGTCGCGCACCACCTCCAGCTCGAATTCCTTCCAGCCGAGGATCGATTCCTCGATCAGCACCTCGTTGGTCGGCGAGGCGTCGATGCCGCGCTCGACGATCTCGATGAACTCCGTCTTGTTGTAGGCGACGCCGCCGCCGGTGCCGCCGAGCGTGAAGGAAGGCCGGATGATCGCCGGCAGCCCGATGTCGTCGAGCGCCTTGAGCGCGTCGGGCAGCGTCTTGACCTGATGCGAGCGGGGGGTCTCGAGCCCGATGCGTTGCATCGCCTCGCGGAAGCGCTCGCGGTCCTCGGCCTTGTCGATCGCGTCGGCGGTCGCGCCGATCATCTTGACGTTGAACTTGTCGAGCACGCCCAGCCGGCGCAGCGACAGCGCGGTGTTGAGCGCGGTCTGCCCGCCCATGGTGGGCAGCAGCGCGTCCGGGCGCTCCTTCTCGATGATCTTGGCGACGATCTCGGGCGTGATCGGCTCGATATAGGTCGCGTCGGCCAGGTCCGGATCGGTCATGATCGTCGCCGGATTGGAATTGACCAGCACGATCCGGTAGCCCTCGGCCTTGAGCGCCTTGCAGGCCTGCGTCCCCGAATAGTCGAACTCGCAGGCCTGGCCGATGACGATCGGGCCGGCGCCGATGATCAGGATCGAGGAGATGTCGGTGCGCTTGGGCATGGCGTCTTTCCGCGTCGATCCAGCCGGGCGTCGGCGCCTGAGCCGGGACGACGGGCACAAAAAAAGGGCGCGCTCTTGCGCGTCCTTCGGGCAGGCGCAGAGGGCCGTGGCCCCGCGCGCGCGCTCTTTAGACCAGAATCGGCACCACGGCAACGGTGCCGTGGCGGCTGTGCAAAGCGGGCTTGCGCTCGAGGTCGCCGCTCGCTCACGCCGGCCGCGCCCGAAACGTCATGCGGGCCGGGTTGTGCTCCAGATTGAAAGGGAGCCGCTCGGCGGCAAAGCCGCCGGCCGCGAGCTTGGCCAGAAATTCCGCCTCGCCGTAGCGGGCGACGCCGAGCCGGGCGCGCAGCTTGCGATAACGGGAAAAAACGGTGCGGCCCATTCCGACGATCGCCGCGAGCAGGAACCGGTTCCGGGCGGCATAGCGCAGCAGCGCCCGGGTGTCCGTCAATACTCCGGCACCGGGCGGGATCACGTCGGCCACGATCAGCACGCCCCGCGGCGTCAACAGCCGCCGCCAGACCGCCAGCAGCCGGTCGAGCTCGGCGGGCGCGATGTACTGCACGAGGGAATTGGCGATGACGAGATCGATCGAGGCGTCCGGCAGCCGGGCGACCTGATCCGGCGCGAGCATCCTGATCTTGCGATTGTCCGCGAACCGCCGGGTGAGGCGCGCTCGCACGCTCGGCGCCGAATCGCACAGGATGAGCTCCTCGGCCGCGGCGGCGACGAGGTCGGCGTGGATCGCCTCCCCGCAGCCGTAGTCGATCACGCGGGCGCCCGGCCCCGGCAGCAGGGCGATGATGCCGCGCGCGATGTCGCGATAGTGCGCATCGAAATGGCGCGCGTTGACGTAGATCGAGTGCGGCTGATCCCAGAAGCTCGCCCAATCGCGCACGCTGTCGGTCATCTCGGCGCGTCTCCCGTCCCGCTCGGCGGCGGGACGATCAGGACGGTGAACCGCGCGCTCGGCCCCCCCTGACCGAGGTAACGGCGCGAGACTTCGAACGCGCCCCGGACCGCATTCGGCTCGGCCGCGGCGCGCCGCGCGATCTCGGCGGCGCAGGCGGGATGGTCGCACAGCACCGCGTATCCCTCCCGCGCGAGGCGAGCCGGGGTCACCCAGGGAGCGGCGCGCAGATCGAACTCCGGCACCGCATCGGGATGATCGCGACTGTAGAAGGTGACTGCCTCGACCGCATTGCCCATGACGATCGTCAGCGGCCGGCCGGTGCGGCTGTGCCACTCGCGCGTGATCTCCTCGCTGACCAGGCGATAAAACGGCTCGCCGTGCCTGGTGCCGCTCACGTGCGTGATGAAGGCGATGGCGGGCGCCGCGAGCAAGGCGAGCGCCGCGATCGCGAGCACCGAGGCTGCCACGGTCACGGCCCGCGGCCGGGAAACCGCGGCCGCCTCCGGCGCCAGCAGCACGATCGGGAGCAGGAACCAGGACTGCATCGTCCACAGCGACGTGATGGGAACGCCGAGGAACGGCGCCGACAGCGCCGGCAGCAGAAGCTGCGCCCCCAGCAATACGACGAGCAGCCGGCGGTCGGCATCCGCCGGCCACAGCGTCTGCAAAAGCAGGCGCCGGTCGGGGCGGACGATCAGCGCGTAGACCGCGATCGGCAGCGCGACGTATCCGATCCCTCCCGCGAGGTAGGTTGCGGCGCTGGCCAGCACTTCCAGGCGCGAGGCGCCGCCATGCGCGACATAGACGTAGTCGAAAGGCGTGAACGCGACCGTCGTGAGCCAGTAGAGATGCGGCGCCAGCACGAGCGATCCGACGGCGACCGAGATCCAGGGCGACGCGGAGCGCAGATAGGCGGAGCGCGCCGGGTGCGACAGGGCGCCCAGCACGAGGGCGGCGACGAGATAGATCGAATAATATTTCCCGAGCATGGCGAGGCCGGCCGTGGCGCCGGCGATCGCGGCCCAGACCGGCGCGCGGGTGTGGAAGGCGCGCAGGAAGCAATAGGTGGCGATCGGCCAGGTCGACAGCAGCGCCTGGTTCGCTCCGAACCGTTGCGCCTGGAATTGATAGAACGGCGTGAGCAGCAGAAGGAGCACCGCCAGCAGCGCTTTGTCGACGGGCAGATAGAGCCGCGCGATGCGGTGGACGGCAAAGAGCGCGACCGCGGCATTGACCATCGCGAGCAGGTCGAACGACCAGTCCGTCGCCGGGAGCACCGCGAACCACGCCGCCGCGATCAATGCTCCGAGCGGCGGGTGCTTGTAGTAGCCCGCGCTCGGATGCCGGCTCCAGGCGTACATCTCGACCAGGTCGGGGTTCAGATCGACGGACGCGCGGGAAACGACGTGAAAGGCGGTCCAGAGGAGGACGAACAGCATGAGCAGGATTGCGATGGCCCAACCCTCGCGCTCCATGTCGAACCAGGCTTCGATCGGGCGCCTCGTCGAGACGATCAGGTTGCGGCGGGATGCGATGAAGCTCATGCGACGTGCTTGATGGAGAC
>WNFG01002039.1_pt1 | contig 17039 bp, 8 predicted proteins | sample 5400431 | NCBI WGS metagenome assembly WNFG01 (sample SAMN13153346, study PRJNA577476) | soil metagenome | isolation source: 120 cm saprolite under Douglas fir tree site 2 hole 3 replicate 2 | place: USA:California | collected 2015-04-18 | reverse complement strand
TGCTTGCCAATCAAACTGGGTACTCATCCCAGATGGAGCGGCTTAATCGGGCCGGAGGGTCCTCTGGCACGCCGGATCCGCTGACTCCGGACTGGCATTGGCCCTGATCAGGGGCAACGTTCCGTGGCAACATCCCGGCAACGCCGCCTCGCGCGAGCATGCTGAAGCACCATCACCCACGTCACACCCGTCACGACCCATCGGGGTGAGCATCCGGGAGATCACGGCTTCTGCGGGCGATTCCGGGGCGTACTGAGCATTTCCAGGACACCGCCAGTGGGCCGCCGGACGGCACCCGCGGACCTTGCGTACGGTTCCTGATCCAGATGTCCATTGCACACGGTCATCGGCAGCGCCGGGCGTCTGTCTCTCGGCCCGATAGCGCGGTCCGCGGCTACTTGCGGTCGACGTGAATTGCTGTACACGGCGGTTGCAAAGGCGCAGGTCAGAGAGGGAAGCAGAAACGCGATCTACTCGATAACGCGTGATGACCCGTCGATGCCTTGCCGTCCCGCCCGCCGGGCGGGACGGCAAGAGGATCGGTTCCGTGCCGGTTTACGCGGGAGGCTGGGTGTTTGCGGGGCTTGCCGGGTGTTGCAGGCAGCGGCGCCCGGAGCGGCGCGGTGGCCAGGTGCGGGGGATCAGGACGCCGGCGGCGTAGGCACGGGCGACTAACTCTGCCCGGTTGCGTGCGTGGCTGCGGCGGCTGAGGCGGGCTGAAAAGCCCGCAGCCACGCCGGTACAGCGGGCTCGGGTGATGCGCGTCGGCGAGGTAACGGGACGGGGTGGTTCGGCGTTCTGCAAACGGGGGGAGTTCTGGCCTCGCCGCCGGATATTGCCGGCCGGCTCCCCGCTCCGGGGCTTCGTCTCACTGTGCTGCGCGCACCGGGACGGGAATGATGCGGGGAGGCCGGGTGCACACGAGAACGTTTCCCAGGCACGCCAGGCGGCTGGGCGTGGCACAGTGGGCTGGCCGGATGGCTGAGCTGAGGGGCCTGCGCCCGCAGACTGACCGTGAAGCCGGGCAGCCACCGGCGCGCTATGATCCGCTGGTTCATCCGGTAGCGATCACCGAACGCTGTGTCATCGGTGATCAGATCCGGGTACCTTCCGCGCGGTGTGAGATGGCGGGCTGCGCCTCAGCTTTCGCGGACCCGGCCGCGCTGGGGGAGGCGGACAACCGGGCTAGAGCGCTCGTTGCGGGCTGGGATGATGACACTCTGGGCCAGCTGCTTTGCCCAGCCTGCCAGCGACGTTACCGCATCGCACCGGCGCGGTGGGTGCGCCAGTGGGAACCGGATACCGCCTGTGACCGCACGACGGCCGATGCTGCGGCGGGGCCGGGGGGCGGTGTGAGGCAATCCGTGCGGTCAACGGTGGCTGGATGGTGCCGCGGCGAGAGCCGAGGCCAGAACGGCAGGTCGCAGTGGCCGCACCTGCTCGCCGCGCTGGCAAGCGAAGGTAACGGCTGGACCGCGCCGCAGCGGGTTGCTGTCCCTGATGCGGGCAAAGTGCCGGATGAGGCTGCAGACCCCGCTGTCCGCCGCAGGGCACCGCGTCACACCGGACGGCACCGGTCGGCCCCGCGGTGGTATCACCAGCTGGGCAATGTTGGAATTACCACGGCAGCCAGAATCAGCAATGGCGGATTCACCGGCCGCCGTAATGGTTAATTCGGGCGGTCGGCCGCGCGCCTTGGGTCTTAGGCCCGTGCTTGAGCATGCGCGCGTGTAACGGGCAGGGGTGTTCCGGTGTTCACCCTGGATGTGGGCCTCTTCCCGCGTACGAATCAGCCACACCCAGGACCGCCTACGGAACCACCGGACGCCGTGCATAACGGCCATTCGCGCGCGTCACGGATGTGCAGTTAGCCGACCGGGACTGGCGCGCATAGCGGCGGGTTTGCGCGCTACTGGCTCAAGGCTCTTGCGACGCTCCGTGGCGAGCTGCCGAACTGTCTACTACCTCTACCGTCGGCCTATCGTCATCTTCGTCGGGTCGGCATCGAGAGGATGACTGCGGCCAAGTCAGCCTGACTTATGGCCAGCCCCGCCCCGGTCCGGCCGGACCCTCAGGATCCCGTGCCTGGTGCTACAGGGTACGTCGGGTGAGCGCGTGCACTAGGTGCTGGCGGTTCCTAGGGTCGGCGTGGATATCTCCGCCCGGCTTGGTGACCGCCGCCCGGCCTCCGCCGCTGGCGAGCGCGTGGCCCGCGCGCGGCTTCTTGGATGTGCAGGTGCAGGTTCTCACGATCGGCAAGACGTGGGCTGGGCACACGGTCCGGATAGCCGTCGGTCCTAGCGTGCTGACCTCGGAAATGTGGTTGCGGGGCGGCCGTCTTGGGGCGCCTATGGGGCGGGCCGCCCGCGGTGCCGGACCGGTCCGCTCGTCGTTTGGCCTGGTCAGATACCGGGCCCGGAGAAACCATGATTCGATCGCGTGTTCGATTTTGCGCCCCCGACACGATTCGAACGTGCGCACACGGCTCCGGAGGGCAATGCTGTTCATGGACCCTACCTGGCCCAGCAGGCACCAACCGCTTGCGCTGGGGAGCGTATGGGGGGTGAGGGGTGTACGGACGGCACAACTCGCCTCCCGGTGCGGGTTTCGTGCCGGTTCGCTGTCGGGATGCCGGGCGAAGCGGACTGCTGTCCCTGTTGCGGGCTCAGCCAGCAGTGACTCGGACGACGCTGATCTCGACGGCAATGGTCGACATCAGTCGGGTGATGCCGCCGCGGGTGCTGGGGACGGTCCGGCTAGGCGCGAGTGGCGGCGTCGTACCGGATGCGGGCTCGTGCGACGTCGGGTTGGTGCTCGTTGCTCCACTCGACGAGTGCGCCGACGATCTCCAGTAGTGACGAGCCGAGCGGGGTGAGGGTGTATTCGACGCGCGGTGGGATGACGGGGTAGATCTTCCGGTCGATCAGCCCGTCGCGTTCGAGCGCGCGAAGCGTGACGGTGAGCATTCGCTGGCTGATGCCGTCGATCGCACGGCGCAGCTCGGTGAAGCGCAGGGTGCCGTTGCCGAGCAGGGTGATGACGTAGACCGGCCACTTGTCCCCGATGCGGTCGAGGACGTCGCGGGCTAGGCAGCGGGCCGTGTCGGTCGTCGGGCCGGCGGTGCCGCCCGCGGCGGCTAGTGGATAGTTGCCGATGTCAGGGCCTGGGCACGGCGCGGGGCATGGCGCGGACTACGGGCTGAGGACCCAGCAGGCTTTCACTGCGCCGAGCTGTCCCCTCTCGGGCACCTACGGCACGGGGACAGCTGCCGTGTAGATGTCCAGTTGATGCAGCGCGCCGTCGGGGTTGTTCCCGGTGCTGTTGGAGTTGTCTGACCAGGCCGGATGGGCAATCCCGCCGTAGAACGACAGTCCTGTGTAGTCCCCGTAGTCGATCCCGTTGCCGGAGTCGCGGGAGTTGGAGGTTCCCGCGCTGATCTGGATGTTGGGGGTGAAGCTCGCTGCGCCGTTGGTGCTGAACGCCCCCCAGAACTGGGCGTCGTCGTTCGGGATTCCGTCGGTGTCGCCCGGCCCGCCGGTCCCCAGGTCGTTCCGGCAGTCATACCAGACCACGGCGATGTCGCCCGTGGCGGGATCCAGCGAGATCTTCGGCAGGAACTGACTGTTGGTGGTGGTGTCGTCGTTCACCCGCACCGCCGCGCTCCATGTGGCCCCGTTATCGTCGGAGTGCCGCACGTAGATGTCGGTGTTGTTGCTCTCGTTCGGGTGCTCGCCCGTGTTGACCATGTACACCCGCCCGGCGTGCGGGCCGCCCGTGCGGTCCCAAGCCAGGCCAACCTCCGCGTCGACCGAGCGATCGGGCTGCGCGGGGATGAAGTCGAACCCGCCGACGTGGGTCTGGGTGACGAAGATGCGGTCCCCGAACCCGGCCGGGCCGAGCCCGTCGGGGTCCACGTTCACGAAGATCTTGCCCCCGCCCTGCCCGGACTCAGTCAGGCTGCAGGCCTGCATCACCTGGCCGGACGGGCCGATGGCGACGTCACCATAGGTGCAGTTGTTCGTCCCGGGCACTACCTCGACCGGGATGAAGGTGCCGACCTGGCCGGGTCCGGCGACCGGGGCGCCGGTGGCGGCCATCGGGCCGCCAGCGTTGAACACCACCCAGACCTCGTTCTGGGCCGCAGTGATGGTGGGCTGGTCGACGAAGCGGAACAGGCCCCGGTTGTCCCCGCCCGCCTTCTTGGCAGGCAGACTCGCCTGGGAGATGTTGGCGATCACGCGGAAAGTCAGACCGCCGTCCGTGCTGAGCGCGACCGGGACCTGGTCCTCCACCTCATACAGGTAGGTCATGAACAGGTTCCCGTAGCGGTCGAAGGACAGGCTCGCGTCGCAGCACGCATCGCCCAGCGGATCGCTCCCACCTAGGCCGATCAGCTTCGTGGCCCACGTCTTGCCGCCGTCGAAGCTCACGCCCTCGAACATCCCTGCCGTGAGGCCGGCCTCCCCATGGCCCACGTTGGTCACCGTTACGATGTTGGCCGGGTTGGTCGGGTTGACGGCGATCGTCTCTTCGGATTCGTTCAGATGCCGCTGGCTGATGTCGACGTTGGCCGGCGTCGTGACCGTGGCCTGGGGCCCGGTCCGGGCCGCAGCCAGCGAGGCCGGTGTGGCCGCCAGCGCGGCAGCCGTCAGCACTGCAACAACCACGATCGGGAACCGGAAGCGGTACATGGTCGTTCCTTCTTCCCGCTAGGCGCCACGACGAAGGCTACGCCGGGCACCACCGGCAGGGAAGAGTCAACCGCGCCCGTACGAAATCAGCGGTCAGGAGCGCCTCTGATGATCAGTGCCAATCCCGCGGTGCACCCACCAGCAGGCCAACTCCTCCGGCGGGACGGACACCACCACCTACGCCTTCGACCCGCTGAACCGGATCGCCACCCAGACCGTCAACGGGACCACCACCACATTCGGCTACCTGGGCCTGTCGTCTGATCTGATCAGCGAGACCGGCGGCTCGGTCCCCAAGTCCTACACCTACACCCCTGCCGGTGAGCGGATCTTCCAGACCACCACCAGCAACGGCACTACCACCACCGGCTACTACACCTACAACGACCACGCCGACGTCGAAGCCCTCACGAGCCCCACCGGGACCACCACCGCCACCTACGGGTACACCGCCTACGGGCAGCCGGTCACCGCCCAGTTCACCGGCGCTGACAAAAACAACGCCAACCCCAGTCCCACCACCCAGCCCTACAGCTCCTACCGCTTCAACGCCATGCGCTGGGACTCGACCTCCGGCCAGTACGACATGGGCTTCCGGAACTACGCCCCCGGCGTCAACCAGTTCCTGACCCGCGACATGTACAACGGCGCCCTAGCCGACATGAGCCTGTCCACCGACCCGTTCACTGGCAACCGGTACACCTTCGGCGCCGGCAACCCCATCTCCAACATCGAACTCGACGGCCACATGTTCCCGGCGGCGCCCAATGCGGCATCCTGGCCAGCAACCCCTGCAACCCCAGCCCCGCCACCACCAGCGGCGGCGGGGGCAGCTATAACGCTTTCACCTGCGCACACGACGGCATTGGCTGCAGCGGTTTCAATGCGCAGACTCCTGCCGCAGGCAACAAGTCCGAGATCGTTGCTGATCCCTGCACTGCCAGTCTCCTCAATGTGTGCGGTGTGAGCGCGTCGTGGACCATGGCCTCAGTGCGCTACGGTGCGTAGGCCTAAGGTAGATCCGTGGCTTGTCCTAGGAATCGCGATTAAGGAGAGTTCGGGGAGAGGTCAGAAATATGGGTACGGACTTAATGAGGCCTTTAATGAAGTTGGAGTTTTCATGACTAATGAGCTGGGCTGGTGGCCTCGGCCCGGCGGTGCCTCCATAGGGATCACTAACATTAAGCCAGGAGTGTTTGCTACCGTGCAAAGAGCATTTCCTGGCGAATTCAAAAATGTGCAGTGGGCGAATCTAGTCGGAAATGATCCACTAGACTTTAAAGTAACCGCCTATTATGTCAAATATATTCAGCAGAAGCTCCTGCCAAATGCTCCCACGGCCCTAAGAGCGAGCTATACTAGCGATCAGATCATCGAGGGAATCTATAATGGCGGAGTGACGAACTTTACCCAAAATATCATCCCTGCCGGACGTTTCGGTCCGGTAGTCTCAAGCTACATCGATAGTATCGCTCCAGATGTGGCTATGGCGCAGAGCGTTATTTGCCAGAGTGGCGCCTACAACTGCCCAGGGGGCGAAAGCGGGTGAGCCTGCGGGGATGGACGATGGCTGCGGTTCTTGGTGTGATCGCCACGGAAGTCGCTGCGTGCGGCCTCACGGGTCTGCCTGTGCGCACTAGCAGTATGGGAGAGATGTCTCTCGCGCAGATCCGGGTTACCGGGTATCAGAAGACAGGTGAGTTCGCTGACGCCGAGCCGGGTACAACCAACTCCTCGGCAGTCTATGTCGGACCACCCATCAGCAACAGTGGTCTAACGGGTGTTGTGAACGGCCCCGGGGTGACAATGACGATCTTTCCTCGCCCCTCCCCTCACATCATCGTCCTGCCGACGGATAACACGGTCTGGATAGGGAGAGGGCACGCCCCGTTGAATTGCGGGCTGCTTATCTATGCGTACCGAAAGGGCAAGCGACCCGACGACTGGTGGAACATCACTAACCTTCAGCTAGCGCAGGCGCGAATGGGCAGGCTAAGCATTTTCGAGATCACCGTTGGGTGCGGAAAGGGCTGAGCGACCGATCTGTATAACAGGAGCCGAACAAGACGCGACACGATGACGGGCCCGTACCCATCCGTGACTTCTTCGCGGACCGAGACGCTGGTGTGCTCGCGGCTGGTCTGGCGGGGCTTTCACAATCGATCTTGTGGGTAGGTCGAGTGCTGGGAGAGGCGATCGCAGAACCGGTGCGGGCGCGGCGGCTGACTGATCGGGACGGCCGCCGTCTGCAGCAGATCATGCGGCGGGGCAAGCAACGAGCCCGCATCCGCAGCGAGCGCCAGCACCGCTGGGGACGACTTAAGGTAAAAGCCGCGTGACCAACCCGGTGAACGTCTGTGGTCACCGTACTAGCGGGTTGACTGTCCTTGTGCACGATCGTGAGGAGGCCGGATTCGCCTGCCGGTGTGGGGGTGGATGGGCTGGCAGCGGGTGGGGGCGGCTCCGGCCGGGGCGGTGGGTGGTGGTCATGGTTGGCGTGGCCTGCTTGGTTCCGGTGCTGGCAGGGGTGAGCGGGCTCGGCGCCCTGCTGGCTGAGGATGCTGGGCCGGTGCCTGCTGTCGTCCATGTTGGTGGTGGCGATGGGCTTTGGCTGGGGCATGCCTGGGTCGATGGGCGGCGCACGGCCGGTGACCTGGACGCTCTGGCCACCCGGCTGCGACAGACCGGGATCCGGGACCTGTTCGTGCACGTGGGCCCGCTTTCCGATAACGGATTTCTCAACCCGGCCCTGCGGCCGCGTGCCCGGTGGCTGCTCACCGGGTTGGTTGCACCAGCGGCTGCCCAAAGTGCGGGTGCAAGCCTGGCTCGGGGACCTAGTGGGCCCCGGCCACCTCGACCTCGCTGAGCCCGCCACCCGCATCCGGGTGCTGCGCGCTGCCACCCAGGTGCTCACCGAAGGCTTCGACGGCATCCACTACGACCTGGAACCCGTCCCCAGCGGGGACCGGGGGTACCTGGCACTGCTGGCCGCCACCCACACCCTGACCCTCTCCCGCCACAAGATCTTTTCTGTTGCAGCCGACCAGATCGAGCCCCTGCCCTACCTGCACATACCCGAACAGTGGATCTTCGGGACACCGCACTGGTGGTCTAGCGGATACCTGCACGCCGTGGCAACCCGCGCCGATGAGATCGCAGTGATGACCTACAACAGCGGCGTGCCATTCGGACCCGCCTACAGTGGCTATGTCCGGCTCGAAACCCAGCTCGCGCTCGCAGCTGTCCCACCGGCCGTGACCTTGCTGATTGGGCTGCCCGCCTACCACACCAGCGAGCCCGGCCACACTAGCGCCGAAACCGTCGCCGCAGCGATCCGCGGCGTCCGCCTCGCATTGGGCACACACCCGCAACATCGTGCAATCGGGGTGGCACTGTACGCCGACTTCTCCGCCAGCCCCACCGACTGGAACGCCTACCTTGCCAACTGGGCACTCCCGCGCGTCCCATAACTGGCCACGTGCACCATTCCGGCGTACGTTAGCGCCGATTTTCGCGCCTGGTAGTCGACCCCTGGCCGGCTGAACGGCGCCCCGCGCGGGATCGCCGCCTGTGTCGTCGTCCCCGCTCTGCCCGAGCCGGAACGGGCCGCCGAACCCCCGGCCGCCCTCCCGCGCCCTCTCACGCAAGCCTGGCGCACCTATGAGCACCAGCTCGACGCACGTGCCTGGGTGCTACAGGGTACGTCGGGTGAGCGCGTGCACAAGGCGCTGGCGGTTCCTGGGGTCGGCGTGGATGTCTCCGCCCGGCTTGGTGGCTTGGTGGCCGCCCGGCCTCCGCTGCTGGCGGGCGCGTGGCGCGCGGCTTCTTGGATGTGCAGGTTCTCACGATCGGCAAGACGTGGGCTGGGCACACGGTCCGGATAGCCGTCGCTCCTAGCATGCTGACCTCGGAAATGTGGTTGCGGGGCGGCCGTCTTGGGGCGCCCATGGGGCGGGCCGCCCGCGGTGCCGGACCGGTCCGCTCGTCGTTTGGCCAGGTCAGATACCGGGCCCGGAGAAACCATGATTCGATCGCGTGTTCGATTTTGCGCCCCCGACAGGATTCGAACCTGCGCTCACGGCTCCGGAGTGCATGCCCCCTGGTCGCGGCTACCAGCGGGAACGTCCTCTGGGCTGCTTCCGTGGGGCGCGCCTGGGGCGTGCCTGGTTGCCCAGCGGCTCGGACGGCTCCGGGTCGCCCGTGAGATCCCCGCCATCGCCTCCCGCTTTCCTGCTAACGGAACTCCCAAATAGCCGAGGCGAGTACGCAGAGTGACGAAGCGGAGGTAGCCGGGCACCCTCGCCCGGACCGAACGCCGGCTCGGAGCGGCCGGCAGCTGCGCGGCTAGAAGCGGGGGGCCGTCCGCACGTTGAGTGGCGGGGTCAGGTGATCGGGGTGTGGCCCTGCGATCCGGCCGCCGGGCCCGCCGTTGGGGACATGAAGGTCTCCTCCTTTGAGGTCACCAGTGGGGGCCCTTCACGGCATTTTCGGGCTTGCGAGGAAGCGGGGCCTTCGCGACGGTGACCTTGATCCGGTCATGGTCCGCGCGGTCGTCGCACTCTCATACCCGCCGCCACGCGACGGTCCTCGGTTTCCCATCGGCCGGCGAGCCGGACTCCGTGGCGGAGCTGGGCAGTCAGGTAGGTGCGGAAGAAGGCATGGAAGACCGCGAGGTTTTCGCTCACCGCCTACGGGCCGGCGTGATGACCCGCCGGTGCCTTGCCGTCCCGCCCGGCGGGCGGGACGGCAAGACGATCGGCTCCGTACCATTTTTACCGGGGAGGCTGGGTGTTTGCGGGGCTTGCCGGGTGTTGCAGGCAGCGGCGCCCGGACCGGCGCGGTGGCCAGGTGCGGGAGGTCAGGACGCCGGCGGCGTAGGCGCGGGCGGCTAATTCTGCCCGGTTGCGTGCGTGGCTGCGGCGCAGCATCGCGCGCAGGTGCCCGGCGACGGTGTGGCCGCTGATGTTCATGCTGGTGGCCACTTCGTCGTTGGCTGCCCCGGCGGCGACCTGGCACAAGATGTCGAGTTCCCGTTCGGTGAAGTGCTCTGTGTGGCAGCAGCACGGCGCTGGCTGACCTGCCGGGGTGACCTCGTCCACCGTTGCCTCCCATAACGGCTGCGTCCCGCCGGGGCCCGTTCTTGCGGGCGGGCACACACGTACGGCGAAACGCCCGCCGGTTCCCGGGCGTTACACCGGCGCGGGTGGCTTCCCGGGGGGCGCGCGCCGGGCCTTGGCCGGTCCGTGACCCCGGTCAGCGCCCGGGCTGCAGGAGCCGCCGATGGGCGGCGGCTGCCTGCTGCTGACACGATCTGACTATCGAAAACCAGCCGATCTGGGGGTAGGCGCGGGACCGGGAACGGTTCAGGATCGGGTGTGAGTAGGCCGGTATTGACCCGGTTGACTCCTTCTGCGCGTTTCGCGCTGATGGAAAGCTGGTGAGGCAGGTCGCACAGCACAGTGATCTTGAAATTGCTTACCCGCGTTTACCGCTGGTGACCTGCTAGTCCCCGCTGTGTTCTGGGTTCTGTTCGCTGTTTTTTGCCAGGCCGGGGTTTAGGCCGGGTTCTTTAGCCTGGGCGATTCCTGGGTGGATGCTGCCTGCATCGGAAACGGTTTGAGGAGTGGCTGTGAATCGTGGTCGGGTGATGGGTGCGGCGCGCAGGTACGGCTGGTACGCGCCGCTGGTTGCCATGGTGGTGGCTGGGGTGCTGGTGGCGGTGGGAGCACCGCCGCAGGCGCTGGGCGGCCATGGCGGCTCCCGCCCGGCGCCCGCGGTTTTAGCGCCGGGCTCGAGCGGGTCGATCACCCACTATCCGTGGTGGGATCCGCGTGGCTGGCTCGGCGGTGGCGGTGCGGCGAAGCCGCGCACGATCGCGGCTGGCGGGGGGCCGCAGCGTGGCCGGCTGCCGCGCCAGGTGGCGGTCCCGGCGCCCCGGCGGGTACGGGAGCTGACCAGCCGCCGCACTGCGGATGCCCGCGTGTACCAGTTGTCGGATGGCCGGCTGCAGGCGGCGGTCTCGGCTGTCCCGGTCAACTACCGGGATTCCGGCGGCCGCTGGCAGCCGATCGACACGACCGTGTCCAGCACCGCCCGGCCAGGGTTCAGCTACGGCAGCACCTCGAACACGTTCGGGAGTTTCTTCGGCACCTCGGCGGGACGGCTGGTGCGCCTGGAGGCGCCGGGCGGGGGCTGGCTGGAGATCGGGACCGGCGGGGCGCACCCGGGTCGGCCGGTGGTGGCGGGGAACACGGTCACCTACCGGGGCATCGCGCCGGGGGTGGCGCTGTCGTATCAGGTGACGCCGGTGGCGCTGAAGGAGCGGATCATCCTGGCGTCGCCGTCGGCGGCGTCGTCGTTCTCGTTCACCGTCAAGGCGGGCGGCGGGCTGGTCCCCTACCAGCAGCGGGACGGGTCGATCGCGCTGTCGCGGGACGGGACCGGCGGACCGCCGGCGCTGGTGATCCCCCGGCCGTTCATGACCGATGCCCGCGGTGACCGGCGCTCCCCGTACGGGGTGTCGTGGAGCCCGGCGGTGTCCCAGCACGCGAGCTGGGATGCGACCACCTCGACGATGCGGATCACGGTGGCCGCCGATCCTGGCTGGCTGCGCCAGGCGGTGCGGGTGTTCCCGGTGGTGATCGACCCGACCATCGAGATCGCGCCGACACCCAGCGACGCCCAGAACACGATGATCATTTCTGATTCGGGTGAGTCGTCGGTGAATTACAGCAGCAGTTGGCGGCTGTCGGTCGGCACCGACTCGGGCGGCGCGGCCCGCGCGCTGGTGAAGTTCCCGCTGACCGGGATTCCGTCGGGCACCCAGATCGACTCGGCGGACCTGCGAATGTATTACGACCAGAACTTCGGCACCATGACCTCGACCATGACGGCCGAGGCGCACCAGGCCACCGCGGCCTGGGACGCCACCACCGCGACGTGGGACAACGCGAACAACATCGTCGGGCAGCTGGGCAGCAACCAGGTGGTGGTCGACGACTCCGACACCGCCGCCACCTCCGCCAGCGGCGCCTGGCCGACCGCGGCCGACTCCAGCGCGGTCGGCGGCGAGTACCGCTACGACCAGGACACGGTGTCCGGGGACACCTTCACCTGGGTGCCGCCGCTGACCGAGTCCGGCAGCTACCAGGTCGAGGCCCACTACGTGGCCAAGCCGAACGCCGCCACCGCCGCCCCCTACACCGTCTACTACAACGGCGGGTCGCAGACCTACCCGGTGAACCAGCAGTCCGGGTCGGGCGGGGTGTGGACGACGCTGGGCACCCAGCCGTTCACGGCCGGCACCACCGGCAAGATCGTGCTCGGCGACGGGCCCGCGTCGGCCAGCACCATGGTGCAGGCCGACGCGGTCCGGCTGACCAAGCCGGGCACTGTGGTGATCAGCCCCAGCGTGGCCAACGTCTGGGATTCGTTCCCCGTCCGCAACATCGTCCAGTCGTGGCTGGATGGCACCAGCCCGAACTACGGGTTCGTGGTCAAGGACGCCAACGAGACCACGCTGAACCAGGGCGGGGTCCGCTACGAGGCGTCCCGGTTCGCCTACCAGGGGGAGGTCGCGACCTACCCGCAGCTGGTGCTCACCTACGGCCGGCCCAGCGTGACGCTGAACCAGATAACCACCATCCACGCCACCGGCGCGGACCTGTCCTGGACCCCCTACACCGACCCGACGCCGGGCAGCAACCCGGGTGACGACCTGGCGGAGTACCAGGTGCACCGCAGCGTGTACCAGGCGTTCACCCCGTCGGCGTCGACGCTGGTGTCTCCGGTGGCGGCCGGGACCACGGCCTACTCCGACACCAGCGCGGTGCCCACCCCGGCCAGCTCCCCCGACCCGTTCGGGAACGCGTTCTACTACATGGTGGCCGTCAAGACCCAGGACGGGCAGATCATCGCGGGCCCGACCGGGCTGGTCCGGCTGCCCAAGGCCGGGTACGCGGTGAAGGTCATCGACGCGTCCGGGGACACCACGCTGTCCGCGGCGCAGCCGGCCACCAGCCAGGAGCAGCTGGCCGGGCAGCCGTGGCTGGCGGCGGGGGACAACTCCACCATCTACGGGGTGACCCGGACGGTGGTGAACTACCCGCCGCTGGCCAGCCAGGGAATCCCGGCCAGCGCCACGGTCACCGAGGCTCACCTGAAACTGTGGGGCTGGCAAAACAACAACACCGGCGGGGGCTCGGCCACCTATGAGGCGCATGCGCTGACCCAGGATTTCGACCCGGCCACCGCCACCTGGAACAACGCCTCGGCCAGCACGCCGTGGACCACGCCCGGCGGGGCCTACTCCGCCACCGCGGCCGGGACGGTGACCGGGCTCACCAACGACCCCAACCGGCAGAACTGGCCGGTTACCGCGGCGGTGCAGGACTGGCTGGCCAACCCCGCCGACGAGCACGGGCTGCTGGTCAAGCTGGCCGGCGAGACCAGCAAGGACCCGCAGGAACAGGAACTGTTCCTGAACAGCAGCGCCGCCGAGGCGGCGCTGCGCCCGGAGCTGGTGGTCACCTACCTGGACACCACGCCCCAGGACACCTACTACGTGCCGGGCCTGCCCGGCCGCCTGGCATCAGCGGCCAGCTACACCGTCCCGGTCACCGTGACCAACACCACCGGGACCACGCTGGCCGCGAGCGACTGGACGCTGTCCTACCACTGGACGCTGCCCGACGGCACCGACGTCAGCACCACCGCCAACCAGGCCCAGACCGCGCTGCCCGCCGACCTGCCCGCCGGCAACACCGTCACCATCAGCGCGCAGCTGACCACCCCGGACACCTCCGGCACCGGCAACGCCCGCACCGCCTACCAGCTCGGCTGGGACCTGTACAACAAGACCACCAGCACCTGGCTGTCCGGCACCAATCCCGGCGTGCCCACGATCGCGCCGCTGAACCAGCCCGCCTCGGTGGAGCAGCCGGGCTCCAACCTGCTGGGCCTGGAGAAGTTCTACCAGTACACCGGCGTGAACACCGGGTCCGGGTCGGCGCTGCTCAACAACGCCGGCAACGGGAACGTGGTGTGGTCCTACAACCCGTTCTCCCACCCGTCGCGGGGGTTCGCCACCTTCGTGCGGCTGGCCTACAACTCGATGGACACCACCAACTCGTCGATGGGGTTCGGCTGGTCGCTGCAGGCCTCCACACTGATGCGGCTGGGCACCCCGCTGGACTTCCAGCCCAAACCCCCCGCCAACACCACCACGGTCACGCTCACCGACGGGGACGGCACCAGCCACTGGTTCACCTGGAACGCCGCCACCAGCCAGTGGCTGTCCCCGCCGGGGGTGCACTACTACCTGCAGCAGGAAGCGATCTGCGACCCGTCGGGCAAGACCGAGAACGCGCGGGCGTGGCTGCTGACCCGCCCCGACCGCACCCAGTTCTGGTTCGACTGCCAGGGCTACCAGACCGCGGTCATCGACCACAACGGCAACGAGGCCGACTTCACCTACACCGAGCGGAACTCGAACAACCAGCCGGTCAAGTTCCTGGACTACATCACCGACCCGGCCGGCCGGCAGACCCTCACGCTCAGCTACTACGCCAAGGGCGACACCTACAGCTACATCGACGCCAACGGCAACGTGGCGTCGGGCACGAACCTGACCAACCCGAAGATCATCGACGAGGTCAAGTCCATCACCGACATCTCCGGGCGGGCGATCACCTTCCTGTACACCACCCAGGGCCTGATGGCGCAGATGACCGACGGGTCGGGCAGCACGGTCAAGACGTTCAAGTTCGGCTACGACATGACCCAGGGCAACAAGAACGTCAAGCTTGTCTCGGTCACCGACTCGCGCCAGCATGCCACGCAGCTGGCGTATTACACCGCGCCGCAGGACCCGAAGTTCAAGTGGAGCCTGAACACGATCACCGACCGGCGTCTCGGCACCACCAGCTTCGCCTACACCGAGCCCGCCGGCGGGGGCATCCAGACCGTGGTCACCGACCAGGACACCCATTCCAGCACCTACCTGATGGACACCACCGGCCGCCCGGTCCAGGTCACCAACGCCAAGAGCCAGGTCACCAAGCTGGCCTGGGACGGTGACAATAACGTCACCAGCCTGACCGCCGACAACGGCGCGCAGACCACCTGGACCTACGACCCGAACACCGGGTACCCGCTGACGAAAAAGGACGCCCAGGCCAACCACGACGGCACCGCCGGGACTACCTACACCTACCAGACCGGGCTGTCCGGGCACATCGCCGACCTGACCTCGCTGCTGACCCCGCAGCAGCGGCTGTGGACCTTCGGCTACGACGCGAACGGGAACATCACCTCGGTCACCAAACCCCTCGGGAATGCCTCCGGCGCCACCGCCGGGTCCTACACCACGCACTACACCTACGACACCAGCGGGGACCTGCTGTCCGCCAAGGACCCCGACGGCAACACCACCACCTACGCCAGCTACGACCCGACCGGGTACCCGCAGCAGATCACCGACGCGCTCACGCACGCCACCAGCTACGTCTACTCGTCCACCGGCCAGGTCACGTCGGTCACCGACCCGCTGGGCCACACCACCACCCAGGCGTATGACATTTTCGGCAGGCCCGGGCAGAAGGTGGTGCCCAAGATCCAGGCCAGCGGCGTGTACATCACCACCCCCGCCCCGGTCTACGACGGCAACGACAACGTCACCCAGTCCACCGCGCCCAACGGCGCCGTCACCACCTACGCCTACAACGCCGGGGATCAGCTGACCTCGAAGGTCACCCCGGCAGATACCGGCACGCCCCCGTCCCCGACGACCACCTACACCTACGACGCGGACGGCAACCTGGCCACCACGACGCAGCCGGACGGGAACGTCTCCGGCGCCACCCCCGGCTCCTACACCACCAGCTACGGCTACGACCAGATCAACGAGCAAACCAGCAGCACCGACGCGGCCGGCGGCGTCATCAGCTACGGGTACAACGACGTCGGTGACCGCACCAGCATCACCGACCCGAAAACCAACCAGACCCAGTCCTTCTACAACCTCAACCACCAGCTCACCCAGACCACCGACCCGGCCGGCAACACCACCAAGGCCGGCTACGACCTGGACGGCCTGGCCATCTCTGCCACCGATAAGAACGGCAACACCACCCTGAACACCCTGGATGCCGACGGGCAGCTCACCCAGCAGCAGGTCCCCGCCCAGGCCCCCGGCGCCGCCGTCAGCTACGACACCACCCAGTACGCCTACGACCAGGCCGGCAACCGGACCAAGGTGATCAGCCCGCGCGGCGTCGCCTCCGGCATCAGCGGCGCCTACACTACGCAGACCCAGTACAACGCCGACAACCAGGTCTCCGCCCAGCTATCGGCCTACAACCCCAGCGACCCCGTCTACAACACCCCCGCCACGACCAGCTACAGCTACGACAACGCGGGCCGGCTGTCCTCTGTCAGCGCTCCGCCATCTGGTACGCAGCCGGTCCGCAACCTCACCAGTTACGCCTACTTCGACAACGGCTGGGCCAAGTCCTCCACCGACCCGTGGAACATCACCGCCAGCTACGACTACACCAGCCTCGGCGAGCAGTCCACCCGCACCATCACCTCCGCCGGCGGGGACATGTCCCGCACCATGACCTGGGGCTACTACCCCGACGGGAAACTCGCTTCGGTCGCCGACAACGGGGTACCCACCGGCCTGTACTCCGAGGAGGTCGACAACTCCGACGCCGGCAACGCGCACTGGACCGGCACCTGGCCGGCCTCCACCAGCGGCACAGGATATGAAGGCTACAACTACCAGACACATGCCGCTGGGACCGGCACCGACACCTTCACCTGGCACCTGAACATCCCCGCCGACGGCAACTACACCGTCTACGTCAAGTACCCCGCTGTCTCCGGCGCCGCCACCACCGCGTCGTTCAAGGTCACCTACTCCGGCGCGACCGCCACCGTCGCGGTCAACCAGACCAAGAACTCCGGCACCTGGGTCTCCCTCGGCAAATGGGCGTTCACCCAGGCCGGCACCGGGCAGCAGGTCACCCTGGCAGAAAACAGCGGCGGGGCCGTGGTCGCCGACGCGGTCAAGGCCGTCCGCGACAAGACCGGTACCACCAACACCGCCCACCACAACTTCGGCTATACCTACGACACCAACGGCAACCTCACCGGTATCAGCGACACCAGCCCTGGCACCGCTATCCCCACCTACGTGATGGCCTATGACCAGCTCAGCCGGCTCACCAGCGTCATCGAGACCAACTCCGCGGGGACCTCCGCGGGCACCACCACCTACGGATACGACGCCGACTCCAACCTCACCAGCCGCAACGACGGCGGCCCCACCACGGCGACGTTCACGTA
>WNFG01002038.1_pt1 | contig 17041 bp, 18 predicted proteins | sample 5400431 | NCBI WGS metagenome assembly WNFG01 (sample SAMN13153346, study PRJNA577476) | soil metagenome | isolation source: 120 cm saprolite under Douglas fir tree site 2 hole 3 replicate 2 | place: USA:California | collected 2015-04-18 | reverse complement strand
CGCGCTGGCCCTGGCGCAGGCGCGGATCGTCGCGGCCGCGCTCGGCGGCGACGTCGAGCTCCACGTCATCAGCACTGCCGGCGACCGGAGCGATCGGCCGATCCGTGAGCTCGGCGACGGCGTCTTCGTGACCGCGATCGAGGACGCCCTCCGCGCGGGAGCCATCGACATCGCGGTCCACTCGCTCAAGGACCTGCCCACGCTCGAGCCGCCCGATCTCGCGATCGCCGCCGTCCCCCCGCGCGAGGATCCGCGCGACCTCGTCATCGCGCGCGGCCGCGGCGGATGGCGCGCGCTGCGCGCGGGCGATCGGGTGGGGACGTCGAGCCCGCGGCGCGACGCGTTCCTGCGGGCGCTCGCGCCGGGGATCGTCTGCGCGGAGATCCGCGGGAACGTCGATACGCGCCTGCGCAAGGTGCGGGACGGCGACTACGACGCGACCGTGGTCGCAGCCGCGGGTCTCCGGCGCCTGGGAATCGCATTCTCCGACGACGAGGCGTTACCGATCGAGCTCTGCCCGCCGGCACCCGGACAGGGAGCGCTCGCGGTGCAGATGCGGGCGGACCATCCCCTGTTCGAGCGCGTCGCCGCCGCGCTCGACGACGGCGCCACGCGCGCCGCGGTGGAGACCGAACGCGAGGTGCTCCGCCTGGCCGGCGCGACGTGCGCGCTTCCCCTCGGCACGTACGCGCGCCTCGCGCGCGACGAGATCGTCATCGACGCCGCGATCGCCGGCGACGCCGGGATCCGTCGCGCACGCGCCCGCGGCGTCGCGCCGCGCGACGTCGCGCGCCGGATCGCGGACGAGCTTGGAGTGATGGCTCATGCCTGAGCCGCGCCGCCGCGTCGCGGTGCTCACGCGGCGCCGCGAGGACAACGCCGCGCTCGCGGGTCAGCTGCGGGCATCAGGCACGGAGGTCATCGAGCTGCCCTGCGTGCGCACCGAGCAGCTCGAGGACGTGAGCGAGCTCGCAGCGGCGATCCGCGAGCTTGCGGCTGACGACTGGCTCGTCGTCACGAGCCGCGCCGGCGCCGACGCCGTCGCGCGGGCGGCGCGACCATCGGCGCGCGTCGCCGCGGTCGGCCGTGTCACCGCGGCGCGTCTGGAGACGCATGGCGTCGCGGTCACGTACATACCGCCCACGCCGAGCGGCGCGGTCCTCGCGCGGGGGCTGCCGCTCGCGCGCGTCGCTCTCCTTGCGCGCTCTGATCGCGCGCTGACCGATCTGCCCGAGATCCTTCGCGCGCGCGGTTTCGAGGTCCGCGAGGTCATGGCCTACCGGACCGATCCGCGCGCCGACGGGGACCTCGCGCCCGTCCGGTCCGCGCTCGCCGATTGGATGCGCGATGTGCACGTCTTCGTGGCGTCGCCGAGTGCCGTGGAGGCCTTCGCTATCGCGACCGGCGAGCTCGCCGCCAACGCGACCTTTCACGTGGCGGGCAGCGCGACCGAGGCGTTCGCGCGCATACGCGTGCCGCTCGCGCGCATCCAACGAGCCGAGGAGGGCTTCGATGTCGTCGACACTTGAGCGTGTCCTGCCGGCCTTCGCGCGCCACCGTCGCCTGCGCCGCACTCCGGCGCTACGGCGGCTGGTCCGGGAGACGCGTCTCGACCCGGCTTCGTTCGTCCTGCCGATCTTCGTCGACGCGCGGATCGCCGTGCCCGAGCCGATCGGCTCGCTGCCCGGCCACTCGCGCTGGCCGGTCTCTCGAGCGAGCGAGATCGCCGAGCGCGCGGCCCATGCGGGCATCGGCGGACTCTTGCTGTTCGGCCTGCCGGCGGAGAAGGACGACCTCGGCTCGGGTGCGAGCGATCCCTTCGGGCCCGTACCCATGGCGCTGCGCGCGATCCGCGCGACGGTCCCGGACATCGCGCTCCTGGCGGACACCTGCCTGTGCGAGTACACCGCGCACGGTCACTGCGGCGTGCTCGACGCGGACGGTGCGGTCGACAACGACGCGACGCTGCCCCTGCTCTCAGCGGCGGCGGTCGCGTACGCCGAGGCCGGCGCTGACCTCGTCGCGCCCTCGGACATGATGGACGGCCGGGTCGCGGCGATCCGCGCGGCGCTCGATCGATCCGGCCGGGCGAACACGGCCATCCTCGCGTACGCCGCGAAGTTCGCGAGCGCGTACTACGGGCCGTTCCGCGAGGCCGCGGAGTGCGCACCATCGTTCGGCGATCGCACGGGCTACCAGATGGATCCGCCGAACGGCCGCGAGGCGCTGGTGGAGATGGCGACCGATGCAGCCGAGGGCGCGGATCTCCTGATGGTGAAGCCCGCAGGACCCTACCTTGACGTCATCGCGGCGGCGCGCGGTCGGTTCGACCTGCCGCTCGCGGCATATCAGGTCAGCGGCGAATACGCGGCGGTCCACGCCGCGGCGGAGCGCGGCTGGCTCGATCTCGAGCGGGCCGCCACCGAGTCCCTCGTCGCGATCGCCCGCGCGGGTGCGGATGTCATCGTCACCTACTTCGCGCTGGAGGCTTCGTCGTGGCTGCGCCGGTAACGACCCGCAACACCGACCTGCTCGGGCGCGCACGAGCGCTCATGCCGGGCGGGGTGTCGAGTCCCGTGCGCGCCTTCGGCGCTGTCGGCGGCGAGCCGCCGTTCATCGTCGAGGGCGAGGGCTCGCGCGTGCGCGATGTGGACGGCAACGAGTACATCGACCTGATCTGCTCGTGGGGCCCGCTCATCGCCGGCCACGCGCATCCGGCGGTCGTCGCGGCGATCGTCGCACAGGCCGCGCGGGGCACGACCTTCGGCCTGCCGACCCCCGGAGAGATCGCGCTCGCGGAGCGGATCGTCACCGCGATGCCGGTCGTCGAGATGGTGCGCTTCGTCTCGTCGGGCACCGAGGCTGCCATGAGCGCGCTGCGGTTGGCGCGTGCCGCGACCGGGCGCGATCGGATCCTGAAGTTCGCGGGCTGCTATCACGGTCACTCCGACTCGCTGCTCGCGAAGGCGGGCTCGGGAGTCGCGACGCTCGGGCTCCCCGATTCGGCCGGCGTCACCGTCGGGACCGCGAGGGACACGCTGACCGTCGCGTACAACGACGGCCCTTCCGCACAGCGGATGGCTCGTGAGGTGCCGCTGGCCGCGATCATCGTCGAGCCGTACGCCGGGAACATGGGTTGCGTCCCGCCCGAGCCGGGCTTCCTCGCGTCCCTGCGCGCGATCTGTGATGAGACCGGCGCGCTGCTCGTGTTCGACGAGGTCATCACCGGCTTCCGCATCGCACGCGGGGGCGCGACGGTACGTACCGGCGTGCGTCCGGACATCGTGTGCCTTGGGAAGATCATCGGCGGCGGCCTACCGGTCGGCGCGTACGGCGGGTCGCGCGCGCTCATGTCGCACGTCGCGCCGCTCGGTCCCGCATATCAGGCCGGGACGCTCTCCGGGAATCCACTGGCGATGGCCGCGGGTGTCGCGACGCTCGATCTCCTCGATGCCAGCGCGTACGCGAGGCTCGAGGCGCTCGGTGTCGCGCTCGAGCTGGGTCTGGGGGTCTCCGCCCACGCGGTGACCGTCCCGGTCCGGGTGCAGCGGGCGGGCTCGCTGCTCACGCTGTTCTTCACCGATCGCCGCGTGCGGAACGAGGAGGACGCGCGGACGTCCGACCGCGCGCGCTTCGCGTTGTTCCACCGCGGGATGCTCCGGCGCGGCGTGCTGCTCCCGCCGTCGCAGTTCGAGTGTCTGTTCATCTCGCTCGCGCACACCGATGCGGACATCGACCGCGTGGTGGCTGCCGCCGCCGCGACGCTGAAGGAGATCTGACCAAATGAATGAGCTGTACCGCTACCTGACGTTGGCCGTGACGCCGGAATGGCGGCGCCTGCCGGGCGCCGAGCGCGCCGCGCACAAGCGCGAGCTCGCTCACGCGACCGAGGGCGACGTGCGCGTGCATGCGTACTCGCTCGCGGGCACGCGCGCCGACGCCGACCTGCTGCTGTGGTGCGTGGCCGACGAGCTCGAGCAGCTCCAGGAGCTCGAGGCGCGCCTCGCGTCGACCCGGCTCTGGGCCTACGCGACGCGGCCGTACGCATACCTCGCGGCGCGGCGGCGGTCGCAGTACCTGGCGGGCCACAGCCACACCGGGAGCGAAGCGGCGAGGGTCGAGGCCGGGCCGGTGGGGGACCAGCCGTACCTGGTCGTGTATCCGATGACGAAGAAGCGGGCGTGGTACGCATTGCCCTCCCAAGAACGGTCGCGGATCATGGCGGCCCACTTCGCCGTCGGCCATCGCTACCCGGACATCCGCATCCACACCGGCTACAGCTTCGGCATCGACGACCAGGAGTTCGTCGTCGCTTTCGAGGTGCCCGACGTCCGGCGGTTCCTCGCGCTCGTCGCCGATCTGCGCGAGACCGAGTCGTCCGCGTACACGGAGCGCGAGACGCCGATCTTCGTCGGCACGGCGATGCCCCTCGCACGCGCGCTGGATCTCGTCGACGGCGCGGCCGTCCGCGTGGCGGCGGTGTCATGACCGCCCCGCTCATCGTCCGGGCGCTGCGGCGCGAGGCCGTGGAACGGACGCCGGTCTGGTACATGCGGCAGGCCGGCCGCTGCCTCGCGGAGTACCGCGTGCTGCGCGAGCGATACGGCATCCTCGAGATGGCGCGGACGCCCGAGCTCTGCGCGCGGGTGACTCGTATGCCCGTCGAACGTCTCGGCGTCGACGCGGCGGTGCTCTATGCGGACATCATGCTGCCCCTCGACGGCATGGGCGTGCCGTTCCACATCAAGCCCGACATCGGCCCGATCGTCGAGCGTCCGGTGCGGACCGCGGCCGATGTCGATGCGCTGCGCATCATCCCTGCCGAGGAGGCGACGCCCTACCTCTTCGAGACGATCCGCGCGCTGCGACGTGACCTTCCGGCTGCGATCGCGCTCATTGGTTTCTGCGGCGCGCCCTTCACCCTGGCGTCCTATCTGATCGAGGGCGGTCCGTCGCGGGACCACGCGCGCGCGAAGCGGATGCTGCAGGGCGAACCCGCGCTGTGGGCGCGCCTCATGGACACCCTGGCCGAGGTTCTCGCGCGCTATCTGCGCGCGCAGGTCGCGAGCGGGGTCGACGTGGTGCAGGTCTTCGACTCGTGGGCCGGCGTGCTCTCGCCCGAGGATTACGCGGCGTCGGTCCTGCCGTGGTCGGCGCGCCTCTTCGCCGCGCTCGACGGTACCGTGCCGCGCATCCACTTCGCCACGGGCAACCCCGCCCTGCTCCCGCTCCTCGGTCGCGTCGACTGCGAGGCCGTGTCCGTCGACTGGCGCGCGCCGCTCGACGAGGCCTGGGAGGCGATCGGCGATCGCGCGATCCAGGGCAACCTCGACCCGGCCGTCTGTCTCGCGCCGTGGCCGGTCGTCGAAGCGCGCGCGCTCGACGTGCTGCGCCGCGCCGGACGGCGGCCCGGTCACGTGTTCAACCTCGGGCACGGTGTCCTTCCGGACACCGAGGCCGATGTCCTTGCGCGACTCGCGGCTCTCGTGGGCGAGCGGACCGCGGCGGTCCCGGCGTGACGACCGGCGTCGTGCTGATGACCTATGGCGCACCGGCGGGCGAGGCCGACCTACCGCGCTACCTCGCTGCCGTCCGCGGCGGCCGCGCACCCGATCCCGCGCTGGTGACCGAGATGGCGCGCCGCTACGCGCTCATCGGCGGCTCGCCGCTGATCGCGCGCACGGTCGAGCAGGCCGGCGCCCTCGAGCGTGTGCTCGGTGGCGACCACGCCGCCGCGGCGGGCATGCGCTTCTCCGCTCCCTCGATCGGCGAAGCGGTCGCAGCCCTGGCCGACCGCGGGGCGACGCGTCTTGTCGGCATCTGCATGTCGCCGCAGTGGTCGCCGCTGCTGATGTCCGGCTACGAGCGCGACCTGCGCGCGCAGGCCGAGCGCCGCTCGCTGCCGGTCGCGCTCGCTCCGGCGTGGCATCGGGAGCCGTGCTTCATCGAGGCGCTGGCCGGCAGCGTGCGCGAGTCCCTTCGCGGGATACCCGACGCGTTCGTCGTCCTTACCGCCCACAGCCTCCCGCGACGCGTGTTCGATTCCGAGCCGGACTACATCGCGCAGCTGCGCGAGACCGGCGAAGCCGTGGCCGCGGCCGCGGGCCTCGAGTCCGAGCGCTGGCGCTGGGCGTATCAGAGCGCGGGGCACACGCAGGAGGACTGGCTGCGGCCCGATCTGGTCGAGCTCTTCCCAGAGCTCGCCGCGTCGGGCGCGCGCGATCTGCTGGTCGCGCCGGTGCAATTCCTCGCCGATCACCTCGAGGTCCTGTACGACCTCGACATCGCCGCAGCACAGCAGGCGCGATCGGCCGGCCTCGACTACCACCGGGTCGCGATGCCGAACGCGCGCCCGGAGTTCGTCGCCGCGCTGGCCGAGGTCGCGCGCGCGACGGAGCGTTCGCTCCTCGCGCAGGTGGGCTAGCTCTCGGCGCGGCGCCCCAGCGCGCGGGACACGTGCGCGGGAAGCTCGTGACCGAGCTCGGTCGCGAGCCATCCGCTCGTCGCGACGATCGCATCGAGATCCACGCCCGTTGCGATCGCGCTGCCGCGGCAGAGCCACAGGAGGTCCTCGGTCGCGAGGTTGCCGCCCGCCATCTTGGCGAAGGGCGAGCCGCCGATTCCGCCGGTCGACGTGTCGAACGTCGTGACACCGTGGGCCAGCGCGACCATCACGTTCGCGAGGGCCTGGCCATACGTGTCGTGAAAGTGCATCGCGATAGGCGCCGTCGGGATCCGCGCCGTCGCCAGCGCGGACAGGAGCGCGTCGACCTCGCCGGGCGCCCCAACGCCGCTGGTATCGCCCAGCGACAGCTCGTCGCAGCCCATGTCCAGCAGGCGGCGGCACGAGTCGGCGACGATCGCGTGAGGCGTCGGGCCGTCCCACGGATCTGCCACGATCATCGAGAGGTAGCCGCGCACCCGCAGGCCGCCGTCCTTCGCGCGCCGAACGAGCGGGGCGTAGCCATCGAGCGCTTCCGCCCGCGAGCGATTCAGGTTCTTGCGCGAGTACGACTCGGACGCGGACGCGAACACCGCGATCTCCGTGACGCCGACGGTCAGCGCGCGCTCGAGGCCGCGCTCGTTCGGCACGAGCACCGGGTACCGCACGCCCGGCCGTCGCTTGAGCGCGCGCAGCAACTCCTCGGCATCCGCGAGCTGCGGCACGGCTTTCGGGCTCACGAACGACGTGGCCTCGATCACCGTGTGACCCGCTTGAGCGAGGCGATCGATGAACGCGAGCTTCGTCTCGGTCGGCAGTGTCCGCGCCTCGGCCTGCAGGCCGTCGCGCGGCGCGACTTCGACCAGCCGGAGGTTCGATGGAAGACGCATCACGGACGCATCCTAGTTAGAGTCCACGCCGATGGAGCGGGAGCGCAGGGCGGGGAACGTCAGGCGGCGCGAGGAGTTCGCGGGGCCAGTTGAGCTCGCGCGCTTCTTCGAGCCGGGACGCGACTACGCCGAAGCGGACGTCAACCTGATCCTCGGCCGCGTGCATCGCGACTTCGCCAGCCTGCGCCGGTACCTCATCGACGAGCGCTTCCTCGCGCGCGACCACGGAACGTACCGGCGGCTCTGATGGAATTCCAGGACGTCGTCCGCAAGCGGAAAATGGTCCGCAGCTTCGAGGATCGCCCGGTCGATCACACGATCGTCGAGCGCATGCTGGCCAATGCGCAGCGCGCTCCGTCGGCGGGCTTCAGCCAGGGCTGGGCCTTCGTGGTGCTCGAGGGGAAAGCTGAGACCGCGCGCTACTGGGAGGCGCTGTGGCCCGAGCCGCGGCGCAGCGCGTTCGGCTGGCCGGATATGTTCAACGCGCCGGTGCTCATCGTGTGTCTCTCGAACAAGACACAGTATTTAGACCGATATGCGATGGACGATAAAGGTTGGACCGACCGCGACGAGAAGCGCTGGCCGGTGCCGTACTGGGACATCGACACGGGCATGGCGGCGATGAACATCCTCCTCACCGCCGTTGACGCCGGTCTGGGCGCGGTCTTCTTCGGCATCTTCGACCAGGCGACGCTCCACTCGACGTTGGGGGTCCCTGACACGTACAGCGCGATCGGGACGATCGCCATCGGCCATCCGAAGGCGAAGGATCGCCCCTCGCCGTCACTGAAGAACGTCGGACGGCGACCGGCGCGGGACGTCGTGCATCGCGGGAAGTGGTGACGACCCCGCGCTGGTGAGCTACGCGGGGACTTCGGGCTCGAACTCTGCGAGGCGCTGACCGCGCTCGACCTGCTGTCCGACCGAGGCGAGCACGCGCTTCACCAGGCCGTCGGCGGGCGCCTCCACCCGCAGCTCCATCTTCATCGCTTCGACGACGAACAGGAGATCGCCGCGACGAACGCGCTGGTCCGCCCGCGCCTGTGCGCCGATGACGACGCCGGGCATCGGCGCGGCGACCTCGGAGGCGAGCGCGGCGTCGAGCTCGCGACGGGGCGGCGCAGCGTCGAGCTCGACGGTGCGGCCGCCGAGACCGATCCAGATGCGCGTGCCATCGCGCGCGGCCGCGCCCGGCGCGCCGTCGAGCGTCCACGCGTGCGGCTCGCTCGCGTCTCGCGCGGCGCGATGCCCGCCGATCGCGTACGGGCCGGCGCCGCTCACGCGTGCGACATGCTCGCGCGCGGCCTCGTGCAGGACCACCGTCGTTTGCGGCGCCTCGCCGATGCGGAACGCGCCGCGCTCGCTCCAGGGATCGCCAGTGGTACGCGAGCCGTCGGCGACGGCGGCGGCAGCGAGGGCCAGCGCTCTCTCGGCGAACGCCGCGGCCTCCGGGGCGGCTTCATGCCCATCGAGCGCGAGGTTCTCGAACTCGCGCGCGACGAGTTCGGTGTCGATCTTTCCGCGGACCACGTCGGGGTGCGCCGCGAGCGCGCGCAGGAATGGAAGGTTCGTGCGCACGCCGAGGACCTCGGTGGACGCGAGCGCCTCGTCGAGCTTCGCGAGCGCCAGCTTGCGGTGCGGGCCGTGAGCGATGAGCTTGGCGACGAGCGGGTCGTAGTGGCGCGTGACCTCGTTGCCCTCCTCGTAGCCGGCGTCGACCCGCACGCCGTCGGGCCAGCGCACGTGCAGGAGCGGACCGGTCGAGGGGAGGAAGCCGGCGGCCACGTCTTCGGCGTAGAGGCGCGCCTCGATGGCGTGTCCGCGCGGCGCCGGCTCGCCCAGCGCGAGGCGCTCACCCTGCGCGATGCGCAGCTGCTGCTCGACCAGATCGACATCCCACACCAGCTCGGTGACCGGATGCTCGACCTGGAGCCGCGCGTTCACCTCGAGGAAAAAGAACGCGCCTCGCTCGTCGACCGCGAACTCGACCGTGCCCGCGCCGAGGTAGTTGGCCTCGCGCGCGACCGCGATCGCCGCCTCGGCGATCGCCTTCCGTTGCCTGTCGTCGAGCGACGGCGCGGGCGTCTCCTCGAGCACCTTCTGATGGCGCCGCTGCGTCGAGCAGTCGCGCTCGCCCAGCGCGGTGACCGCGCCGTGCGCATCGGCGAGGATCTGCACCTCGATGTGCCGCGGTCGCTCCACGAGGCGCTCGAGCAGCAGGCGCTCGTCGCCGAAGGACGCGGCCGCGATGCGGCGTGCCTTCGCGAGCGCGTCACGCAGTGCGACCTCGTCCCGCACCCGTTGCATGCCGATGCCGCCGCCACCGGCGACGGGCTTCACCATGACCGGATAGCCGATGCGCCGCGCGGCATCGAGGAACGTCTCGTCGCGCTGGTCCTCGCTCCACTGGCCGGGGAGCACGGCAACGCCCGCGGCGCGTGCGATGTCCTTGGCCCGTGCCTTGTCACCGAGCGCGGCGAGCGCCGCGGGCGTCGGCCCGACGAAGCGCAGACCCGCGCGTTCGATCGCCTCAGCGAAGGCAGGCGATTCCGCCAGGAAGCCGTATCCGGGATGGATCAACGTCGCGCCGCTCTCGCGGGCGGCGGCGAGGATCCGGTCGGGATCGAGATACGACTCGCGCGCGGGCGGTGGTCCGATGCGGACCGCGACATCGGCCTCACGCACGAACGGGAGCGAGGCGTCGGCATCCGAATGCACCGCCACCGTCCGCATGCCCATGCGCCGCGCGGTGCGGAAGATGCGACGGGCGATCTCGCCGCGATTCGCGACGAGGAGGGCGGTCACGTGTCCCAGCGCGCCTTGCGCTTCTCGAGGAAGGCGCGCATGCCCTCCTGTCCCTCGGGGCTCACCCGCAGACCGGCGATCCACTCGATCGTGAGCTCACGCACATCCGCGGGCGAACGGCCGGCGACCTCGCGCACCAGACGCTTCGCGGCGCGTACGGCGTTGGGTCCGCCCGCTACGACCGCGTCGACGTAGAGCGTGAGCGTCGCGTCCAGCTCCGCTGGCGCCGCGACCGCCTCCACCAGACCGACCTCGAGGGCGCGTGGCGCATCGAAGCGCAGGCCGCTGGTGAAGAGCGCGGTCGCGTGTCCGCGCCCGATCTTCTGCACGACGTAGGGCGATACGACGGACGGCATGATGCCGAGGCGGACCTCGGTGAAGCCGAAGACCGCCTCGCTCGACGCGATGGCGATGTCGGCGACCGCGACGAGCCCCGCGCCGCCGCCCAGCGCGGCGCCCTGCACTCGCGCCAGCAGGGGCATCTCGAGGTCGTGGAGGGCGGCGAACATCGCCGCGAGGGCGCGCGAGTCGGCGAGGTTCCGCTCGCGGCCGAAGTCGATCATGCTCTTCATCCAGTTCAGATCGGCGCCGGCGCAGAAGGTGTCACCCTCGGCCCCGAGCACGACCGCCCGCGCATCGTGCGGCACGGCCGCGGCGGCGGCGGTGAGCGCCGCGATGAGCTCGGCATCGAACGCGTTGCGCCGATCGGGGCGCGTCAGCGTGAGCCAGGTCACACCGCGCGCGTCGGAGGAGGATCGGACGAGGGCCTCAGCCACAGGTGACGTGAGGCTAGTGGAAAGTCTTCTCCCCGGCGCGGATCGGCAGGTCGAGCCAGTTCTCACGCGGCGGCAACGGGCAGCTCCAGTCGTCGTTGTAGGCGCAGTACGGGTTGTACGCGCTGTTGAAGTCGAGATCGTACGTGTCGCCTTCGAGCCGATGCGCCTCGACGTAGCGACCCGAGCCATACGTCTCGCCGCCGCTGGTCGCGTCGCGGAAGGGAACGAAGAGCTCGTCCCCCTGTTCATACGCGAGCAGCCCGATCTCGCGATCGCCCATCGTGAACCGAAGCGTTCCCGCGCGCGGCAGATGCTGGATCTGCCCATCGCTCGTCTGGATGTCCTCGTACTCGGTGGTCGCGGGACGTTCCAGGACCGCCTCGAAGTGGAACGCGGGATCGGCCTCGAAGTAGGGGAGTCCGGCGAACTTCGCGCGCTGGTCGTGGGTGAGCGGCGAGTCGCCGCCGCGCGCGAAGAACTCGTCCTTCATCGCGCGGATCTCGGCGAGCTCCATCAGCCGACCGCCGGATCGCGCAGCAACACGACGAGCTCGCCATCGGCGACGCGCGCACCGGCCTGGTTCGCGATCTCGGCGCGCAGCGTCACGATGGGCTTGTCGGGCCGCACCTTCGTGACTTCGAGCGTGCCGGTGATCGTGTCGCCGGGACGGACCGGCGCGAGGAAGCGGACGCGCTGCTCGAGGAACACGCTGCCTGGGCCGGGCAGATCCATGCCCAGCAGGGCCGAGAGGAGCGACGCGGTCACCGCGCCGTGCGCGATGTGGCCGTCGAACCCGATGCGCCGCGCGAAGCCGTCGTCGAAGTGCACCGGATTCCGGTCGCCCGAAAGGCGCGCGAACGCCTCGATCTGATCGTCAGTGACGGTCATGGAGCGTTCGGCTCGTTCGCCGACGCGCGGCATGCGCATCGGGCGAGGGTAACGCGCTGGGCTAGTCGGCGGGTGCTGCCTGAAGCTGATCGAACGCCGCGACGGCGTCGGCGATCACTTGTCCATTGACGTTCGGAGAGAGCGTGTAGCGCACCACGTTTCCCTCGCGCCGGCCGGTGACCGCGCCGAGATCCCGGAGCACCTTGAGGTGCTGGCTGGTGGCCGAGCGGCTGCGTCCGATCACGCGTGCGAGGTCGCCCGCGGCGAGCGTGGTGTCGGCGCTGAGCGCGCGGAGGATCTTCACGCGCGTCGGGTCGCACAGGGCGTCGAGGAGCTGCTCCATCCGCCGCTCCTCGCGCGGAGCAAGCATCTTCCTCTCCGCCGACGCCACGGCCGTGGGGTCGAGGGCGCGGTCGGGCACGCCGTTCCCCATCGCAAACCTCCGCTCGCTCGTTAGTTGCTTATGACCCATGCAGGCTGTGTACCGGACCACCGACCCTGATAACAGTTTCGTAACGGCGCAACTTGCGATTACGGGCCGTCACCGTCGAGGCTGCGACCAGTGACGCGTGTGCTGGTCCTCGACGATGACGTGACCGTCGCTGATCTGATCCGCATCGTGCTGGAGGATGCGGGTTACGACGTGGCCGCGTCGCACAGTGCGAGCGAGTTGCCCGACGGCCCCTTCGCCTGCGTGGTCACCGATCTCATGACCATCGTCCTCTACGACACGGAGGCGGCTCGTGAGTACCTTCTCCGCCTCGGCGAGCGCTATCCGCAGGTCCCGCTGATCGTCGTGACCGGCCACGGGGGGGCTCTGCGCGACAAAGATCGACTCGGTGTGCGCCGCGTGATCGTGAAGCCGTTCGACGTGGACCGTTTGGTACGCGCGGTGGGCGAGGCGATCACATCCTGAAGATGCCGTAGCGCGGCGCCTCGATGGGCGCGTGGCGCGCGGCGGCGATGCCCAGCGCGAGCACAGCGCGCGTGTCCAGCGGGTCGATGACGCCGTCGTCCCACAGCCGCGCGGTCGAGTAGTACGGCGAGCCCTGCGTCTCGTACTGCTCGCGGATCTTCGTCTTGAATTGCTGGCGCTCGGCATCGCTCGCGAACGTGCCGACCATCGAGAGCACCATCGCGGCCTGCTCCCCACCCATGACGCTGATGCGCGCGTTCGGCCACATCCAGAGCTGGCGCGGCTGGTAGGCGCGGCCGTTCATGCCGTAGTTCCCCGCGCCGAAGCTGCCGCCGATGATCACGGTGAACTTCGGGACGGCCGCGCATGCGACGGCGGTCACCATCTTCGCGCCGTCCTTGGCGATGCCGCCGGCCTCGTACTCCTTGCCGACCATGAACCCGGAGATGTTCTGCAGAAACACCAATGGGATCCGCCGCTGATCGCAAATTTCGATGAAGTGCGCGGCCTTGAGGGCCGATTCGCTGAACAGCACGCCGTTGTTCGCCACGATGCCGGCGCGGAAGCCCTCGATGCGGCCGAAGCCGCAGACGACCGTGGTGCCGTACAGCGCCTTGAACTCGTGGAACCGCGAGCCGTCGACGAGCCGCGCGATGACCTCATGCACGTCGTACTGCGTGCGCAGGTCCGGTGGGACGATCGCGTAGAGATCCTGTGGGTCGAAAGCGGGAGCCTCGGGCGCGGTGCGCTCGTTTCCCCACGCCAGCGGGCGTTCCAGCGTGCCGACGATCTCGCGCGCGATCTCGAGCGCGTGCTGGTCACTCACGGCGAGGTGATCCGCGACACCCGATACACGCGCATGTACGTCCGCACCACCCAGCTCCTCGGCGGTGACGTCGACGCCGGTCGCCGCCTTCACCAGCGGCGGCCCGCCGACGAAGATCGTGCCCTGACCCTTGACGATGATCGTCTCGTCGCTCATCGCCGGGACGTACGCGCCCCCCGCGGTGCATGAGCCCATGACCGAAGCGATCTGCGGCACGCCGAGCGACGAAAGCCGGGCCTGGTTGTAAAAGATGCGCCCGAAGTGGTCGCGGTCGGGAAAGACCTCGTCCTGCCGAGGCAGGAACGCGCCGCCCGAGTCGACGAGGTAGATGCAGGGAAGGCGGTTCTCGAGCGCGATCTCCTGCGCGCGCAGGTGTTTCTTGACCGTCAGCGGGTAGTACGACCCGCCCTTCACGGTCGCGTCGTTCGCCACGATCACGCACTCGGTGCCCGAGACGCGGCCGATGCCCGTGATCATCCCGGCGGCTGGCGCCTCGTCGTCGTACATGCCCGTCGCCGCGAGCGGCGAGAGCTCGAGGAAGGCGGTGCCCGGATCGAGGAGCCGCTCGACGCGATCGCGCGGGAGCAGCTTGCCCGCGGCCACATGACGCTGGCGCGAGCGTTCGGGTCCGCCGAGGCGCGCCTTAGCGAGGCGTTCGCGGAGGTCGGCGACCAGCGCCTGCATCGACTCGCGATTCTTCTTGGCCGCCGGGCTCGCGACATCGAACGACGTGGTCATGACCGGCACGGCAAGCGATGCTAGGGCGACGCGACGGACGACGCTCCGATGCCTAGCATCGACCGGCGATGGGACCCGCTGTGCGTGCCGCGATCGACCGCAGCTTCCTCGCACAGCTGCCGGCGCCGGCTCTCGATCGTCTTCTGGCGGGCGCGGTGCTCGAGGCTGTGACCGCCGGAACGACGACGTATCGCGCCGGCGGCGAGCCGCGCCCGTCGCTCATCGTGAGCGGCCTCTTCCGCTCGTACTTCGCCGGACCCGACGGACGTCAGGTCACCGTGCGCTACGCGCGCGAGGGCGACGTGCTCGGCGTGGTCGCGGCCGCTGGCGGCCCGTCGCCGCTGCACGTGCAGGCGCTCACCGACTCGCAGCGCCTGCTCCTCGACATCGAGACGGTCCGCGAGCTCGCGCGCCACGATGCGCAGGTCGCGTGGGTGCTCGTCGGCGCGCTCACCAACACGGTGTACGCGCTGTGGCACGAGCTCGCGGCGACCGCATTCGCGAGCGTTCCGCAGCGGGTCGCGCGGCACCTCCTCGAGATCAGCGCGCGCGAGCAGGAGGCGGACGGTGGCGATCTCGTCGCGCACGTCAGCCAGCAGGAGCTCGCGGATCTCGTGGGCTCGGTGCGCGAGGTCGTCGCGCGCGCGCTGCGCGAGCTGCGCGACGAAGGTATCGTGCGCGTCAGTCGCTCCGGGATCGTGGTTCTTGAGCCCACATTGCTCGCCGCGCGCGCGTGGCCCGTGACCTAGGTCACTGACGGTCCGCCGGTCACCGGCGGACACTTGTGGTCCCGGAGGACCACCTGCTCGACGCCTTTCGTTCACGCGAGTTCCGCTACTTCTGGACCGGCCTGGCCATCTCCAACATCGGCGCATGGATGCAGGTCTTCGCGCTCGGCATCCTCGTCGTGCAGATCGCGGAGCGCGATGGGGTCCCGGAGCTCGCTCCCTTCTACCTCGGCCTCATGGGCCTCGCGCGCGCCGTGCCCGGGATCCCCTTCACGCTCGTCGCCGGCGCGGTCGCCGACCGCGTCGACCGTCGGAAGATCCTCTTCGTGACGCAGACCACGATGGCCCTCAACGCGCTCGCGCTGTCGATCCTCGCGTACCTCGGTCTCGCGAACCTCGCGGCCGTCCTCGTCGCCGCGACGATCCAGTCCGCGGCGTTCGCGTTCGACAATCCGGCACGCCAGTCGATCGTCCCGCGCATCGTGCCGATGCCCTTCTATCCATCGGCCATCGGACTCCAATCGGCGGCGTTCAACGGCGCGTCGATCATCGGGCCGCTGTTCGCCGGCGTGCTCTTCATCCCGATCGGCGTCGGCGGGCTGCTGCTCGTCAACGCGATCTCGTTCGCCGCGATCCTCGGCGCGCTGTTCGTCATCCCGCGCATCCCGCCGACCGCGCGCCCTTCGCACGGTCTGCTCGCGTCGGTGCGCGAGGGCGCGCGCTACGTGCGCGCGAACCCGGTCCTCGCGTGGATCATCACGATCTCGGGGACGGTCTTCGTCGCGGCGGGTCCGGCCGGTGCGCTCCTGCCCGCGCTCGCGGGGGAGAGCCTGTGGAGCGGCATCAGCTGGCTGTCGCTCCTGCTCACCGCGTTCGGCGCCGGGTCCTTCAGCGCGGCTTTCGCGGTGATGAACGTAGGTCGGATCCGCTCGCTTGGGACGGTCTTCGTGATCGCGGCGATGCTGAACGGGGTCTTCCTGTTCCTCTTCGCTGTCACGACGCAGCCGCTCGTCGCCCTCGCGTTCGCCTACGTGGCGGGCCTGGGTGGCACGCTCATGGCCGGCATGGGGAACAACATGCTGCAGGCTACGACGGCCGACGCCTACCGCGGTCGCGTGATGAGCCTGTGGGGTCTCCTGTTCATCGGACTCATGCCGGTCGGCCAGCTTGCGCTCGGCACGCTCGGCTCACTGCTCGGGATCCACGCGGCGCTCGCGATCGGCGGGGTCGTGGCTTTCGCCGCCGGTCTGTACGCGACCGTCCGTCTGCCCGCGCTGCGCGAATGGCGCGCGCCGGCGCACACTCATGTCGACGAGGTCCCGGGCGTGGTCGGCCTCGGCGCGCCGTCGATCGCGATCGGGGAGACGACGACCCTCAAGTAGCGGTCGGCGATTCCGGTAGAATCGCGTCATCAGCTGACCCGGTAGCTCAGTGGATAGAGCACTTGCCTACGAAGCAAGGGGTCGTGGGTTCGAGTCCCTCCCGGGTCGCCGCGATCAAACTCCACTCGCTAGACCCCGTAGCTCAGTGGATAGAGCAGCACCCTTCGAAGGTGTTGGTCGGGCGTTCGAATCGCCCCGGGGTCGCCTTCACGAAACGTGGACGCTGTGTTCCTCTTCGTCCGCCGCGCTTCCGTCACCCGCCGATGGCAGTTCGAGCACCTGACACCGCACTTCGCGATCTCTGTCTCGATCGCGATCCACGCGCCGCACTTCCGGCACGTTCGCATAGGGCCTCTTTCTGCCCTTCCCTGATGTCAATCTCGATATCGAACACATATTCTAACCGCCGCCGGGGACTGGTGCAGACAAGAGTTCGTCGATGCGCGTCCCATCGCTCATTAGCGACACTCCTCAGCGCAAGATCCGCGAGCGAATACGCGCTCGTCCCCGCGAGGGGGTTCGAGTCGCTCCGGGGTCGCCGTCGCTCGCTGATTCGTTGACCTTCGCCGCCGTGAGTGCCGTGAGTGAGGAGCGCGAGACCGACCTCGAAGCCCTGCTCCGCCTCGTGCCGTACTTCCGCGACCTCGACC
>WNFG01002138.1_pt1 | contig 17045 bp, 18 predicted proteins | sample 5400431 | NCBI WGS metagenome assembly WNFG01 (sample SAMN13153346, study PRJNA577476) | soil metagenome | isolation source: 120 cm saprolite under Douglas fir tree site 2 hole 3 replicate 2 | place: USA:California | collected 2015-04-18 | reverse complement strand
TGCCGATCGACTATCACGGCTTCCACGGGGACTGGAACTACACCCTCCGGCCAGAACCCACGAGACACCCATCCCTGCCCGGAAGCAGACGACACGCCGACGGAGATCTAAGTTATTTATTTTCGATTGCTTAGTGAATGCGGGCAAGCCGGTGCGGCGGCACGGGCATCGGGGTGGCTCGCCGGAAGGGACGCGGGGATGAGGCTTGAACGCACGTCATCGCCGCTGCGAGGCCGTGATCACCTAGCAACCATTGCGCGGGAACTGGACACTGTCCGCACCGGCGTCGGCAGAGTTGTGATCGTCGAGGGTGCCGCCGGTCTGGGCAAGACGAGTGTGCTGGCGGCCGCGACGGCACGGGCCCGCGAAATGGGGTTCCGGACGGGGATCGGCGCCGCGGACCCTGGGCACAGTCCGATCGCTCTGGCGGCCTTGATGGAGGCGTTGCTCGGGGGCGACGATCCGCTCATTTCACGGACCGCGCTGAGCAGCCGGGAGTCCTCACGGGAGGAGCTGTTCTGGCTGCTTCAGGACCTCCAATCGCTGCTGGAGCGTGCGGCATTGCGAGCGCCGCTGCTGGTGTGCCTGGACGATCTGCATTGGGCGGACCCAGGGTGTGCGTTCGCTCTGCGCATGCTTCCGAACTGGCTCGCATCGCTGCCGATCGCATGGTTCTTGGCCGCACGTCCACAGCAAGGGTCGCCACCGATCATCCGCACCCTGGCCGAGCTCGTCGCGGACGGCGCGGAAACCATCTCCCTCGCACCCCTGGACGACGCCGCGGTAGCGCAGATCGCGTGGGATGTGTTGGGTGCTCCGCCGGACAGCACGCTGCTGGCCATGCTGGCCGGGGTCCAGGGAAACCCGTTCCTGCTCGTCGACCTCTTGGTCGGGCTACGCGGCGAGGCCCTGGTGAGCTACCAGGCCGGGCGCGCCGGACTAATCGAGTCGCGCGTGCCGCACCGCGTCGAGGTAGGCCTCCAGCAGCGGCTGACGCGGCTGACGCCCACAGTTGCCCGCGTCGCATCGGTAGCGGCGTCGCTCGGAAGGCAATTCAGCCTCGAGCAGATCGCGGCGCTGGCCGAACTCCCGGTCGCCGAACTCCTAGCGCCCATCCAGGAGATCATCGACGGCGGAATCTTCGTCTCCGTCAGCAACAAGCTCGCCTTCCAGCACGACCTCACCCGCGACGCCATCCGCAACCTCGTCGCCGTCGCCGCAAGGCGGGCCCTCGATCGGCAAGCCGCCGACGTCCTCCTCGCCGACGGAGCGCTCCCCGTCGAGGTGGCAAGCCAGCTTGCCGACAGCGCCGAGCTCAACGACGACGGCGCGATCCGCATTCTCGCCGCCGCCGCCGAGGCGCTCGGCATCACCGACCCAAGTTCCTCAGCCGACGTCGCGAACCGAGCACTCGAGCTGGCACCGGACCGTCACCCGATGCGAGGCCCGCTGGTCGCGCGCCGAACGATCTCGTTGTTCGCGGCCGGCCGCGGCGAGGAGGCCCGAGACTTCGCCAACACCGCACTCCGGCAGACCCTGCCAGCCGAGCAGGAGGCCGAAGTACGCATCGGGATCGCCGGCATGTTCACGCTGTCGGCTGACGTGCGCGCAGAGAACCTCCGGCAGGCACTCGCACTCCCCGGCCTACAGCCGGACACGCGCGCCCGGGCACTCGCTTCCCTGTTTCACACCCTCATCGTCGGCGGGCGACTCGAGGACGCTCTCGCGGCCCAGCCTGAGGTGTCAGCCGGGGTCAACGCCAGCACGGACCCTTCCGCGCGATACATCTTCGAGATCGGCCTCTCCGGCATCGCCTATCAAACAAGCCAGTTCGGCCGTTCGCTCGTCCTTCTCGACGACATCCAACGACGACGCATCGTCGGCGTAGACGACCCACGGGAACGACTCGCCCACAACTATCGCTCGTGGATCCTCGACGCGCTCGATCGCGTAGACGAAGCCGCAGCAGTCTCCGACGAAGGCCTCGCAGCGGCACAACGCGACAAACAAAACTGGGCCGTCCACATGTTCGAGTGCTGGCGTGGCCGGCACCTGCTACAGATGGGCCGCCTCGACGAAGCAAACGCCGCCCTCGAGGGTCGATTCACCCCCGCAGACGCCCACCTCATTGTCGGCATCCTGGATGCCGGTTCACTCGTCGCACTCGGACGGGTGAAACTCTACCGCGGCGAAGACCGAGCAGCCGGCGACGTCGCCGCCATCGCCAAGACCATGCTCAACACAAGCGCGCCCGCCGTCCGTAAGCACGCGGCGTGGTACCTCGCCCTGCACGCTGCAGCGACCACCGGCCCTGGAGAGGCCCACGAATGGTTGTGCGCACTCGGAAAGGAGGAACGCCTAGACCTCTTCCCGCTGTTTCCCGTCGAAATCGCGGACGATCCCCATCTCGTGCGGATCGCGGCTGCCGCGGGAGACGACGAACTCGCGCGGGCGGCGGCGACCTTCGCCGAGTACCGCCACCAGCTCAACCCGAACGTGCGGACGCAGGAAGCCATTGCTGCGCACTGCCGCGGACTGCTCAACGAGTCCGTCGACGATCTGGCATACGCGGTCTCTCTGCTTGAGTCCGGCCCCCGCCCCTTGGCCCTGGCCTCCGCACTCGAGGACCTCGGTTGTGTACACCTGATCAACGGAGCGCGGGCCGACGCGATCGACGCGCTGAACCGGGCCCTCGAGATCGCCGTCGCGGCCGGCGCCACCCGCGACGCAGCCAGAGTGCGCCGCCGACTGCGCGAGCTCGGAGTGCGACGGCGAATTCTGTCGCTCGACAGGCCGACGATCGGCTGGGACGCGCTCACCGACGCCGAGCAACACGTTGCACGGCTCGCCGCCGAAGGTTTCACCAACCGTGCCATCGGCGTCCGCTTGTTCGTCTCGCCCCACACGGTCAACACACACCTCCGACACGTGTTCGAGAAATTCGGAGTGAACTCGAGAGTGGACCTAGCCCGCGTCGTCGTGCAGCACCCTCCCGCATCCGACACCCCCACTAGCTAGCCCTGCGCCCAGGCGGCTCACAGTGGTCGGCCGCGGCCCGGCTCTCGTCGGCGGCCGCCTTCCCATGATCTGCCACGGCCGTTCAGGTGAGCGGTCAAAGACCACGCAGGAACTCTAGCAGTGCCCCGGTCACGACGTCCGCACGTTCCTGCTGCGTCCAGTGACCGCACCCGGGCACGTCGATGACCCCGCGCAGTTTCGGCACGACCGCCCGCCCGGCGTCGTCCATCGGGTAGACCGTACGCATGACGTCGTTCTCACCGCTGATGTACAGCGACGGCGCGGTGATCGGGGCGTCCTGCCACGCGGCCGTCAGCTCCCAGTTGCGGTCGAGGTTGCGATACCAGTTCAGACCACCGGCGAAGCCGGTGGCGGTGAACTGGCCAACGAATGTCGCGAGGTCTTCCTCGGTGAGCCAGGCCGGCAGCGTCTCGGGTTCGGCGAACAGGCCGAGGAACCCGTCCGAGGGTTCGGGACTGCGGATGCCGCTGTAAGTCAGGCGGAGGGTAGCCGCGACGTCCTTCTCCAGGCTGGCCTCCGCGACTCCCGGCTCCTGGAAGTAGTTCTGGTAGAAGCCCTCGCCGAAACGTTGCTTGGTGACGGTCAGCGGCGGCAGCGACTCGCGTGGCAGCGGCGGGATGCTGACACAGACAAGCCCGCGCACGACCTCGGGCCGCAGCAGCGCGGTGTTGGACGCGACCATGGATCCCCAGTCGTGACCGACGACGACGGCCCGCTCCTCGCCTAGTTCGCGGATGAGCGCGACGACGTCGCCGACGAGGTGGAAGATCGAGTACTGGCCGATGGCCGCCGGGCGGTCGGTGGCGCCGTAACCGCGCTGGTCCGGCGCGACCACGCGATAGCCAGCGGCCGCGAGCGCGCCGATCTGGTGCCGCCAGGAGTACCACGTCTCCGGCCAGCCGTGCAGGAGCAGGACGAGCGGTCCCTCGCCTTGCTCTGCGATGTGCGCGTCGATGCCGTTGAGGCGGACGTGACGGTGGTGTAGCAAGACTTGCCTCCTCAGTGGATTTGACGTCTGACGACGTCCGTAGTGCCGAGACCTCCCCGTTTGTCCGGAGAAGGCCTCACGTCACCGCGGTCACCGCGGCATGATCACCCCACAGCCAGGGCCGGGGAACCGGGTCAGGTTTGTTGTGCAGTTCGCCGAATCGGAGCTCGATTTGTTCGTCTCACGCGCGCCGTCAACACCCACTTGAGGCATGTCTTTGAGGAGCTCGGCGTCAACTCGAGGATTGACCTGGCTCGACTCGTCGAGCAGCGCACGCTGGCATCTGACAACTTCGAGCTAACTCTGGGGCGAGTCGGCGGCCAGCCTCGCAAGCTGGTCGCGGGCGGCCTGCACCAACTCCGCATTGGTGTTGGCGTGCCCTGCCAAGCCCCAGCCGCCCTCCACGGCCTCGGTGAGCAACACCCACGTCCTTTCGCCCACAGCCTGGTCGCCGGCTGCGGCCGCGACGAGGTCGGTGAACTGCGCAACGACTGCGAGCTGCTTGTCGCGGTCGAGCGCTCCCGCGTTGGTGAGGACCTGGACGCGCACGTAGTTGTTGTCCCCGTCCACGTTGCCGAATCCGTCTTCGGGCATGTCGTGGACAAAGGCTGCGGTGTTCTTGCGGAACATGGGTATGTCGGGCACGCCCTCGATCTTCATCAGGGTCGTGGCGAGATTGACCGCGAGTTGGTACTTGTCGGTGAAGGTGCCCGAGCGGGCGTACACGTCGATCATCGGCATGTGGTTCTGTCTCCTTTGGTTCGGTGAGCGCCTCGGCGGGTCGGCCGGCGGGAAAGCTAGCTGGCGCGGGCGGCCTGCTCGATCACAGCTGCCACGGCCTGCGGCTTGGTGATCATCGATAGGTGCCCGGCTTCGACGTAGGTGATCTTGGCGCCGGCGCGCTGCGCCATCGTGGTCAGTTCGGCCGGCGGGATCGCGCGGTCGTCACGGCCGATGACTGCCCACGACGGGATGGCCGTCCACGCGGCGGGCCCGGAGGGCGTCGTGAACGCGCCCAGGGCGAGCGGCCGCTGGACCGCACCGAGGACGGCGGCCTCGGGGCCTGGCACGAAGTTCGCGAAGCAGGATGCGAAGCCGTCGTAGCTCGGCCCGGCCGGGATCTTGAGGTACAGGTCAGGGTCACCGGCGGGCTGCGAGGGGTCGGCGGCGAAGTTGAAAACGTTGGACAGGTCGCCGCCGCCAGCCAGGCAGGACCCCGGGGTCGCGAAGGTCAGCTGTTGCAGCGTCTCCCCTTCGGCCGGCGCGAATGCGTCGATGTACACGAGGGCTTTGACGTTTGGGTTGCCGGTCGCGGCATTCGTGATCACGGCGCCGCCGTAGGAGTGACCCACGAGCACGATCGGCCCGTCGATGGTCTTGAGGAAGCTGGCCAAGTAGGCCGCGTCGGAGGTTAGGCCCCGGAGGGGATTGGGGGGCGCGACGACGGTGAGTCCGTCGTGCTGGAGCAACGGGATCACGTCATCCCAGCTCGAGGCGTCGGCCCATGCGCCGTGGACCAGGACGACGGTCGGGCGAGGACCAGCGGCCTGCGGGGATCCTTGCGCCTGGGCCAGCCGTGGGACGAAGACAACGGCCAGGACCGCCAGCATTACCGCGGCGGCAGTGCGGTACTTCGTGAGGAATCGACGTGTGGCGATCATGGACCTGCTCCCTTCAGAAGACCCTGTCCCAACCGCGGTGGTCGGCACGCAGCCGATCGCGTTCACAGTGGGGCGTTCTCCACCGTGGCGGCCCGGGCCCGCCGCCGACATCACTCGTTCGCGTGAGCCGTTCCGGCGTCGCCGGCAGGGTGCAGCGGGCGAACCGGCGCTCGGGATACGCATCACCCGATTGAGTGATGTCGCCTGGGAAGACGACTCGAAGACTCGAGTCACGGCCGAGAGTGATGGGAGTCGATCATGAGTACGAGCCCCACCGTTGTGCTGGTCCACGGTGCCTTCGCCGATGCGTCCGGCTATGCGGGTGTCATTCGCGAACTCCAGGCACAAGGGGCGCCGGTGCGCGCGCCCTGGAATCCGCTGCGGGGTCTTGCCTCGGACGCAGACGCGCTTGTGCGCTACACCAGCACCATCGAGGGACCGATCGTGCTCGTTGGTCATTCCTACGGCGGTGCCGTCATCACCCAGGCCGGGCAGTCCGTGGCCAACGCGCGCGCACTCGTGTACCTAGCCGCGTTCGCGATCGACGCGGGTGAAAGCTGCGCCAGCGTGCAGGGCCCATTCCCGCCGTCGAAGCTCGCTACCACAAATGTGCCTACGCCCTATGACGCCCCTGGCGCGGTCGGCGGCCCCGACTTGTTCATCAACATCCCGGACTTCCGCGATACGTTCTGTGCAGATCTTCCCGAGGAAGTCGCCGGTCCGATGGCCGTCAGCCAGCGCCCACTTAGCGCTGCCGCCTTGACGGAAAACGCCACCGCGGCGGGCTGGAAGTCGCTACCGAGCTGGTACCTGGTCTCCGAGCGCGACAACGCGATCCCGCCGGACTGTGAGCGATTCATGGCACAGCGCGCCGGCGCGGTCACCGAGTCGGTCGACAGCTCCCACGTCGCGTTCATCGCACACCCCGACGTCGCAGCCGGCCTGATCCTCAAAGCCGTCGCCGCCGCCTAACCACGCCGCCGCTCGACCCGACCCGACCCAAGGGCCAGACAACGGCTACAGAACGGAGCACCGCAATGCGCGACGCCGTGATCATCGATGCCGTCCGCACCCCTATCGGCAAGGGCAAACCCGGTGGCGCCTTGCCCGCCATTCATCCGGTCGATCTCCACGCTCACGCCATTCGCGCCCTCATCGACCGGGTCGGATAGATCCCAAACTGATCGACGACGTCATCAGCGGCGCGGTCGGCCAGATCGGCGAGCAGAGCCTCAACACGGCGCGATCGGCCGTCCTCGCGGCCGGACTGCCGGAATCCGTTCCCGCCGTCACGATCGACCGCCGATGCGGTAGCAGCCAGCAGGCGATTTCGTTCGCCGCCCAAGGCGTGAAGAGCGGCGCCTACGACGTGGTCGTCGCCTCCGGCATCGAGTCGATGAGCCGCGTCCCGATCGGCAGCCAGGTCGCTGGGCGGGACCCGTTCGGCGCGGGAGTCGCGGCCCGTTACCCCGACGGGCTCGTTCCGCAGGGCATCAGTGCCGAGCTCATCGCCGCCCGCTGGAAGCTCACTCGCGAGCAGCTCGACAGCTTCGCGGCCGAGAGCCACCGAAGGGCGGCGGCGGCGTGGAACGAGGGCCGCTTCGACCGGGAGCTCGCACCGATCAAAGCACCGACTTCGGACGGGGCACTGACCGACGTGAGGCGCGACGAATCGGTCCGACCGGGCACGACCGTGGAAATCCTGGCCGGGCTGCGTCCGGCCTTCCGTGCCGACGTCTGGGAGAAGCGCTTCCCCCAGATCGAATGGAACGTCACGGCCGGGAACTCCTCCCCCGTCAACGACGGGTCCGCCGCGGTTCTGATCACCAGCAGCGACACGGCGGCACGGCTCGGCCTCAAACCGCGCGCACGCCTGCACACGGCGACCGTCGTCGGCGACGACCCGATCTAGATGCTCACCGGCATCATCCCGGCAACCCGAAAGGTCCTCGAGCGCGCCAACCTCGGGATGAACGACATCGACGCCTTCGAAGTCAACGAGGCCTTCGCCAGCGTCGTGCTCGCCTGGCTCGCCGATATCGGAGCCGATCCGGCCAAGGTCAACATCAACGGTGGCGCGACGGCCGTCGGCCATCCCCTCGGCGCCAGTGGCGCGCGGCTCATGGCGACCCTGCTGAGCGTCCTGGAACAGGCCGACGGCCGTTGGGGCCTACAGACCATGTGCGAGGCCGGCGGGCTGGCTAACGCGGCCATCATCGAGCGCATCTGAGACGCACGTGGCCGTCTTCAGTCGTGGATTCCACGGTCGCCACGACCACGACGACGCGCTGCCCCCGGGGCAGTACCTGACCCGCGACTTCCCCGTGCTGTCGGCGGGCCCCACGCCATTGATTCCGCACGACAAGTGGACCTTAACGATCACCACCGAGACAGGCGCACACCAGGCCTGGAACTGGGCACAGTTCATCGCCCTCCCGAGCGAAGAACCCACCGTCGACATCCACTGCGTCACCCGCTGGTCCAAGCTCGGCACGGCCTGGCGCCGCGTTTCTCTCGACACCCTGTTCGCCGACATCGACACCGCCGCCGACTTCGCCATGGTACACAGCTACGGCGGCTACACCACGAACATTCCGCTCGAGGATCTCCTCGACGGCAAATCCTGGATCGCCTACGAGCGCGAGGGCGAGCCGCTGCAACCAGTCCACGGCGGGCCGGCCCGCCTTCTCGTCCCGCATCTGTACTTCTGGAAGTCAGCCAAATGGGTGCGCGGCATCGAGTTGATGCTCCAGGACGAACCCGGTTTCTGGGAGAGCCTCGGCTATCACATGTACGGAGACCCATGGCGCGAGCAGCGCTACGACGGGGACTGAAAGCTATGTGGCGGCCCGCGCAACTCGTCGACGCCTGGGAGGAGATCCCGACGGCGCGCACGTTGCGATTCAAGGTGCCCGACTGGCCAGGCCACCTCGCCGGGCAGCACGTCGACCTCCGCCTCACCGCGGAGGACGGATACATGGCTCAGCGCAGCTACTCAATGTCCGCGCCCGAGGACGGCGAGTTCGTCGAGGTGACCGTTCAGCTCGTGCCCGACGGCGAAGTGTCCCCGTACCTGGTCAAAGAGATCACCATCGGCGACGCGGTCGAGGTCTTGGGCCCGCTCGGCGGCTGGTTCGCCTAGCGCCCGCAACCGCCTCAGTCGACCTTGCTCATCGGGGGCGGCTCCGGCGTCGCTCCGCTCATCGCGATGCTGCGCGAGCACGCCCGCAGCCGTTCAGCCTCACCGATGCGGTTGATCTACTCGACCCGGAGCCCAGACCAGCTCTACTTCGCAACCGAGCTGTCAGACCACCGCGACGACATCGCCATCCTCTACACCCGTGCGGCACCGCCCGGCGACGATCGCCCGCCACATCGCATCAGCGTGACCGACCTGAGCGAACACGGGTGGCCCGCGGATGCCAATCCGACCTGCTACGTCTGCGGGCCGACGCCGTTCGTGGAATCGGTGACCAACCTGGTCGTCGCCGCCGGACCTCCTTCGGGTCAACCTGCCGGACCCAAATGGTCGTCGTCCGTCAGCAGGTCGTCAAGCCGCCAAACGGGTTTCTACACAGGCTTCCATCCCTACTCGGGATCTTGGGTAGCGCCCGGCAACGCCACCAGGACCGAGTTTGGGAAGACCTGTATGCTGACCGGCGACTACGTGGCCGAGACTCGCTGCCAGATCGACGAGTTCATGAGGGTCCGGCGCAGCCGCTGAGCGGCGCGATGCGGCGAGTCCAGCCCAGCGCCACATGTCCAAGCAGCCACCGGGGCGGCCCGGAACGCCGGGGCGGACGGCGACGGCAATCAAAAGGTGAGAGTCGAGCCCAAGGCACCGCAAGCCTGCGGCGTAGTCCGGAGCAGCGGCCCTGACGGCTCGTAACCCACCGCTCGTAAGCTTGACGCCCCGGAGCCGCCGTCCTGCACGGCGATCCCGGCTAGCTGGCAGGCCGTCAGGAGCACATCGGTTCTAAGGGGTCAGCGCGCTTAGGTCCAGATCCGACCATTATGCGCTAGGTCGGCTGCTGCGATTCCAGCTCGATAGTCGCGCCAGATTCGGCAGGTCACTCACGCTCCGGAGTGTCCATCACACTGCGTCACGATTACTGGTCACTGCCGCCGTGCGAGATCCGCCGTTCGGCGCGGGCAGCAGCCCATGCAGCATGATCGCGAAGGCTGTGCAGAACAAGTCAATCTGGTGCGTCGGGCAGTTGGTGTGAGCATGCGGCGATGATGGTCCCTGTAAAGCGCAAGATCGGCTTCTGCTACACGCGCTGGCACCGACTGAGCCACGACCACTGCGGCCGCAGCAGTGATCCCCCCTGTGATCCCCTCACCGGGCGGGTCGGCCCATGCCGGCAGGTTTCATTCCGGAACGACGGCCAGGTCTGGGGTGATGTTGTCGTTGGCCTGTTGAAGCTAGCTCCTGTGCCCGTCGACTGTCTGTGGACTAAAAGATCACGCGATCGAGCGATGAGACCTGCTCGAGCTGCGCCTAGGTTCGCTTGCATCAGCGACGAAGAAGGGACCAGGCGGTGCAATTCTGGACCACTGATCGGCGTGGCGCCGTGGAGATCGCGACGTTCTCGAATCCGCCGCACAACTATCTCAACAAGCCGGTGATCGACGAGCTCGAGCAGCTGGTCGTGCAGTGGCGGGATCCGTCGATCCGGGCGGTCGTGATCCAGTCACGTGCGGAGGACGCCGGCGGTTTCAGTCAATACAGCGTCGAGGAGTTGTACGGGCTAGCCAGTGACCCGGCCACGTCCCGATACTCCGGAGCGATCGTGCGCGGCTACAAGGCGATCTTCGATCAGATGATGGCGCTGCCCAAGGTGATAATCGCGGCGATGAACGGGGACGCGATGGGAGGCGGATTCGAGCTCACCCTCGCCTGCGACCTGCGGATCGGCCAGAACGGCGACTTCCGCTACGGAAACCCTGAGGTGCGCGCCGGCGTCATTCCCGGGGCGGGCGGGACGCAGCGCGTGACCCGGCTCGTGGGTTTGGCACGCGCGCTCGACTGGGTGTTGCGCGGCCGCATCGTCAGGCCCGAGGTCGCGTTGGAGCTCGGCCTCGTCCACGAGGTCGTCGAGGACGCGCCTGCCCGTGCGCTGGAGCTTGCCAGGGAGATCGCGTCCCTCCCGCCGATGTCGGTGGCGAACGCGAAGAGGGCGCTCTACCTCGGGGCCGACACCAACCTACAGGCCGCGTTCGAGGTAGAGAACATGCAATGGACCGAGGTCATGCAGTCCGACGACGCGCAGCTCGCGCTCAAGACCTTCCTCGCCGTGGACCCCGATTCGCGTCGCGACTGGTTCGAATCCGAGAACTCGAAGAACTACCCCGCCTACTCTGGCCACTGAGGTTACAGATGCCGCTCGCCACCTTCCAACGAAACGATCAGCTCGGCGAGATCGTGATCGATAGCCCTCCGCTGAACCTCTTCAGCGGGGAACTGCTCGCCGACTTGCGCGCCGCCGTCAACGAGGCGGCCGACAGTGACATCCGGGCCCTGCTGCTGCGAGCCGAGGGCAGTGATTTCTCCGCAGGAGCGGAGGTCACGGTCTTCATTGGGCTTGACGAGGCCCAGGCTACGGAGCTGGAGACGACAGTCCTCTCACTGATCGGAGCGATCGAGGATCTCCCGGTCCCGACCCTCGCACTCATCCACGGCCAGTGCTACGCGGGCGCGCTGGAGGTTTGTCTCGCGTGCGATCTGATCTGGGCCGCGGAGGGCAGTCAGATCGGACAGATCGAGGCACTGGCCGGCGGCATCCCATACGCAGGCGGGACCCAGCGCATTGCGTCGCGGATCGGTGCAGGACGCGCCGCGGAGATGGTGTTTACAGCCGCCATCCTGCCGCCGGAGACGCTTGCGTCCTGGGGCCTCATCAACCAAGTGGTCCCAGCGGACCGCCTCACCGAGGAGGGCCGTACTTTTGCTCAGAGCCTCGCGAGCGGTCCCACACGTGCTCATGCCGCGACCAAGCGCATCCTCCACGCCTGGCGCTCGGGCGGAGTGGCCGCGGCCGACCGCGTAACCCACGCCGAAGGACCAGCCGTGATGCTCAGCCAGGACCTGCAGGACGGCATCGCGAGCCTACAGCGCTACGGCCTGGGCCACGCCACCTTCAACAACCGCTGACCAAGTAGCAGCTCGCCGTCAACCGGTCGAGCTGGTGATAAGGGCGCGCAGCAATCCGTCGTGGCGATCGGGCCTCAGAGCCAGCCGGCCGCGATGATCTGCCCGACATCCTGCTCGGGGTGCTCGCGCACGCCTTAGAGCGCTGGCACCCGACCGCAGCTCCGTCCGCCAAGGTGGTTCGGATACCGCGCGATCTTCGCGTTTGAAGAAGGCCACGCATACAAGCGTGAGCGCCCGCCACCGGTCCACGAGCCCCTCTGGGATGCCCTCGAAGAACTTCTGTCGGTGATTCCGAGGAAGTCGTAGGGGCCGCTCGATGTTCGCAACCTCGCCCCACACCGAGTCGACACCTCCGGCCGGTCGCTCGAAGGCGGATCCCGCCAGGGCAATCTCAGGCGCCGCGATCGCCGTGAACACCGCATCCGTTGCATCGGCGAACGCACTGGTCCACCGGGTTTGCCTCGTCTCATTCATGCGAGCGGATGAACCACCGGTGCTTGTCCAGATGCTCGAGCACCGTGGTGTACAAGTCCACGGTGACGACGTCAGAGAGGGCGGCGATGTCGGCGCTGAGCGCGTCGATCACATGGCTCGACTCGGCCTCCAGAGCGCGGAGGGCCTCACCGGCGCCAATTGTGTGCGCCGGGAAGGGAGCCAGCGTCGTGGTGTCCGCGATCGTCGAAGGACGGCCCTCAGGCGAGCCGCCGATCGCAGCCAGACGCTCGGCGATCAGATCGGCAACTGGCTGACACCACACAGTCGTGCGGCCGGCTTGTCGTCATGACGGGGCGGGAGGACGTGTCTCTGCGTTCTTATCGCTTCAAAGCTGTCCGGCGTTTAGCTGGCCTGGCTGAATTGCCTTCGTCAGCGCGACCCGAGAGTTCACCCCGAGCTTCTCGAAGATGTGGCGCACGTGGGTTCCTACTGTGTGCGGCGAGATGAACAGGCGCTCGCCGATCTCTCTGTTAGAGAGGCCAGCGGTCACTAGTTCAGCGATCCTCACCTCCGACTCTGTGAGGGCTTCCCACCCGAACCGAGGCCGACGGGACTGGACGACGCGTCGGCGGACCCCGAGCCTGGCGAGTCGTTGCCGAACGCGCGCGGCATCAGACGCGGCGCCGCACGCAAGCGCGACTCTGAGCGATTGGTCGTATGCCTCCACGGCCTCGGTTGTCGCTCCCTCGTCGACGAGGGCATCGCCCAGGTCCTCGAACGCGGAGGCTTGCCACAGCGGCCGGGACGTCCCATCGTAAAGCCTCACAGCATCCGAGAGTCGATCGCTCGAGCCTTCCGTCAGTCCGGCGCAGTGGGCGGCGACAGCTCGCAACGTCCGCACGGTGGGGTTGACTTCCGCTCGGACTTGCGCCGCTTGGGTGGCGCGCTTGGCGAGTTGTGGCTGCCGCGCGTTCACCGCGATACGCACGAGTTCTACGTCGTCGGTCGCCTCGAAAGGGAAGAGCGGGAGGAACTCCAGCGCGGCGTCTTCACCGGACTTGCAGATCCAGTCGTATGCCTTAGTCGGTTGCTGAAGGCTCGCCGAGTGCAGGGCCAGCAACCAAGCGCCGTGACGCTGGATCATCGGAACACCGATCTCGAGAAGCACCTTGGCAATCTCTGCCGCTTCCGCCGGCGCCGCAGTGTCGCCCATGTGCTGTCGAACTCTGGCGAAGGCCACGAGCGCAGACGCGTCCGGGACCCCGGCGACCATGTGGGCGTCACGGACTGTATACCGACCCTGCAGCAAGGTGGCCGCCTCCGCAAGTCGTCCCATCTGGAACAGCTGCTGGCCTTTCCACGTCTCGAAGAGGTTCAAGGCCCAGTTCTGGCGGTCCCGTTGAGCGGCCACGATCGCTTGGTCTGCCACGTCCAAGGCCTCATCTGGACGGTCCGTCGCTGTGAACACGCAGCATCTGAAGGCAACAGCAAGACGGTCACGGGCATCGTCACTTCCCTCGACGCGATGGGTCTCGGCCTCGCCGAGCAGCGCGAGCGCCCTATCGAAGTTCGACGCCTGATATTCGGCGGCTGCCTTCGCAAGCTCGTAGGGAAACCAGCCGGCCCGCGAGCTACTGGCGTAGACCGCCTCTGCCACTTCCGCCTCGATCTCCAGAGCTTCTGACGTGCGGCCTGCGACAACGAGATTATGGAACAGGTGCGACCACAGCCATGCTCGCATGTCGATCGACAGGGCAGGCAGGGCGAGAGCCTTGCGCGCGTTGTAGGTCCGCACGTCGGCGGATACGTGGAACATTCGGCAGATGCCGAGTCGGACCTGAGCCTCCTGTTCAGGTGGGAGTGCCTGACGGAGTGCGACATCTGCGAACGCCTTCGCCTCGGCCGTCCGACCGGCAGCGAACAACGACACCGCGGTACGGGACACCAACGGGCCGCGGAGCGGATGTCGAGGCGGGGCGAGGTCGAGCGCCTTCTGCGCGAGGTCAGCGGACGCGGCGGGGTCGGTCATAGCGAGCGCTTCTGCTGCCTCCAGGAGCGTGGCGATGGCGTCGTCGTCGCCCGGTTCCGCGCTCTGGGCCAGCTGCGACGCGACCTCTACAGGAAAGGCCCCCCGTTCAAGGAGCACCCCGGCCGCCCGGCGGTCGAGGGCGCGGCGGACCGAATTCGAACAAGCAGCCCTCACGCCGTCTCTGATGAGGTCATGTCGGAAAGTCAACCGGCCCTGCTCGTCGCTGAGAAGATCAGCTCGAATCAAGTCGTCGACCGGACCCAGCAATTCTCCGACAGGCATGTCCGCTATCTGTGACAGCTCTTCCATGGAGAACCGCTGTCCCAGCGAAGCTGCCGCGATGATGATCCGCTCTGCGGACGGCGACAGCATCTTGATTCGTTGACTCATCGTGTTGCCAACCCGGCCTGGTAGCCGATCGGCGGTCAGATTGACAACGCGGCCGTTGCTGCTGACGAGGTTCTCCTCTTTCAAGCCGAGGAGAAGCTCCACGAGCAAGAACGGGTTACCCGCGGCGCGCTCGGCTGCCTGGAGCACGCCCTCCCCCGGTTTGGCCCCGAGCACGTCGGCTGCGATCTGGGTCACAGCTTCCCTGTCGATGGGCCCTAGTGAGATCAGATGGGCGCCGCCATCAGCGAGCTCGGTGAGGGCGCTCACCATCGGCACGGGTCCTTCGCGCGGACGTATTGCAAGCACCCAGGAGATCGGCAGCGTGCTAAGGCACTGTGGGAGCGTCCGAAGGGCCGCGGCGGTGCCGCTGTCGGCCCACTGGAGGTCGTCGAGGCAGACCATGAGCGGCGTCTCCATCGCGGCCCGCTCGAGGAGCGATTGGACGTCGTGGAGGACCCAGTAGCGCTGCTCGGGCGAGCCGACGAGCTTCGAGAGCTTCGCAAAATCCACGAGGGGCACATTTCCGCCGCAGATCGCATCCATCAGCGCGGAGAGTTCGACGATTTCCTCGCCCTGCCGGCCTGCGCCGAACCCGGTTCGAAAACCCAGTCGTTCCGCTATCGACCGCGCCTCCGTCAGAAGCCGGGTCTTGCCGATTCCCGGTTGGCCCTCGATCAGGGTCACGTCGCCGACGCCCCGTCTCACCCGATCGAGCGCGGCGTGGATAGCCTCTATGCCGCCGTCTCGGCCGCGCATCGGGTACAGATGAGACATCGAGACCTCGTTCTGCGCGTGTACGACGTTCGGCACGCGCCTAACCGGACGCTACCAGCGTGCGGCGACCAAGTAGCGTTAGAGAACATCAGCGTGGTCGCCCTCGGGCTCCATCGACGAGCGAGACGATCACAGTGCCGCCTGTTCCGGTGCGGCAGCTCCGATTGACCCGTAAACGGCCCGCTTTCGGCGCCAACGGGTCCAGATGCTGCGCCGAACTCCGGCTCCACCGCTGGGCGGAAAGAAATCACGCGCTCAGGGGATGTGACCTCGCCCGCTAGGTCGCAGGCTCCCAAGGTGGACGATATCTATCTTGGCCGACGCCCAGAGCCCGCGGGGTCTGCTCGGGAACGATCACACCCACGGTCGGCTCGCCTGGAAGCTGCCGGCCGGCGCCCCAGCTTCTGTGGCCTTCCGTAAACGCAGCGCCAGACATCAAACCGCTCTTCCGCGAGAAGGCCCGCAACTCGATGATCGGCCGGTTCGACCTCTGGTCTCACCAGGACGTCCGCGACCATGCCTCAACCATTCTCGCGGTCCTACGGGCCGGGACCATGCCCTGCGACGGGAAGTGGCGCTCCGAAGACATAGACCTGTTCGAGCACTGGATCGCCGACGGAATGGCGGAGTGACTATCAGCGCGCCAGCCTCGAACGAATCCCCGCTCAGGTGCTCCTGTGGTGGTGCTTCAAGAGGAGCTTCGTGGCGCTACCCAATTCGATTCCGAGTTCGCCTTGGAGGGCCAGATGGGCAACGACGTGATCATTGGTTACGACGGGAAGCCCCGGTGTCCCTGGGCCGGAGCTACCGATACCGCGCTCGGCCGCTACCACGATGAGGTCTGGGGTAAGCGCACGTACGACGAGTCGGCGATGTTCGAGGCGCTGACCCTGGGCGTGTTCGAGGTTGGGCTCAGCTGGTCGATCGTGTTCGGAAAGCGGGACGCGTTCCGGAGGGCCTTTTACGGCAGGACCCGTCGATCATCCGTAACCGTGGCAAGATCCAGGCCACCATAGACAACGCGCGGGCGATGAGGTCCGCGTCACCGAGCCTTGTCGCGCTCGCCAAGTCCTACGAGATCACCCGCAAGCGTGCACCACGGTCTGTCGCGGACCTTCCCACGTCGACGCCGCAGGCCGACGCGTTCGCCAAGCAGCTGAAGTCTCAGGGGTACCGCTTCGTGGGACCCACGAGTGTGTACGCCTTCATGCAGAACGTCGGCGTGGTCAACGACCACATCCATGGGTGCTTCCGAGCGACCGACTACCGCCGGCACCCGACCGTGACCGGCGGCCGTTGAAGATCGCGATCCCTAGAAGGAGTACCAACCTGAGGGCAAGCGACGCCGTGTTGACGAGCGGGGGGCACACGAAGCCGGCTGGGCCGCAGGGTTGCGGGCGCCGGAACACACCCACGCCCTGGCGAGGGACTCCCTGCGGGACGTCATCCTCGGGGGGCCAGGACGGCCTGGTCAACATTCTGGGCATCATCCTCGGCGTGCTGGCCGGCGGAGGCGGACGGACGATCCTGCTATCCACGGGCTTGGCCGCCGCGATCACGGAGTCGATCTCGATG
>WNFG01010733.1_pt1 | contig 17047 bp, 9 predicted proteins | sample 5400431 | NCBI WGS metagenome assembly WNFG01 (sample SAMN13153346, study PRJNA577476) | soil metagenome | isolation source: 120 cm saprolite under Douglas fir tree site 2 hole 3 replicate 2 | place: USA:California | collected 2015-04-18 | reverse complement strand
CGCCGTGCGTGAAGTCTACGATTTCGCCGCCGCCGGCTTGCGGTGACGATGCCTTCGAGATCTACATCGGGCTGGGGCAGGCCTTCTGATGCGCCGGGCACTGAAAATCTCCGCGTGGGTGGCGGGTGCGTCGGCGCTTCTCATCTTGCTGCTGGGCGGTGCCCTGTTCATTGCCGGCAATACCGACTCCGGCCGCGCCATGATCGAAAAGTTGACGCGCGACCTGACATCCGGCCACGTCTCGCTATCGGGTCTGTCCGGCTCGTTTCCTCAGCACTTGATGGTCGAACACTTCCAGCTCAGCGATGATCGCGGCGTTTGGCTTCGCGCCGAGCGGGTGACCCTCGACTGGTCTCCGCCGGCATTGCTGGCGCGGCGTGTGCAAATCGACACCCTGCACGCGGCCGAGGTCGACATGGAGCGCTTGCCCGAATCATCGCCGAACACACACGGCGGCGAAGTCTCCATACCGCGCATCGATGTCGCAAGCATGTCGGTCGATTTAGTGAAGATGAGTCCTGGGCTCGCCGGCGCGCCGGCGTCGCTGGTGCTGCGCGGTAACGCCCACTTGCGTTCGGTGCGGGACATGGTCATCAGCGCCGCGGTGCGCAGGATCGACGGCGACGGCGACTATGAATTGCAGTTGCGATTCGATCCGAAACGGATGGACGCGGCACTGACCCTGCATGAGCCGGCCGGCGGGCCGCTGGAGAATCTGCTGCAGCTGCCGGGATTGGGTGCGCTGGCGGCATCGGTGAATTTGACCGGACTGCGCGAGGCCGAGCGCGTCGAGCTGTCCATCGACGCCGGCGCCTTTCGTGGACGGGCCCAGGGCAGCTTCAACGTGATCGATCTGTCGGCGGATCTCGATTTTGCATTCGACTCGCCGGCCTTGTCTCCGCGGCCTGATGTCGCCTGGGAGAGCGCGAGCCTGCATGGGCGCTGGCATGGTCCCATCAAGGCGCCGCGGGCGGACGCACATATCGAAGCGTCTCAACTGCGGCTGCCCGGCGGCACCGAGCTAGCCTCCCTCGCCGGTGATCTCACCGCCGACGCCGGAACAGCCGCGCTGCATACGCTCGTCGGCGGGCTGCGGATACCCGGACCTCAGCCGAAGTTGCTGCAGGATTCTCCCCTGAAAATCGACGCGTCGATGCGGCTGGATGACGCCGCGCGACCGCTCGATCTACAGGCGTCGCATCGATTGTTTTCCCTGCATGCGACCACCGAATTGACTCCGGCGGCCGCGGACGAGCGAAGCGCGACGCTGGAGTTGCGCCTGCCGGATTTGGCCCCGCTCGCGGCGCTCGGCGGCCAGATTGTCCGCGGCAGCGCGCTCGTCAAGGCGGAGCTGCGCCTTGACCCTGCGGCGACGCATTTGACTCTCGATGCGAGCGCCGCGCTTCGCGTCGGGACGGAGATCTGGTCGGGCGCGGTGGGGGACAGCGCCGCGTTGCAATTGTCGGGCGCGCTGACGGACCGGGCCATCACTCTCGAGAGCATGAAATTCACGGGCCGCGCGGCGTCCTTCGCTGCAAGCGGCGAGGTCTTAAGACCCGCCCCGGGCTCACGGAGTCCCGGACCCTCGATCTTGCATTCACGCTGGAATCTCAATGTCCGCGATTTGAAAGCACTGTCGCCGACGCTTGCCGGCACCCTGGAGGCGTCCGGGACGGCGGACGGACCTCTGACGGCGTTGGGCGGCGAGGCGCGATTGACGTCGACTCTGTCGGTGCGAGACTCGCCCGCCGGCAATCTGTCCGCAGTGGCAACAGTGCGTGGTTTACCGTCCAGCCCAAGCGGTACATTCGTGGCGCAAGGCGTGTTGGATGGGGCGCCGTTGCATGTCGATGTGGCCGTGGAGCAAGCCCAAGGCGGGTACTTGCGAGCGCTCGTTCGCCGGCTGGATTGGAAGAGCGCCCATGCTGACGGCGATATCGCGGTTGCGCCGAACCCCACGCAATCGCACGGCCAATTGCACTTAGGCTTGGGGCAACTCGCAGATCTCGGGGACCTGCTTGGTACGAAGGTCGGAGGCAGCCTCGAGGGAACTGTCGTATTACATCCCGATCCAAAGCACGCCCATGCGGAGCTGCACCTTGACGCTCGGGACTTGGCGGCTGGGCGGTTCGCCGGCAATGCCCAGCTGACCGCAGACGGGGTCGCCGATGCGCTTGGATTCAAGCTCGATGTGCAAGTGCCGGACTTGCACGGTGCCGCGGCAAGCGTGACCGCGAGCGGATCATTGGACCTCCTTGCGCGCACGATCGCCCTGGCAAGCGCGACGGCCAGTTATCACGGACAGGACCTGCATTTGCTCACCCCGGCGAGAATTGCCCTGGCGAACGGCGTGTCGGTCGACGATCTCAAGATAGGGGCGCAGCAGGCCGTGTTTGAGCTCGAGGGGGAGATCTCACCGTCGCTCGATGTGCAGGCCTCGCTGCACCGGGTTCAGCCTTCGCTCATCAATGTGTTCGTACCCGGATTGATGGCGGCCGGGACGATCGAGGCCGGCGCGCGGCTTCAGGGGAGCATGGCATCGCCCACGGGCCGAGCCACGCTCAACGCGACGGGCTTGGCATTGGCGGACGATGCCGCCCTCGGTCTGCCGCCGCTCGACATCCATGCCACCGCACAATTGGCGGCGGATACTGCGGATATCGACGCCGGATTGGTGGCCGGCACGGCGTCTCGCTTGAGCGTCGCCGGCCGGGCGCCGCTCGCCGCCGGCGGGGCGTTGGATCTGAAAATAAGCGGCCACGTCGACGTTGGGATGGTCAATTCGCTGCTCGAGGCGCGCGGGCAGCACGCCGCGGGTGTGCTCGAGGTCGATGCGACCGTGGCGGGCAGCGTCGCGGCGCCGAAGATCGACGGCACGGTGAATTTGACCAAGGGTAGCGTGCGCGACTACGCACGCGGCGTGAACCTGACGGATATCACCGCCGCCATCGTCGGCAGCGAAGGAACCTTGCAGATCAAGAGCCTGACGGCATCGGCCGCGCCCGGAACGATATCGATGACGGGCAAGATCGGCGTGCTTCAATCGGGAGTGCCGGTGGATCTCAGCATCAAGGCCGACAATGCCCAACCGGTCGCGAGTAAATTGGTGACCGCGAATCTCCATGCGGATTTGCACGTGAGCGGGACCGCGCGACAGCGGCTCGACGTCGCGGGGACGGTGCACTTGAATCGCACGTTGATCGGAATTCCAAACAGCTTGCCGCCCGATGTCGCGGTGCTCGACGTGCGTAGGCGCGGTAAGCCGGTGCCCGTCCGCGAGAAGCAGTTGGTGATCGGCCTGGACGTGAAGGTGCAGGCGCCGCAGGAGTTTCTGGTGCAAGGCCGGGGGCTCGATGCGGAAATGGGCGGTGAACTGCACCTCGGCGGCACCACGGACTCGCTCTTGGTGAGCGGGGGCTTCGATCTGCAACGTGGAAGTTTCGCACTCTCCGGCAACAAGCTCAGCTTCACCGCGGGCCGCGTCAGCTTCAACGGCGCCGGCCTCAAGAACAAGATCGATCCGACATTGGACTTCACGGCGCAGACGACGATCACGGACACGACTGCGACGCTGCACATCACCGGTTTCGCGGATGCTCCGCAATTCGAATTCACGAGCAGTCCGGCCAAGCCGCAGGACGAAATCATGGCGCTGCTGCTGTTCGGCGCGCCCGCGGCACAACTGTCGGCGCTGCAGTTGGCGCAAGTCGGCGCGGCGCTCGCTTCCTTGAGCGGAGTGGGCGGCGACGGCGGCCTCAATCCGCTGGTCAAGCTGCAAAAAAGCCTGGGGTTGGATCGCCTGAGTGTCGGCGCGGGCACGAGCAACATCCCCACCGCCACGGGAACGGGAACTCAAAATAGCGGCGCCAGCATCGCGGCCGGGCGCTACATCTCGAAGCGCGTCTACGTCGAAGCGAAGCAGAGCACGACGGGTACCAGCCAACTCGAAGCGGACGTGGATCTGACCAAGCACTTGAAGCTGCAGACGCGATTTGGAAGTGGCACGGGCTCGGTGGTCGGCACCACTCCGGAAAACGACCCGGGCAGCAGCGTCGGTTTGTCGTATCAGTTCGAATATTAGGAGCGATGTTCTCCGAGCGCATACAATGTGCGTTTTTTGCGGTCGGAGAATGGATGATGACTTCACGGTTTCGATTCTTACTGGGCTCGTCGTTGTTGGGCGCGACGCTCGCTGCGTCCCTGTCGCCGGGCGCCCAGCGCTCCTCGCCGCCCGACGGGCCCGACACCAAAATAGCCGTGGTTCCCGAGCCCACGGAGTCGCCCCGGTATCTGCACGACGAATCCAAGGCCACTCAGGGGTCGATAACCATTGCCGGACATGCGCTCGGATACCAGTCCGAAGCCGGGATACTGGATGTCCTATGTCGCCTATTTCCGCGGCGACAAGGAGGACGCTCACCGTCCCATCACATTTCTGTTCAACGGCGGACCCGGTTCATCCACGGTGTGGCTGCACATGGGCGCGTTCGGACCGAAGCGGGTGGTGACGGCGGACGACACGCACAGCCCGGCGGCTCCCTATCGAGTCGTGGACAACGAGTACAGTCTTCTCGACGTGAGCGACCTGGTGTTCATCGATGCACCCGGCACGGGATTCGGCCATTTGCGTGGAGCGGACAAGGAAAAAGCCTTCTACGGCGTCGATCAGGACGCGCACGCGTTCGCGAATTTCATCGTCGAGTTTCTGTCGCGCCACAACCGCTGGAATTCACCGAAGTATCTGTTCGGCGAGAGCTATGGAACCACGCGCTCCGCGGCTCTCGCCAATATTCTCGAGCATGAAAAATCGCTCGATCTGAACGGCATCATTCTGTTGTCGCAGATCTTGAACTTCGACGACAGCGTCGATCAGCCTCAGTTCAATCCCGGCGTCGATCTGCCGTATGTGCTCGCGCTTCCCACGTACACGGCCACGGCGTGGTACCACCACAAGCTGCCGAATCAGCCCGCGGTGCTCGAACCTCTCTTGAGGGAAGTCGAGAACTTCGCATTGTCCGACTACTCGCAGGCGCTGGCGGCGGGGTCAAGTTTGAGCGCCGAGCGCAAATCTGAAATCGCGGTCAAGCTTCACGCCTATACCGGACTCGCGGCGGACTACATCGAGCGCGCCAATTTGCGGGTCAACGGCGGAGAATTCGAAAAGACTCTGCTGGGAAGCGATATCACGACGGGACGGCTGGACACCCGGTTTGCGGGACCCACCATCGATCCGATGAGCAAGGAAGCCGACTACGATCCGCAGTCCGCGGCAATTTCCTCGGCTTATGTATCGGCGTTCAACGATTATGTGCGGACCGTGCTCAAATTCGGCGAGAAGAAGATCTACAAACCCGAGCTTGATGTCGAAAAGCTCTGGGACATGCTGCACCAGCCGCCGGGCTCGCCGGTCAAGGTGCCGGGTCCGATCAACGTCATGCCGGATCTTGCGGTGGCCATGAAGCAAAACCCCAATCTCAAAGTGCAGTTGAACGGCGGTTACTACGATCTTGCGACACCGTATTTTGCCGCCGTGTACGAGCTGCGGCAGCTGCCCATTCAAAGTGCGCTCCGGGGCAACATCGAGATGCACTTCTACACGTCGGGCCATATGGTCTATGCCCATGAACCGGATTTGAAGGCCTTGCACGCCAACGTCGCGGCATTCATCGAAAAGACCCGGAACGGCGGCGGAAAATGACGCGGGCGGCAGCTTGTAAAATTTTCATCGGCGGGCAAGCGCTGCCGATTCCTTCAGACCGCCGGTTGACCGTCGCTTCAGGATGGTACGCAAATTGCTTGGATTTCCGCGGGACGATTCCAAACCGAATCCGTCGACGTATAATTGTGACAATACGGTGACGGACTCGTGCTTCGGGGGTTCTCCATGCAGAATCAGTTTCACACCCAATCGGCGATGCATCCCACGTCGGCAGCCGGCAGTCCCATGTCGACTGCGCAGCCGCTGCATGTCTCTACGGGCGGAGCCTACCGAGGAAGTGAACTCGCGTCCGATCTGTTGACCCGGTTGTTTCGCCGTTTGCCCATGGGTCTCACGCTGCGTCTGTGGAATGGCGCCACTGTACGGGTGGGAGCCGATTCGGGCGCGCAAGAGCCGCCCTTCGAGCTGGTGTTTCGCAATCCCGAGGTCGTCTGCTCCGCGGTGCTCGGGAGAGATCCACTGCGGCTTGCCGAAGCCTACTTTCGCGGAGATCTCGATATCGAAGGCGATTTTTTCGCAGCTCTCGCCCTCAAGGACCACCTGCAGGAGCTGCAAATGTCCGTGGGCGAGCAGATAGGGGCGGCCGCCGCGGCGATGCGATTGCGGGCATTGAACGCGGATAGCCGCCATGCGCGGACACAGTGGAAGCCCTCGCATGGACCCGCCGTCAAGGCGCACTCCAAGGCGGAGAATCGCGACGCCATCCATTTCCACTACGACGTGTCGAACGAGTTCTACGCCCTGTGGTTGGACCATGCGATGGTGTATTCCTGCGCGTATTTCGAGCGGCCCGACGTAGGCTTGGACGCCGCACAGGAGGCGAAACTCGAGCATATCTGCCGCAAGCTGTCGCTGCGGCCGGGAGAGAACTTTCTCGACATCGGGTGTGGGTGGGGCGCGCTCGTGATCCACGCGGCGCAGCGCCACGGTGTGCGGGCTCATGGTGTGACCTTGAGCCCGCAGCAACTCAAGGTGGCGCGGGAACGCATTGCCTGGGCGGGACTCGAGGATCGGGTCAGCGTCGAATTGCTGGATTACCGGGACCTCAAGGGCGAATCGGTCTACGACAAGGTGGCCAGCGTCGGCATGTTCGAGCACGTGGGCTTGAAGAATCTGCCCGTTTATTTTTCCACGGTGCACCGATTGCTCAAACCGCACGGACTGTTCCTCAACCATGGGATCACGCACGACTCCGAGGGCTGGCAGAAATCCCTTTCCACCGAATTCATCAACCGCTACGTATTTCCCGACGGTCAGCTCGACAACATCAGCAATATCCAGCAAGTCATGGAGAGCGCGCGCTTCGAGATCGCGGATGTCGAAGCGCTGCGTGCGCACTACGCGCTGACGTTGCGCCACTGGGTCGAGAGACTGGAGCGCAGCCACGCGCGCGCATTGCAGTATGTCAATGAGGCGACCTACCGAGTCTGGCGGCTGTACATGGCGGCCTGTGCCCTGGAATTCGAGGCGGGGGACATCGGCATCTATCAGGTCCTGGCGGGCAAACGCGCCGCCGGCAATCTGCCCTTGCCGCTCACGCGGCGCCATCTGTATGAACCACAGCGCGGGTAGCGGCCGGCGAGCGATTGCTGCAGCGGCCGTGTGATCAGTTCTGGCATAATGTGGCGGTAGCCGCCGCCGTAGGGATCGAGCATGCAGTGGAAACTTCCGGCTCTCGCCGCCGCCTTGCTCAGTTGTCCCGCGTGGGTTCAGGCGGCCTACAAGAACTGGCCCAGCTACAACAACACCCTCACGTCCGAGCGCTATGCCACGCTCGATGCCGTCGATTCCAAGAATGCGGCGGGGCTCAAGGTGCTCTGCAGCTTCGATACCGGCGAACAGGTGTCGTTTCAGACCGGACTGGTCGAGGTCGACGGTGCGCTGTTCGCGACCACCGAGCACGATACGTTTTCCATCGACGCCAATACCTGCAAACAGAATTGGCGCACCCATGAAGAGTTCGCTTCCGGCGCTCTCAAGGTCAGTCGCGGCCTGGCGTGGCTGGAGGGCCGGATATTTCGGGGCACGGCCGACGGTCGCGTCATCGCCTACGCTGCGAAGAACGGCAAAGCTCTGTGGTCGACGATCATTGCCGACCCGGCAAAAGGCGAGTCGGTGCCGGCATCTCCCATCGCCTGGAACGGCCTCGTGTTCATCGGCAATGCCGGTGGGGACAATAAGGGAGTGAAGGGGCGGATGTATGCCCTTGACGCCAAGACCGGCCAGATCGTCTGGGAGTTCTACATGGTGCCGAAGGGGCCGGAGGATGCGGCGCGCGGACCTGAGGCGCCGAGTGCGGGATCGCATGCCGCGACCTCGTGGAAGAATGCGAAGGGGACGCCGATCACCGGCGGCGCGACCTGGACTTCTTATTCGCTGGATCCGTCGAAGGGCCTTTTATACGTTCCCGGCGGCAATCCCGCGCCGGATTTCGCCAAGGCGCCTCGCCCGGGCGAGAATTTATTCACCGGTTCAATCGTGGTTCTCGATGCCAAGACGGGCGCCTACCAAAGGCATTTTCAACTGGTCACGCGGGATTTTCATGATTGGGACGTGTCCGGCGCGCCCGTGCTTTTTCTCAGCAACGCGGGTCATCGGATGCTCGCGGAAGCGCCGAAGGATGGACACCTATACCTGATCGACCTCAGCAACGGCAGAACGGTATACAGAAAGCCGGTCACCACGGTGTCGAATGTCGACGCACCCATGACGGCGCAGGGAACGCGGTTTTGCCCGGGCTCGCAAGGAGGCGCGGAGTGGAATGGCGCGGCGTTCGATCCCGCGGACAATCTCATTTTTACAGGTGAAGTGGATTGGTGCACGACGGTGCAGTCGGTGCCGGCCGCCGCGCTCGTCAGCGCCCCGCTCGGCCGGCCGTGGAGCGGCGCGACGGAAGGGTTCGGCCGGCAGGACGATCCCAAGCACTGGGGCGGTTGGATGACGGCGACCGATGCCGCGAGCGGCGAACGCAAATGGCAATTCCATGCGCCGTTTCCCATCATGGGGGGTGTGACGCCGACCAGCGGAGGCCTGTTATTGTTCGGCGACATGGGCGGTCATTTCTATGTCTTCAACTCCGCAAGCGGCAAGAAATTGTGGTCGACCGATCTCGGGGGCGCCATCGGCGGCGGCGTAATTACCTACGACGCCGGCCAGGGACAAAAAATCGCCGTCGCCGCGGGCATGACTTCGCCGATTTGGCCGACGCCGAAAATCAACGGCAAGGTGGTGCTGCTCGGGCTGTGAGCGCCCTTGGGTTTACTTGCTTATCGATGCGCCAAGCCCCAGGCTTTGCGGGCGTCGGGAGTGGGCGGGAGCGCAGAGTCATGGGGAGCACGCGATGGTTCCGGTAACGCGCCTGGGGTTTGCCGCCGCGGGTGCGCTTGTCGGCGCCAAAATAGGGCCCGGCGGCGGATGGTTCTTTGCGGCCCTTGTCGGCGCATGCGTCGGCTTCGCCATTGCGGAATTTACCCTGGTGCGCGGACGAATCCTGTCGCTGGAGGAGGAGGTCGCGAGGCTCCGGGCAAGTCTCGAGCGACGCGACACCGAAGCGCCGGCCCCGGTACGTCCGCCGCCGCCGGCGTCGGCGCCCGTCTCGCCCCAGGCGGCGCTCGACGAGCTGCGGCGCGACCAGCGCTCCTCAGCGGACGCGCCGATTCCGGCGCGCGCTTCGATCGGCGAGGCCGAGTCGATACCGGCGCACGCGTCCATGGGCGATGCCGAGTCGATACCCGCGCACGCGTCGGCGCCCAGCGCACATCGCCGTCCCGCCGCGCAATTCGGCGAATCCGATTTGACCGTAGTGAACGCGGTCCGCCGCTTCTTTACGGGCGGCAACGCCTTGGTGCGCGCAGGCGTCATCGTATTGTTCTTCGGCGTCGCGTTCCTGCTGCGTTACGCCGCGGAACACACGCGTGTGCCCATCGAGTTTCGTCTCGCCGGCGTCGCGGTCGGTGCGATCGCCTTGCTCGTGCTCGGTTGGTCGCTGCGAAGGGCGCGTCGTGGCTATGCGCTTGCGCTGCAGGGCGGCGCGGTCGGCATCCTGTACTTGATCATCTTCGCGGCCTTGCACCTGTATGCCTTGTTGCCGGCATCGCTCGCGTTCGGGGTGCTTGCCGTCCTCGCCGTCCTGTCCGCAATCCTGGCGGTCCTGCAGAACTCTCTGGCATTTGCCCTGCTCGCGGTGACCGGCGGATTTCTTGCGCCGATACTCGCCTCCACGGGGGAGGGCAGCCACGTCGTGCTGTTCAGCTACTACGCCGTTCTGAACGCGGCGATCGTCGCGATCGCCTGGTTCAAGGCTTGGCGTCCGTTGAACCTCGCGGGATTCGTGTTTACTTTCGTCATTGGCACCGTGTGGGGCGTCCTGCGATATCGGGCAGAGGACTTCTCGACGACGGAACCGTTTCTGGTCTTGTTCTTCTTGTTCTATGTGGCCGTGGCCGTCCTGTTCACGCTGCGTCAACCGGCGAATTTGCGGGGTTATGTGGACGGTACATTGGTCTTCGGGCTGCCCATCGTCGCCTTCGGATTACAGACCTCGCTGCTGCGCGGCCATCCGTTCAGCTTGGCCTTCAGCGCGGTCGCGGTGAGCGCCGTATACCTCGTCGGCGCCGGGCTCCTCTATCGCGGCCGCAATGAGTCGCGGCGGGTATTGGTTGAAGCCTTCGTCGCCCTGGGCGTTGCGTTCCTGACGCTGGCGGTGCCGCTCGCGCTCGATAGCCGTTGGAATGCGGCGACTTGGGCGCTCGAGGGGAGCGCCTTGATTTGGATCGGCTGCCGGCAGCAGCGGCGCCTGCCTCGAGCATTTGGAGCGCTTTTGACCATCGCGGCCGGCTGTGTGGTCGCGCAAGACTTCGATTTTGTCCAGGGCCGGCTGTCGCTGAAGCTGGACGCTTATCTCAGCGTGCTCACCGTGAGCGCGGCGTCGGTGTTTTCGGCCCGAACCCTGCATGTGCATCGGCAGCGGCTCGAGGAGTACGAACAGTATTTCTCCGCGGTCCTGTTCTCGTGGGGTCTGTGCTGGTGGTCGATGGGCGGACTCGGCGAGATCGGGCAATTCATCCCGCATCCTTACGCCGCGGCCGCGCTATTGAGCTTCGCGGCCCTGACGACGCTGTTGTCCAGCGAGTTGTATCGGCGCACCCAAGTCGACATCGCCAAGGTGTACGCATTGTGCTTGTTGCCGGTGATGTTGGTGTGCGCGGCCGATTCCGCCGGATCTCTGCCGCATCCCTTCGCGCAGGGGGGCTGGATATCGTGGCCGGTCGCCTTCGTGATTTTTTATGTGCTCAGCCGCAGGCACGAAGGAACTCCCGGGGACTGGCCGGCGAAGGCGCTGCACGTGGGGGCGGCCTGGCTGCTCGGCGCGATGGTGAGCTGGGAAGCGGCGTGGGCCGCCGACACCGGCGTGCACGGCGGCGAATCGTGGCGCGCCGCCGCTTGGATCATTGCGCCGGTACTCGCGGTTTTCTCATTGCCGCGCCTGGTGACGCGCGTCGACTGGCCGTTTCGCGCGCACCGCGAAGCGTATCTATTCACGGCCGGCATCGGTTACGCGGTGAGCCTCGGGCTGTGGAGCCTCGTCACCAATCTTACGATGCGCGGTGACGCCGATCCGCTGCCGTATCTGCCGCTCATGAACCCGCTGGACATCGCGCAGGCGTTCGTTCTCATCGTCATTGTCCGGTACTGGATGTTTCTACGGGCGGCGCACCTGAAGAGGTTCAGCGATATGGATCCGCGGCTGCTGCCTGCTTGTTTCGCCGCGCTGGCGTTCATCTGGGCGAACGGCGTGCTGTTGAGAACCCTGCATCAATGGGGAGGCGTGCCGTTCTCGCTCGAGTCATTCGCGCAGTCGACTCTGACGCAAACCGCGCTTTCGATTTTTTGGGCGGTGCTCGCGCTGGCCACCATGCTGGCGGCGGCGCGAAAATCCAGCCGCGCGGTGTGGCTCGCAGGCGCCGCACTGCTCGCCGCGGTGGTGGCCAAGCTGTTCTTGGTCGACCTGTCCCGCATCGGGTCGATCGAGCGCATCGTGTCGTTCGTCGGCGTGGGACTGCTCATGCTCATCGTTGGATACTTGTCGCCGCTGCCGCCGGCGGCGGAGCAGCGACGATGAATCGAAACATGATGGGCGCATTCGCGATGGGTGCTCTGGCCGGTTTCGCGTCGGCGGCGGAACTGTCGCCCGCGGACTTCGCCTTCGGGATGCCGGTCGTCACTCCCGCGGACGCGAGCGCCTACCGAGTCGCGCTTCCAGCCGACATCTATCGAGACACCGTGCACGCCGATCTCGCGGATATCCGGGTGTTCAACGCGCGCGGCGAGGCGGTGGGTGTTCAACGCGCGCGGCGAGGCGGTGCCGTATGCCCTCAACCGCCCCTCGCCCCGCGCGGCGCGCGGCCCGGGCACCGCGTTGCCGCTGTTTGCGCTGCGCGACGATTCGCCGGCGGCGGCCGATGCCGTACGCGTCACCATCGAATCGCCGAACGCCGCCGTGAAGCTGCAGACCCGGGGCAGCATCTCCGTGACCGGTGGGGTCAAACAATACATCCTCGACGGCCGACCGCTCGGTGTTCCTGTCGCGGCCCTGCAATTCGCCTGGCCGGACGATGCTGCAGACTTTACCGGCCGTCTACAGATCGAAGCCAGCGACGATTTTGCCGTTTGGCGGACCCTTGCCGCGGCTGCGCCGATCGCGAACCTTCATGCCGGCGGGAGGCAGCTCGTCAATAACCGCGTCGAAGTGCCCGCGACGCGGGCGAAGTATTGGCGGCTGTCGTGGACCGCCAGAAGCGCGCCTTTTGAATTGACGTCGGTGGTTGCGGAGCCGGCGGACAGCCGCATCGAGGCTGAGCGGTCGACGCTGGAAGTCGCGGGCAGTGCGAGCGGCGCCGCACGCGGTGAATACCAATTCGATCTGGGGGCGCGGCTGCCGATCGAACGCATCAATCTGGGGCTGCCGGAGCTCAATACGGTGATTGCCGTCGAATTGTTGTCGCGTGCGCAGCCGCGGGATGCCTGGCGCCGTGTCGCCTCGCGGCCGTTCTATCGCGTCAATACCGCCGACGGCGAGCTGCGCAATGCGCCGATCGACGTCGCCGCCGATTCCGACCGCTACTGGCTGGCGCGCGCGGCGGGCCTGACCGCCGCTCCGGCCGCGCCGCCGCTCCGCCTGCAGGTCGCCTGGACGCCGAGCGACATCGTGTTCCTTGCCCGAGGTTCGGGTCCGTTCATGCTGGCCTACGGCAGCGCATCGGCGCCGGCGGCGGAGACGGACCTGAGTGCGATGCCGGCGGCGGTTACGGTGCTGCGCGCAACGCTCGGCGCACGCCGCCAGCTGGGCGGGCAGGCGCGGCTCGCCATGCCTGCCGAGATCCCCTGGAGGCGAGTGCTGCTCTGGGCCGTGCTCGCCTTGAGCGTGTGCCTGCTCGCTTGGATGGCCTACCGCGTGACCCGGGAAATGGGTGAGAATGCGCCGCGGTAGGGACCGACAGATGTTAGTATTTTCCGCGGGATCCAAAACAAAAGTACATGCATGACGGCAAAATTCGGCGACTTGATGATCGAAAAGCGGTCGATAGACTATGTGCCGATCGCCGAGCGGCACGGCAAGGTATGGCATCTGTGGCCGGTCTGGTTTTCCGGCGACGCGCACTTGGCGACCGTGGCGACCGGCGTGGTCGGTGTCGCGCTCGGCGGTCATTTGCTGTGGATGGCGCTCGCGGTAATTTTCGGGTGCGCATTCGGCACGTTCTTCATGGCGTTTCATTCGACGCAGGGCCCGCAACTCGGACTACCGCAGATGATCCAGTCGCGGCCCCAGTTCGGCTATGTCGGCGCCCTTCTGGTGTGGGGGGTGGCGCTCATTGCCTACATCGGATTCAATGCCTTCAACCAGATCCTCGCCGCGCAGACGGTGCAGTCCTTGTACGGCGGCGATTCGACGGTGACCATACTGGTATTCACGATTCTGTCAGTCTCCCTGGCCGTGATCGGCTATGACTTGATCCATCTCGCGCAACGCTGGATCGCGTACCTGTTGATCGCCGCGCTTCTGATTTTCACGGTGGCGGTGCTCACGAGGGCGCACCTGCCGGCGCAAGAAATCGCTCTGCGCGACTTTCGCGTGGTGCCGTTTCTGGCGCAATTCTTCGCGGCCGCCTCGTATCAGATCGCCTGGTCCATTTACGTGTCCGACTATTCGCGCTACTTGCCGCGCGACGTGGGAGTGGGGGCGTCATTCTGGTGGACCTACCTGGGCGCCTTCGTCGGCGGCACCTGGATGATGCTCGTCGGAACACTGGCTGCCGCGCTGTATCCGACCTTGGAGGTGGCGACGGCGCTGCGCACCGTGGCCGACGCGGTGTTGCCGGGATTCGGCAAGCCGCTGTTGCTATGCTCGCTTTTTGGCCTCGTGACGATCACATCGCTCAACTATTACGGAGCGTCCCTGACTCTCCTGAGTGTGATGGATTCCATCACACCCAGCCGCCCGACGCTCGCGAAGCGTCTTCTGACCCTTCTCGTATCGACCGTGATAGCGACCAGCCTCGCCCTCGCATCGTCGCAGAATTTCGTCGCGAAATTCGGCGAGTTCCTGGCTGTTCTCTTGTATCTTTTCACGCCCTGGACCGCGATCAACCTGGTGGACTTCTACCTCATACGCAAAGGTCATTACTCGGTGCGTGAGATTTTCAATTCGCGCGGCATGTACGGACGCTGGTGCTGGCGCGGCCTGTGGGCCTATGGCATCGGTTTCGTCGCGATGATTCCGTTCTTCAGCACGGAATCGTGGAAGGGGCCCGTGGCCAAGGCGCTCGGCGGCGCCGATATCGCGATGCTGATCGGCCTGCCGGTTTCGGCGCTGGTGTACATCGCCGCGTGCCGTTCGCTCGATGTCGCGGCGGATCGCCACCAGGCGCATGCCGCGGACGCAGGCCTCGATCCCGATGCGGCCTAGTTGGGCGTGTTCAAAAAGGCGTTGATGACCTCGGCAACGCCGCGTGGATCCTCCCAAAAGGGGTTGTGACCGAGGCCGTCGAAGGTCTTCACCTTGGCGTTGGGCAGGGCCTCGCGCAACGACTGACGGACATCTTCTTCCATGATGGGGTCTTTGCTGCCCCAAATGAGCAGAGTCGGGGCCTTGAGGCGAGGCAGAGAATTCTGCAGGTCGCCGTAGATGTTGTTGGCGGGCAGGGCTTGATCGAGAACCGCAAGCCAAACGCGCAGAGGGATGCCGGCGGCATCCTTGCGCTGTCGGCGAATGAAATCGGGATCCACCGGGGTCGGCGAGTCCCACCAGGCGATCATGAAGGGTGAGTCTGCTTCGATGGGCTCCTTGAGTTTGCGAATCTCGGCGGCGAAATCGAACTGCCGCGGCTTCTTCGGCCGGCCGGGAGGCGAACCGCCGGTCGAGGAGATCAGCACCACATGCGCAGTTCGTTCCGGCCAGTATTCGGCGAATGTCTGGGCAATGATGCTGCCGAGAGAATGCCCGACGATGTCCGCTTTTTGCACGCCGAGCGCGTCCAGCAACAATTTGATGTCATACGCGAAGTCGAGGCGCGTGTAGCAACACTCCGGCTTGCTCGACTGTCCATGTCCGCGGATGTCGACCAGGATCAGCCGGTAGCGCTTCGACAAATACGGCAGCATGGGTACCCAATCGCGTGCGTTGTCCGTGTAGCCATGGATCAGCACCACGGCCGGACCCGTGCGCTCACCCCTATCGATATAGGCCAGCGACTCGCCGTTCGGCAGCGCCATCGATTTTTTGCTCGCGTCGAACGCGTCGAGATCGACTTCAAGGCGCGGCGGCGGCTTTGCCGCGGACGCACCACGCCCGGATGAGCCCGTGGCAGACGCGGCCAGGAGTGAACCGCAGAGCACCAGGAAGATCCCAAGAACATTGCGGCAGGGGGAAACTTGGGCGCAGGTATGGGTCTTGCTCATGGGTCGAAGTTTACTTGAAAACAGCCGAGGCATCGGCCGGTGTGGCGGCACTGGGCAACACGATGTACGCTTCAACCACAAAAACGAAGGGAGAAGGCCATGCGATCGACGTACTTTTCCGTGCTGTCCGCACTGGGGTCAGCCTGGATTCTCTGGGGCGGCACGGCGATCGAATCGAGGGCTGCGGCTGCCCCGGCACCCATGCGCATCACGGTACTCTACGATGCCTTCGGCAAAGATGCGGCGATGGCCAAGGACTGGGGTTACGCCGCCTTGGTCGAGATCAACGGTAAGCGCATTCTGTTCGATACCGGCAACGACCCGGGGATTCTTGCAAAGAACGCCAAGGCCAGGGGCGCCGATCTTACCCGGCTTGACTTCGTCGTCTTGTCGCACCGTCACAGCGACCACATCGGGGGATTTTCCGCCCTGCGACGCGTGAATCCGAAGGTCAGGATTTACGCACCCAGGGAAAACTTTGGTGTGTTCGGTTCCGACCTGCCCGGGACCTTTTATCGCAGGGACGAGTCGCTGCCTGCCGAGATGCGCTACTACGGCGGCGCGCCGCCCGAGACGATGAAGTTCGGCACAGTCTTTCCCGGCGCCAACATTCAGTTGGTCGACAAGACCACGGAAGTGGCCCAAGGGTTTACTCTGATCGCCTTGATATCCGATGCGCCCGGAACCAAGGAATTGAAGGAACTGTCGCTGGCCATCAACACGCCGGACGGCGTCGTGCTGGTAGTCGCCTGTGCGCATCCTGGAATCGAGGCCATCGTTGCCGAAGCCGCCAAGATCAATCCGCACATCCACTTCATTGCCGGGGGATTTCACCTGGTCGTGGCTCAGGACCCCGCCATCGAAAAGGTAGTCACCGCCCTGCACGATACCTACAAGGTCGATTACATCGCTCCCGGCCACTGCACCGGCGAGCCACAAGGTCGATTACATCGCTCCCGGCCACTGCACCGGCGAGCCGACATTCGCAGCCCTGCAAAAGGCATTCGGCGACCGGTACCTCTATGCCGGATTGGGAACGACGCTGGCCGTGGGTGCGAATCCGCGGGCCGAATCTGGTCCAAAGGCTTCGAATACCTTCAGCGAAGGCGATTTGCGAAGTTATCGAGAGTTTGCCCGCGCTGAGCGATGACTTCGACGACGGCGACTCCGATCGCCGGGCCGGCGGCGGGCCAGCCGCAGTGTGGCCTGCCGATTCACGCCGACGTGCTTCGAATTACTCAGTTCTTCAAGCGGAATCCGGTTTTGAACACCCAGGCGACTATACCTAGGCAAACTGCCAGGAACCCTAAGGTCATGGCCATGCTGACGACGACGCTCACGTCGGAGGTGCCGTAGAAGCTCCAGCGGAAG
>WNFG01002109.1_pt1 | contig 17058 bp, 17 predicted proteins | sample 5400431 | NCBI WGS metagenome assembly WNFG01 (sample SAMN13153346, study PRJNA577476) | soil metagenome | isolation source: 120 cm saprolite under Douglas fir tree site 2 hole 3 replicate 2 | place: USA:California | collected 2015-04-18 | reverse complement strand
GCGGGCTTCTGCGCGAGAGCCTGAGGGACAAGAAATATCAGCCCGGCCAGGATTGAGACTCGAACCGGATCGCGAGTAAGCATCGACGTGTACTCCTTTTCGGAAGGTGAGCGAGACCGCTAACTATGGTTGGGGAAACTCCTAAGTCAAAACCAGACCGGCTCTCGATTCCTGTTTAATCGAGAGCCGGTCTTTAAGGACTATGGCAAGATGGTGAACTTCGCAGATTGGACCAGCGACTGCCCGCTGACGTGATCGCGCACGCGGACTTCGACATTGTAGTCGCCCGGCGTCAGGCCGCGTGAATCAATCAGTTTCGACAACGTCAGACGCTGTCCGGCGTCGCTGTTGCCACGCCAGTCTTCCAACTGCTTACCGAGTTCCTTGCCGTCCTTCATCAAAGCGTATTCGACATCGACTGCGGGCCGCAGCGTCGTCTGATCGATTCCGGCGTTGTAGATTTGCATGTAAACGCCGACCGGCGAGCCCCGGTGAAACGTGCCCGACACATTCGGGATGACTTTCGCGTTGCCGATGGTGAACATGCCCACGGCCGGTTGATCGCCGAGCCCTTCGAGTTTCACCGCCAGCACCAGTGTGGAAGTGGACAGCTTGGCCGGATCATACTTGGGTACTTCAAAGCCCTGATGTCGCACGCCGGTGGCGCCCGACGCGATGTCGCGAACGATGATGTCGACGCGGTAGCGACCCGGCGCCAGCGCCACCGCTTTTTGATACGCGGACTTGCGCCCTTTGGCCTCAGTCAGTTCTTCCGTAGTAGCGCGCGTAATCACCGGATCTTCGAAGACGCCGGCACGACGTCCGGAAACGTGGGTAATCTTTCCGAAGATATTTAGCTGCGCCTCTTGCAAACCGCCGCTGTCCTTGAATACGAGGTTCTGGTTGTCAGTCTGAATCGTGAAGGCGGTAATCACGCGCTCATCCGACTGGCGGAAAAAATCGACTCGCACATCAAAGTTGAGCGGATTGTCTTCAATGACCGGGGTGTTCACTGCCGAGGCCAGATCGTTGAACTTGATCTGCGGCGGCCGGCTTAAATCCGCAAGAAGCTGCAGACGTGAAAACGGACTGTCCTGTTCGCGCATGTAGCCCACCATGCCCACTCCGCCCATGTTCGCCACGCGGTCCGCTTTGTTGGCCAACCCCATTTCTTCGGCCAGCGTCAGGCCGGCACCGGGAATCGTCAACAGCGCATCTTTCTCGTCCGGATTCCGCGCGATGCGGTACTCGCCGCTGCCCGTCGGATCGACGAACTCAATTTCAACTCCTGAACCCACGCCCGGCAGATAGCGATAGAACCATCTCTCGAAAGGGTAGGTGGTAGTCGAGCCGCCGCCTTCCTGTGGCTCGCGCTGATACGAGCCACCCGATGGATGCGTTTCGGTTTCGTCCGGCTTTCCATACATGATCCAGATACGACCGCGATCCGTTTTCCAGCCGGGAATCCCGGAAGCGAAGTGCTCGTTCGCATAGGCGATGCGCTCGTAGTATTCCTCGCGAAATTCGTTTTCGTCCGTGTCCGGATCGGGATCGCGGCGGCGCCAGAACTCTTCGATAAAGCGTTCGCGCTCGTCGTCAGTCGCAAGTTTCTTGAAAGCTTTGCGCTCTTCGTCCGTGATGATGTAAGCGACGTCTTTCTCGAGCCAATCTTTGTAAGCCTTTTTTAATTCCGGCTTGACGTTGCGTTCACGTTGTGACGGATCCTGGCTTTGGTCGTTGGTCTTTTTCTTTTGCGCCAGGCCTGCAGGCAAGGCAAAGGTCAGGCTTAAGAGAGCGACCGCCAGGCGGCTCAAACTGCGGTGTGACATAAGAAAACTACTCCTCGGGAAAGCTGATCGAAAACTCGAAAACGGTTGAGCGCCAATGTTATCCGAAACTGCGCGGCTCTAATTCACTAAGATCGAATTCTAGAGTTGGCCTGAACGAGAGTCAAGATGCGGTTGAGAGAGCGCCCAGTTGCCCTGCGGCACTTAACCACAAAGACACAAAGGACACAAAGGTCGAACCGTGGGGATTGCGGTCGAACGCATAGAGCTCTATTGGTGTTTCAGCCAGCTTCCTGTCGTCCCGCTCTGCCTTTTACTTCCTTTGTGACTTGGTGTTTTTGTGGTGATTAGTTCACTCAGGGCGGCGCTCGCGGCCGCAGATCCAGGCGACCACAATTGAAATCGCGTACAGCGCAAACATCGGCGCGGCGAACAGCAACATGTTGGGCACGTCGTTTGTGGGCGACAAAACCGCGGCCACAATCAAAATAACGATTACCGCCGTGCGCCAGACGCGCAACATCCAGCCCGCGGTGATCAATCCGATCCGCGCCAAAATGTAGGTCACCGCCGGCATCTGAAACACGATGCCCATGCCGAGCATCAACAGAATGATGAAATCGAAATAGTCGTCGGCCTTCAGCAGCAGCCGGAAATCCTGGCCCAGCCCGAGCAGATATTTCGCCGCCGGCGGAAAGATCAGGTAGTACGCGACCATCGTCCCCAAAATGAAAAAGATGCTGGAGAGCGCGATAAACGGGGTCACGTATTTTCGCTCGTGCGGGTAAAGGCCCGGCGAGACGAAGGCCCAGATTTGCCAGAGCAGGAACGGGACCGAGAGCACCAGCGCCGCGTACAGCGACACCTTCACATAAAGCGCGAATGGTTCCAGCGCCGTCGTTACGATCAGTTTTTCGTTCGGATCGGGCAAAGCGCCGAGCGGCGCATTCAAGTCTATCGGTAGGCGCACGTCTTTCGGCACCACCGTGTCGCCGGCGGACAGGGCTTCATCCGTGAACACGCCGACCTGGCCGCCCTTGTCTTTATCGACGCGGGCCGCGACCGAAGCGCCGGCCGGAATCATGGCCGGCCCCAACCTGGTCGTCTGGGGAAAAATGTAGCGCAGCTTGTCGTTAACCTTCAGCGAGCTGAGCGGCGCCGAAGTTTGTTGCCTGTTCAAGCCGTCGATTTGCACCTGACGTTGTTGCGCGTTTGCCAGCGCTTGCATCACCGGTCGCGCCAAAAAGTTGTAGATGCGATCAGACAGGAACCAACAAGCAAATGCTGCGATCAGCACAAACGCCATGCTCCGAATCAGGCGCTTGCGCAACTCGTCGAGATGTTCGAGAAACGACATCTGGCCGCCGAGATCTTCGCGCGAGGCTTTTTCTCCGTTGGCTTTAGGTCGCAGGCTGGACATCTGATCTCAGTGGCGGGTTCGAATTCGTGTCCGCGTCACAGCCAGTCGTGCTTGCTGGTGGCCGGCTCTGCGGCGGCCGGCTCAGTCGCTTGAGGCGTCGCTTCGCGGGGCTGGATAAGCGCAGGATCGACCGGCGTGACTGACGGGGCAATCGCGGACGGGATCGATTCCGGAGAACCAGAATCGAGGGCCGCTGCTTCGCGCGCCGCGCGGATTCGGTCCGCGGCTTTGTCCAAAATCGAATTGTCTGCTGAAGGCTCGACTCCCTTATCAAAATTTTCCAAATTGACTTCGCGTTCCCACGTGCGCTTGAAATCTTCCGAAGCGCGGCGAAACTCAGCCAGACTCTTGCCGAGCTGCCGGCTTAGTTGTGGTAAGCGACGCGGCCCGAAAAAGATCAGCGCTGCTCCCAGAATGACGAGTAACTCGCTGGTTCCCAACGAATCCAAAATGAAGAGAAACATGATAGTCATCATAATCGAAAGCCCGCCGGTATTCTTTGCCTGGCGGCCGCCGGTTGGATTGTAGCGCGTAGCGAACCGCTTGCGGTAGCGAACCGATAACCCTGGAGGGTCTCAATTGTGCTTTGGCGCCTTCCGCTTGACTCTGCGCCTTTGCGTGAAATCCATCTTCCCCGAGGGAGCAAGGTTCACGCAAAGGCGCAAAGCGAAACTGAAGGCGCCAAGGAAAATGAAAGGAATTGAGACGCTCCCGTTTGACAGCTCTCCCGATGGTCAAGCAATCTTTCCGGGCGATTCAATGAAGAACAAAGTCAGCGATCTTCTGCCAAATTCTCTCGAGCAGTTCGCGCGCACCGCGGAAGCTGTGGCCGCGACGACCAGGAAGCTCGAAAAGGCGGCGCTGCTGGGCGAGTATTTCCAGGCGTTGTCGGACGAAGATCTGGCGCGCGCCGCACGTTACTTTGCCGGCCAGCGATTCGCTTTGAAAGATGCCCGCACGACGAACGTCGGCGGCAGCATTCTCGCCGAAGCCCTCAGCGCGGCGACCGGACTCAGTCTTGAAAACCTGAGCCCGCGTTATGTGCGGTTGGGCGATGCCGGCGACGTGGCTTTCGAGGCTGTGGCTGAGCGCGGTCGCGTGAATGCGCCGAGCTTGACGCTGGAACAAACTGAAGCGCTGCTGGCGCGCCTCAGCGAAACGCGCGGCGCGAGGGGCAAGCAAAAACTTCTGGTCGAAGTGCTGACGCGCGCGACGCCGTTGGAGGCGAAGTATCTAGTCAAGCTGCTGACTGGAGATCTGCGCATCGGTTTGCGCGAAGGGTTGGTGGAAGACGCGATCGCGCGCGCGTTTGCCCAACCGCTGGCAGAAGTTGCGACGGCCAACATGCTCACCGGCGACATCGGCGAAGCGGCCGCGCGCGCCCGCGCCGGAGAGTTGACAGACGTCGCGATGCGACTCTTTCATCCGCTGAAATTCATGCTGGCAACGCCCGCCGCGGACTTGAACGACATCACCCGCACGATGCCCGGGGAATTCTTCGTCGAGGACAAGTTCGACGGCATACGCGCGCAGGCCCATGTACAGGATGGGCGGGTCGCGATTTACTCGCGCACGCTGGACGAAATCTCGATGCGCTTTCCCGAGCTGATCGAGCCGCTGCGCGCGCTGTCCACCGACGCAATAGTTGACGGCGAGATCATCACCGCGCGCGGCGAACAGATTCTGCCCTTCAGCGATTTACAAAAGCGTCTGGGCCGCAAAACCGTCAGCGCAGATCTCCTGAAATCAGCGCCGGTGGTGTTCGTGGCTTACGATCTCCTGTATGTCAGCCACCGAGTTTTGATAAACGATCGGCTGGAGGCGCGGCGTGAACAACTTGAACGATTATTCCCGCTGACGGGCACTCTGCGATTATCCCGGGCGAAGCGCTTCAGCGATGTTGCAACTCTCGATGCAGAGTTCGACGCGGCCCGCGCGCGCGGCAATGAAGGCCTGATGATCAAGGACCCGGCGTCAAGCTACAAACCCGGCCGGCGCGGGCGTGAATGGCTGAAGCTGAAGAAAGCGCTGGCCACGCTCGATGTCGTGGTCACCGTGGTCGAGGTGGGTCACGGCAAGCGCCGCCACGTGCTTTCGGACTACACTTTCGCGGTGCGGCGTTCGGAAACGGACGGCGAGTTGTTGAATATCGGCAAGGCATATTCAGGATTGACTGACGCCGAGATCGCCGAGATGACCGAATGGTTTCGCGCCCACACGGTAAAAGAATTTGCGCACGGCCGCGTGCGCGTCGTCGAGCCGCGCATCGTAATCGAAGTCGCTTTCGACCGGGTCCAGCCATCAAATCGTCACAAGGGTGGCTACGCTTTGCGCTTTCCGCGCATCGTACGCCTGCGGCCGGACAAGACGGTTGACGAGATCGATACGCTGGAGACGGTGAGAAAGCTTGTCGAAGGCAACAAGCAAGTTGATAATCCGACTAATCAATAACTAGAAAGACTGCTATGAATCGAACCAGACTCTTAATCATTTCAATGACACTGATTGCCTGCGCGGCGATAGCCGTCGCGCAGACGCCCCGCCGCCGCACAGGTGTGGCCGGGCCCAAACCTACTCCCACGCCGACGCCTGCGTCCGTCAGCAGCCCACCGCAGCAGCCCGCGGATCCGCCGCCAGCGACGCTGGCCATCGTCAACGACGCCAGGATCACACAGTCGGACGTTGCCGATCAGATTAACGCAGCGATTTCGAACGATCCCGATCTCTATCTGCGCGCGTTTTATCTCGATCCGGAGAAGGAGATCAAAGAAGCGCGCCAACGCGCGCTGGAGGCGCGGATCAATTCGCTGCTGATTGCCGCCGAGGCGAGGAAGCGTTCCAGGTCATCCGATGAAATCGTCGCAACGGAAATCGACGCGAAGATTACGCCGCCCACCGAGCAGGAGATCCAGGCGGCCTTCGAGGCGAACCGGGCTCAACTGGGCACGGCAGATCTCGAGAAGGTTCGGCCCGAATTGATCAATTACTTGCGCAGCCAGCGCCGCCAGGAATTGTACGAGTCTTACCTTAACCGCCTGCGGATGACTAACGCAGTAGCCAAACGCGCCGACGTGAACGCGCCGAATCTCGCGCCCGGCACAGTGCTGGCCGCGGTCAACGGCGATCCCATCCGCGTCGACATGATTAACCAGCGGATGAAAGCTTACGTGTACAAGTTGCAAACGCGGATTTATGCCATCCAAAAGGGCGCGGTCGATCAGCGCATCAACGATCTCCTGCTGATTGCCGAAGCGAACAAACGCAAAATTGGCCCGGAAGAGATTGTGCGCGCGGAAGTCACGGACAAGCTGAAACCTCCGACCGAAGCCGACATCGCGAATTTCTACAACGAGAACAAGACGCGCATCAACGGCGACCTGGCTTCCGCCCGCCCGGCGATTGCAACCTACCTGCAGGAACAGCAGCAGGAGAAACTGGAGACCGCGCTTTCTGAAAGACTGCGCGCCGGAGCAAAGGTGCGAATGCTTTTACCAGAGCCCGTGCCGCCCGTCATAAACGTCAGCGCCAGCAACGGCCCGGCGCGCGGAGACGCAAACTCGGCGGTGACGATCATCGAGTTCACTGACTTTCAATGTTCGGCCTGTGGCGCGATGTATCCGGTTATGGAAGACGTTTTGAAATCTTACGGCAACCGCGTGCGCTTTGTAATTCGCGATTTTCCACTGACTGTGGCGCATCCGAACGCCTTCCGCGCGGCCCAGGCGGCCAGCGCCGCAAACGCCCAGGGAAAGTTTTGGGAGTACATCGATATCCTGTTTCGGAACCAGAGCACCCTGGACGCCGATTCGCTGAAGAAGTACGCGACGCAGATTGGGCTTGACCGCAAACGATTCGATCTGGAATTTGAAAGCGGCAAGTACGACGCGGACATTCGCCGCGACATCGAAGACGGCGAGATGTACGGCGTCGAAGGGACTCCGACAATCTTCATCAACGGCGTGATGCTCACCGAGCTGGGCGCCGACAGTCTGCGCGCGGCGATTGAGAAAGCCTTTAAGACCGGACAGAAGCACGACTAGCCGCGATTCTAGTACACTTCTGACATGCTCTGATAGTGTCAGCGCGAAGGGATTAGGTCAAGAAGCATCTGGGTCGATTTGAGTATCAAGGATAATAACAGTCTCCCCTACGACACTCACCCGAGCGTGCTGGCGCATAAACAGTATGCCGAGAACCTTGAATCGTTTCTGCGCAGCACACTTTAGAAGGAACTCCTACGGCGTCGTCTTCTTGTGCGAAAGGATGTTGCAGGTGTCCTCGGCGGCGGTTGGATCGATGGCGACGTTCCCTTCGTCGATGTGTTGAATAATCCCGTCTTTGTCGATCACAAAAGTCGCGCGATTGCCGTAGCCTCCGTCTTCATTGAAGATGCCATAGTCCTTCACCACGCTATGTTTGATGTCGCTCAGCAGCGGAAACGTGACGCCGATCTGTTTGGCAAATTCCCTGTTGGCAAAAGGGCTGTCAACGCTTAAGCCGAAGACCTGGGTGTCCATCGAATCGAATTTGGCGATATCAGCCTGATACGCCTTCATTTCCTTCGTTCAACCACCGGTGAAAGCAAAAACGTAAAAGGCGAGCACAACGTTCTTCTTGCCTTTGAAGTCACTAAGCTTGTAGCGAACGCCTCTGCCGTCCGCACCGACGATCGTGCTCGGCAAAGTGAAGTCCGGCGCCGCCTGGCCAACTTTCAAATTAGTGTGCGGCGCAGCCGGTGGCGCTTTGGCAGGCGTCGGCGATGGAGTTGGGGTTTGGGCCACGGCGATTGACGCGGCAGCCAGCAGGAAGACAAAGCTGAGGGCTTTCTTGATCATCGATCAATCTCCTTCAATCGGTTCGCGGATGCAGTCAGAGTGTACAACCGACACGCGCGATCTGACAATGATTGCGGGCGTAGCCGCGGCAAACCGGATTCTATCTGGCTGAAAGCTGTCCGTAGTAGAGTTCAGTCTCGTAGTGGAAGATGATCTTGCCGTCTTTCTGGTTAGCGTCGAAAATCTCCCGGAGCTTGCGGAGCATTGGCTGGTAGTGCGGATGATCCGGCTCAGGCGCGTACGACGATGACAGCAAACGCCCCTTCAGACCCTCGAAATCGAAAGGCTGCTGAAATTCAAAACGGGCGACCTGACAAACTCCCGGCGCATAGAATGATTCGACGTCGCACCCGATGATTTCACGCCGTACTTCCTGATAGTCTGTGCCGTATTCCAGCACCAATTGCTGGTAAGCGTTGTTCAGAGGACTGGTTTCCACTCGAAAACCATTCCATATCAGCACAACCCAACCGCCCGGCTTCAGAATCCGCTCGAATTCAGCGCGCGACCTTTGGCGATCGAACCAATGAAAAGCCTGACCCGCCGTGATGAAATCGACCGAGGTGTTAACCATCGTCGTCGCCTCCGCGGCACCGTCGATACTGGAAAAGTTCGAATACTTTGCGAGAAGTTTGTCGCCTGCAGCGCGCATCTCGCGATTCGGCTCAACTCCGAACACGCGATTGCCGTGCTTTAAGAACAGCTCGCTCAGGATTCCGGTGCCCGAGCCAACATCGGCAATGACTGACGCTGGAGTTAGGCCACACTCGACCTCAAGCAAGCCGATAACGTCGGGAGGATAACTGGGACGGTACTTGATGTAGTCCTCTACGCGATTTGAGAATCGCTTGGTCGGATCCAGCACGAGGGGAAGTTAACAACGATGAAGTACGAAGGCAACGTGCGGCAGTCATCGGGGCGGCACAACGCTGCGGGAAATGCCTGGCTGAGTCGCGTAATACTTTGCCAAAAGGCGAAAACCGAGCAGTAACGCCAGCACGAATGCAAATGTCAGCGGCGGACGCACGTCTGACTTTACCAGCATGTAGTAATGCAGCACACCGAAGGCTCCTGACAGATAGACGAGGCGATGCAGGCGGACCCAGCGCTTGCCGCCCAAGCGCTTGACCATCTTATCGGTCGAGGTGATTGCCAGCGGCACCATCAGAAAAAACGCAGTCATGCCAATCGCAATGAACGGACGCTTGACCACGTCGCCGGGAATGGTTTTCAGATGGAAGAAGCGATCGAAGGCGACATAAGTCATCAGGTGAAGCGAACCGTAGAAGAACGCGAACAGGCCGAGCATGCGACGAAACCTGGTCAGCCAGTTCAATCCCGTGATTCTGCGCAAAGGCGTTATGGCCAGCGAAATCAGGAGAAAAACCAGCGTCAGGATCCCAGTTGTGCGCGTGACGAATTCCAGAGGATTCGCGCCGACCTGCTTTCGATAAACGTCCGTAAGCAGCAGCGCCAGCGGCACGACGGCGTTCGTGAAGAGAACTAGTTTGGCGAAACGCGTGTCCTTCATTATTGATTCAACGAATTTGGAATGCGGTGGCAAGCGTAAGCGCGACACCGCTGTGGATCGGACGGAGCATGGGTAAGGCAAGCATCCAAAGCGCCGTCGGCGCTACGCTCCGCCGGCGCACTCCAAATCTAGTAATTCACCCGCAAGTCCATCCCCTCGTAAAGATGCCCAACCTGCTCTGCATAGCCATTGAACAAAAGCGTCGGGCGTGAACCGGGCTCGCCGATGCGATGCTCCATTTGCTGGCTATAGCGGGGGTGGGGGACGTCAGGATTCACGTTGGAATAGAACCCGTATGCCGCCGGCCATTCGACGTTCCAGGTTGTTGGTGGCTGATTCGCTACCAAACTAATCTTCACAATCGACTTGATGCTCTTGAATCCATATTTCCAGGGCGTAACCAGGCGAATCGGCGCGCCATCCTGCGGCGGCAGCGTCTGGCCATAAAGCCCGGTCGCCAGAATCGCCAACGGATTCATCGCTTCGTCCAACCGCAAGCCTTCAATGTAAGGCCAGGCGAGCACTCCGGTGTTTTGATTTGGCAGACGCTTCGGATCGAGCAAAGTCTGAAAAGCAACGTAATGCGCCGACGAAAGCGGATCGACTATCTTCAAGAGCGCGCTGAGCGGAAATCCCACCCACGGAATCACCATCGACCAGCCTTCGACGCAGCGATGGCGGTAGATTCGCTCTTCCTGCGGCGCCAGCTTCAGCAAATCGTCAAGATCGAACGTCTTTGGCTTGTTAACCAGGCCTTCGATCGAAACCGTCCAGGGCCGCGTGACAAAATCGCGTGCTTCGGCGGCGACCGCGCCCTTATCTGTTGAGAACTCGTAAAAATTGTTGTAGTTCGTGATGTCTGCGAATGAAGTCCTGGCCTCGTTCACGTTGAAACCGCGTCGCATCGCGTCTTCTGACGGTTGCGTGACGATGCCGGCAATCTTTGCGCGCTCTTCGACCACCGCCGGCGGCGGATTCAGTCTGCGATACAGCAGTCCAGTTCCCACGGCCGAGCCCGCCAGAATCGCCCCGCGCATGAACAGACGGCGGTTCATGTAAGTTTTCTGAGAAGTAATCTCGCTTGACTCAATATCGGCCGGTTTCTTAATCAGCATGCTAATAAGTTATCTTTCGCACTCGCGTTTCCTTCCATCGGATTTACGGGAGAGGGCGTCGTTTGGTTTTCAATCGACCGCGATCTTAACAAAACGCTTGAACGCCGGGGCTGCAACTATTAGTATCGCCGCGTTTTTTGATGCGTCAAGCTACTGTCGAGGCAGATTGCAATGCGTCATTCGCAGGAACAATCCGAGGGACACCGCGCGGCATTGGTCGCGGGCTTCCTCGGCTGGGCCTTCGTGGCCTTCGATTTCTTTCTGGTGGTTGTGACCCTTACTGCGATCGCCAAAGAGTTTCATCGTCCAGACAAGGCTATTGCGCTCTCAATTGCCCTCACGCTGGGCTTTCGTCCCGTGGGGGCACTCATTTTCGGCTTGATTGCCGACCGCTATGGCAGAAGACCACCCCTCATGTTTGTGCTGGTGTTTTATTCGGTCATCGAGGTGCTTTCAGGTTTGGCTCCTAACTACGCCACTTTCCTGGTGCTGCGTTCATTGTTTGGAATCGGAATGGGCGCCCAGTGGGGCGTAGGCGCGTCGTTGGCTATGGAAAAAGTGCCACCGCGTTCGCGAGGTGTGTTATCTGGGTTGCTTCAAGAAGGATACGCTGTTGGCTATCTTCTCGCCGCGGTCTGTTCGCTAATCGTGCTTCCTCGCTGGGGTTGGCGGCCACTTTTCTTCATCGGCGGACTTCCTTCACTATTGGCTCTCTTCGTGCGATTTCGCGTCAAGGAGTCCGAGGTTTGGAAAAGCACTCGTCACGAGAGTTGGGGTCAATTGGGGCGCGCAATTGCTTCGCATTGGAGACTTTTTGTGTTCCTGCTGATTATGCTGACTATGATGAACTTTGTCTCCCACGGCACGCAGGATATGTACCCGACGTTTCTGGAACGGTATTGGGGTTTCGGTCCAACTCAGCGTTTGACGGTGACCGCCATTTCAATGATAGGAGCGATTACCGGAGGAATCCTGTTTGGACTCTTGTCTGATCGGATTGGCCGGCGCCGTTCGATGATCATTGCCTTGGGATGCGCAATCGTAGTGGTTCCGCTGTGGGCTTTCGCTCCATCATTGACGCTATTGATTGTGGGAGCGTTTCTGATGCAGTTTATGGTACAGGGAGCTTGGGGCATCATCCCCGCGCACCTTTCAGAATTGTCGCCCGATTCCGTGCGAGGGTTTCTTCCGGGATTTGCCTATCAATGCGGTGTGCTTGTGGCGGGTTCAGTAGCTTACATCGAGGCTCTTTTCGCAGAGCGGATGAGTTATGCGACGGCAATGTCATTGACTGCGGTCACAGTGTTTGCCGGCGCTGCCCTGGTGATTGCGCTCGGTCGCGAAAAGCCCGGAATCCACTTTGGCGGCGAGATGATCATCAATGAATGATCAACCACGTAATGATGAAGTTATAAAACAACACTGGCGCACGTTTGAAAATCTCGCGCGACGTGAAGCAGAAATTATCGCGCGGTTGCTGATCTATGGCTGGGTATTCCGGGACACCTCTCGTCAAAAAACTCGGAATCAAGTCCGGGTTTAATGTCGCGTTCGTAAACGCGCCGCGCGATTTCGCGAGACACCTCGATCTGCCGGCTAACGTGACGATCAATTTGAAAACACGAAAGCCACTCGACTTTGCTTTGTTGTTTGTTAAGAGTGAAAGGGAACTGACCGTTGGGTTTTCGGAGTACGCTGCGAGGTTAACCCCGGCGGGAATGCTTTGGGTCTCGTGGCCGAAGAAGAGTTCGGGCGTGATTACCGATTTGTCGGAAACAAATGTGCGGACGATCGGTCTGGCCGCAGGCCTGGTCGATGTAAAGATTTGCGCCGTCGATGACGTTTGGTCCGGACTCAAGTTCGTTTTTCGCCTGAAGGATCGAGCCAGAGTCCGACCTGTCTCTTGACCTCAAACCCTCACCTTCCGCGAGTTTATTCGCCCCTCTTCGCTTTCCACAGAAACTGTGGAAAAGCTGTGAATACGGGCCACCGCATCCTGTTAAAGGCACTTTGAATTCAGCCAGTTGCAGCACTTTGCACAGGCGAGCGGCATTCACAGATGGGCGCGCGGGACGAGACTTGAATGTCATCAGAAGCCGAGCCCGGTTTTGCTGGCTGATTAGCTCGGCATCGAGCATGGGCATCGAGTGATCCCTGCGGGGAGTCGTCGCTCCGTCGTGACAAGATGCCGAGTTCGATCTTGCAGACCGCACATTATGATTCGCGCGCGACCAGGAATGATGCGCGGAGAATCAACTAATAGTTGGCCCACGTCTGCGATCATCAAAGGTGTTGCGCGATACAATCGGCGAACGCTTTCTATTTGATCAGAAACGTTCACTTTTTGTTAACGAATTCGTTCGCGTCATGCGCGTTCACAAACACAATTAGTCACTTCAAAAATTCGCGGGCGTGAATTGCATGTGGCGTATCCTCTCTCTCTAGTGATGTTGTGAAAGAGGAAAAAGTTTTTGAGATGTGGTGAACGACAAAATGATCGCTTGAGACGGATGGACCACACGAATGTGAGAAAGAGGTTGCAAAAAAATTCTGCGTAAATATAATGCCAGTCCCTTGCTAATTGAAAGAGGTCAGCGCATCGGCGATCGAGTTGCGAGTTCGGCAGTTGTGTTAGCGGCAATTATTTAACCTCGCAAGATAACCGTCAGCCATTCCTGCGATCAACCTCAATAAGCTTCGCGATTCGCATGCGTTGAAGGTGAGGGCATGCCGTGAAAATGCCGCGACGGAGTTTCCACGGAGTTCGAGGGCGAACTTTTTTCGGCTCACATCCGAAACTCATCGCCAACATTCGTCACACGGGTTCAAGGGGAACCGAGGGTGCAAGGCAGATTGTCGGGCCGGTCGTGAACGTGTCTTGATCGGATAACCCGTATTTTCGTATTTGCGAAATCGTTTGAGCGGAGCCCAGAAATGGTGAGACAGGCAGACGTAGTCATAGTTGAGTTGAAAAGGTGCCCGCGGTGTGAAGAGTCGCTCCCGTTGTCGGAATTCGGCCTCTGCCGAGCGCGCAAGGATGGCTTAAATCTTTATTGCAAGCGTTGCATTCGGCAGAAGATCGCCCTGAGTCGTCAGGCCCTGCGCGAATATAAGAATGCCCGAAGCAAACACGGGGTGACGGCGGGATCCAGCCGGTCGCGCGTGACGATTGAAGCGAAGCTGGGCTTCTCTCCGAGACGGATCGCCCGGATGCTCAGGAAGTTGTCGCCGGCGGACCGTGTACGTGAGGCCATTCGCTGCGGTGCGCGCACGCAAAAAGAGATTGCCCAGACGACTAAACTGCCTAAAGATGAGGTTTGCGACGCCCTGGCGAACCTTTTGCTCTGGACCCGCGAAATTCGCACCGACGTCATCAACCACACGCGAATGTATTTCGTGAATGAGATAGCGGAAGACATATCCAGGCTCGCCAACGAGGCGGCTCATGCCCGGCGAAAGCGCGGCGAGCCCGAGCTGAATCCGTCGTTTAGTTCGGTTGGCGTCCTGATGCCTGGCCGCAAGCCTTCCGCGAAGGGTAAGAAGCGCTCCGTGAAGGCAAACGGTAAGGCGAAGACCGCTTCGTCAGCCTGACCTTTAGCCGTGCCGGTGCGAGTCATTTGCCGAAAGCGTCGAGCACCTCCGCCGCATGCTCTTCGGGTTTGACCTTGCTGAAGATTTTTTTGATCTTCCCTTTTTCGTCAATCAGGAAAGTCATGCGGTGATTGCCCATGTACGTTCGACCCATGAATTTCTTCTCGCCGTAAGTTCCGTAACCTTCGGAAATCGCGCGTTCAGTGTCGGCCAGGAGCTGAAACGGCAAATCGTACTTCTTGATGAACTTCTGATGAGATTTTTCGCTGTCGAGTGAAACTCCCAGGACTTCGATGCCACGCTTTTTGAATTGCGCGAACGAATCGCGAAAGGAACAAGCCTCTTTTGTGCATCCAGGCGTATCGTCTTTGGGATAAAAGTAAAGCACAACTTTCTTCCCACGCAGATCTTTCAGACGGACGCGTTTTCCTTCGGCATCACTGACCGCGAAATCCGGCGCCTTGTCGCCTTCTTTGAGCTGTTTAGCCACTTTTGTTTGAATCCGATCGTTTCTGAGATGAACTAGCGTTAGAATTCTACCTCAACTTCAAATCCGCAACGAAAGACGATGATCAAGAAAAAGAAACCCATATCAACGCCTCCCGCATCGAGCAAGAGCAAAGAGACGTCGGGTTACTGGCTGGTTAAGCAGGAGCCCGAAGGCTATTCGTGGGACGATCTGGTGCGCGACCGGGGCACCGAATGGACTGGAGTGAGAAACTTTCAGGCTCGGAACAACCTGCGGCAGATGAAAGTCGGCGATCGAGTGTTGTTCTATCACTCGGGCGACCAAAAAGCCGTCGTGGGTGTTGCGCAGGTTGCGAAAGCCCCGTATCCCGATCCCACCGCGAACGAGGGCCAGTGGGTTGCCGTGGACATCAAGCCGGTAAGGCCTCTGGGTGTGCCAGTTCCTCTGACGACAATTAAGGCTGAGCCAAAGCTTGCCAACATGCTACTGGTTCGGCAATCGCGTCTGTCGGTTATGCCGGTGACAAAAGCAGAGTTTGAGACGATTGTCGCGTTGGGCGAGGGAAAGAGGACTAAAAAGAGATAAGCCGGAGGCCCAGTCACTCAGGCGCGGCGAATGAATTTTGCGGCCAGCCAGCCCAGCGGGACCAGCACTGCCAGATGAATCCAGTCGTAACCTCCGGTAGTCGTTCCGCCAAAGTGATTGCTGATCATCAGGAAGACTACGGGCACAGCCATGAACGTGTTTTGCTTTGAACGAAGCTTGGCAGAAGCCGCGAGCCGTTCATCCGGCTTGTTTCCGGCTTTGATGGCCTCAATCATCTTGCGCTGCGCCGGCAGGATGCGCATCCAGACATTCGCCGCCATGATCGTGCCAAACACTGCGCCCACATGGATGTAAACGGCGCGGCCGCTCAAAACTCGCGACAATCCGTAAGTCGTTCCCACGACGAGGATGTAAGCGATCAACGCGAACAGCTTTTCGTTTCGTCCCAGCGGCGAAACCATCAATAAGTCGTAAACCAGCCATCCGAGGATCAAAACGCCGACGCCGACTCCGACCGCCGCTCCCAGGCTGATATCCGCGACATCGCGATCGATTAAAGCGCCGCCGCCGAGATAATAAACGACGATCAGCAGCGCCATGCCGCTCAGCCAGGTCGTTGCGGCCTCCCAGCGAAACCAATGCAGCTTGCGCGTCAGTTCATCCGGCACTTTGCGTTTCTCGACCACGTAAAACCCGCCGCTGTGAACCATCCAGATTTGGGCCGCTGAGCCGGTTGCGCGCACCGCTTTCTCTTCTTCAGTGAGACGCGCGTCGAGCCAGGTGAAGTAATAGGTCGTGCCAACCCACATGATGCCGGCGAACACGTGCGTCCAGCGCAGCAAAAGGTTGAGCCATTCGCTAATTGTTGGATTGATGTTCATTTTGGAGTGCGCCGGCAGAACGCAGTGGCGACGGCGCTTTTTTGGAGTGCGGCGACTCGTCGCCGCTTTTCGAAAGCGCTGACAAGTCAGCGCACTGTCCACAGTCCTCAACTCCCGCGATAGGTCGAATACCCAAAAGGACTGAGCAACAAAGGTACGTGATAATGCTGGGCCGGATCGCGAATGGTGAACACGATCGAAACTTCCCGATAGAAACCTTCAACATTCTGCATCGCAAAATAGGTTTCGGTTTCAAACACGAGCCGGTAAACACCGCCGTGCAACGCAAAACCTGGCGCCAACAAATCCTTCGCGCGACCGTCGGCGTCGGTTGAGCCTTTGCCGATTTGCTTCCAACTCCCGTCAGCAGTTTCGAGTTCAAGCCTGACCGGGAAGTGTCGAGAACGTGCGTGGTGATTTCGCTCACTGCTGAAGCAGTTTCTCCAGTCTTAGTCGCATAATCTTTCGTTGCTCTTCGGCGGCGACGGCGATTTCAGTGTCGGCTTCATTCTGCAAGCGCGTCTGCAAAATAGCCAGCATTTCTTCAGAACTCTTGCCGGTGGCGCAAACGATGAAGATGAAGCCGAAGCGCTGTTCGTAGTCCCGATTTCCCGCCGCGAGTGCGGCCATCGTGTCGGCTGCAGCGTCGTTAATTCCTGATTGTTCCTGCGCGGACCACTGCCGTGCTTCCTTTGATTGGGCCGCAGCTGCCTTTTTCTTGCCAATCTTGGGGTGAGCACGAAAGGCTTCGAGCCAATCGTCAGAACTAAGCGACCGCCAAATGCTATCGGCGTTTGTCAAAAGCCCATCGAGGTCCGCGAAAGGTCGTGCCACAGCCATCGCGGACGCAAAGCGCTGCGAGCCGCAGCATTTCAGAAACTCG
>WNFG01002037.1_pt1 | contig 17064 bp, 15 predicted proteins | sample 5400431 | NCBI WGS metagenome assembly WNFG01 (sample SAMN13153346, study PRJNA577476) | soil metagenome | isolation source: 120 cm saprolite under Douglas fir tree site 2 hole 3 replicate 2 | place: USA:California | collected 2015-04-18 | reverse complement strand
GCGCGAGCTCGGGCCCGCGCAGGTCGGCCAGGGCCACGCGCGCCCCCGCCCGCGCGAAGAGCAGGGCGCTCGCGCGGCCGATGCCGGTGGCCGCGCCCGTGATGATGGCCACCTTCCCCCTCAACGCGCCGCTGTCCGCGAGCCCCATGACCTTGCCTCCTCGATGGACTATACTGACCCAGGTGATGACGGTGCGATACCCCCTGACCACGTACAGGCGCCCTTGAGCGCGGGAGCACAGCCATGATTCGAGCACGCAAGCTTGGCCACATCGTGTTGAAGGTTCGCGATGCCCAGAAATCCAAGGAGTTCTACACGCGCGTGCTCGGCCTCAAGCTCGCCTACGAGGACCGGGAGCACGGCGCGGTCTTTCTCAGCTTCGGCAGCCAGCACCACGACCTCGCCCTCTTCCAGCTCGCCACCGGCGAGACGCCGGAGGCGGCCCAGCCGGGCCTGCACCACTCGGCGTGGCAGCTGGGGAGCTTCGAGGAGCTGCAGGCTGCCCATCGCGAGCTGCGCGAGCTTGGGGTGGCCGTGGAGTCGGCGATCGAGCACAACGTCACACGCAGCGTGTACTTCCCCGACCCCGACGGCAACCGCGTGGAGCTCTACTGCGACATGGTCGAGGACGGCTTCGAGGCCATGCAGACCATGGGTCCGCGGCGAGACGTGATCGACATCGAGACGGGCCAGGTCATCGCGGCGGGGCAGCCCCTCGGCCGCTGAGATCAAGGAGAATCAATCATGAGCGAGGACAAGCAGCGCTTCAGCGTGAGCCGGGCCGAAGGCGCCGTGTACAAGACGGGCCTGCGCAGCTTCATGGAATACCGCGACCTCGGCATCGAGCACGCGACGCACGGGAAATTCCGCGCCCACGTGATCCGGATCAAGGACCATGCCGACGGCGCTCATGACATGCACACCACCGGCTTGCACCAGCACCAGTGCGACTTCCAGATGTTCTATGTCCTCAAGGGCTGGATCCGGTTCGTGTACGAGGGTCAGGGCGAGCAGACCTTCCGCGCGGGCGACTGCGTACTCCAGCCGCCCAACATCGTGCACAACGAGCTGGAGTGCTCGGACGATCTCGAGGTCCTGGAGATCTACTCGCCCGCGGTGCACGAGACCCTTGTGGTCGACAAGCTGCCCGAGGCGGCCGCCGCGCGCTGAGCAGCCCTCGCGACGCATGACCTCCGAGCTGGTCCGAGGCGACGGGCTCTTTCCGCCCGCCGCCTACGCGCGAGAGGACGATTCCTCGGACGGCTCCTTCTACGCCGCTCCCCGCAAAGTTGTCCACATCGACGAGGGCGCCATCGCCGCCCTCGGCGGTCTCTATGACGACGTGCTACCCAGCGGCGGGCGGCTCCTCGATCTGATGAGCAGCTGGCGTAGCCATCTCCCCGCGGGATTTCGCGCCGGCGAAGTGGTGGGGCTGGGCTTGAATGCCGACGAGATGGCCGACAACCCGCAGCTCACGCGCTTCATCGTCCAAGACGTCAACGACGATCCTCGGCTGCCCTTCGGCGACGGCGAGTTCGACGGCGCCATGTGCGCGGTCTCTGTCCAGTACGTGCTCCACCCGCTGCGACTCTTCCGCGAGGTCCACCGGGTGCTGCGCCCGGGCGCGCCCTTCGTGGTGTCCTTCTCCAACCGCTGCTTCCCCACCAAGGCCGTCGCCGTCTGGCTCAGTGCCACCGACCAGCAGCACCTCACGCTCGTGCGCGCCTACTTCGAGGCCGCGGGCGGCTGGACGGACGCGAAGGACGAGGACCGCTCGCCCGGCGAGGACGTCGATCCCCTGTACGCCGTGTGGGCGCGCCGGTCGTGAGTCGGATTGTAAGACCTGACCCCTGTTGAGTTGACCCGCGCTGCCGTTGTAGCGACAATGGCCGGGCTCGGTTTCTCACCGCACGAGGGCGTGCTTTCCTCAGGAGATTCACGCGATATCACGGAGGAGCCATGGACAGCGCGCTTGATCGGCGAAGCCTTCTGAAGCTCGGGGTGATCGGTGCGGCAGCTCTGGGCGCGGGCACGCCGTTGGCCGAGGCCCAGGACAAGCCCAAGCGCGGCGGCACGCTCACCATCGGGCGCAATCACGACGCCGACACGCTCTACCCCGGGCGCTCCACGGGGCTCTCCGCCATTGCCACCAACCTGCTCCTCTACGACGGGCTCGTGCTCCACGACTTCCAGATGAAGATCCGCCCCGCGCTGGCGGAGCGCTGGGAGGTCTCGCCGGACGGGCTGACGTGGACGTTCCATCTCCGGAAGAGCGTCAAGTTCCATTGCGGCGCCTCGCTGACGGCCCAGGACGTCAAGGACCACTTCGACCGCTGGATCGATCCCAAGGAGGCCTTTCCCACGCGCGCGAAGGTGACGAGCCTGGCCGAGACGCGCGTGGTGGACGAGCACACGCTGGTCTGCAAGCTCAAGAATCCCACGCTGGTCTTTCTCAACAACGTGAGCCAGACGGAATGGGGCTATGCCTCGGTCCCCCATGCCAAGCACGTGGCGCAGTACGGGCAGGACTATGGCGTGGTGCCCGCCAGCATCTGCGGCACGGGGCCCTTCAAGCTCAAGGAGTGGACGAAGGATGACCGGATGGAGCTCGTGCGGCACGAGGGATACGCGTGGGGCTCTCCGGCGTATGACAACACGAGCGCGCCCTGGGTCGATCGCATCGTCTTCCGCACGCTGCCCGAGGATGCCGCGCGGGCGGCCGAGCTGGAGGCGGGCGGGATCGACCTCGACATCGACGTCTCGCCTCAGCACATCGCGCGCCTCGAGGGCAAGGGCGTGAAGATCACCTCGATCCCGCGCCTGTCCTCCAACCACATCGGCTTCAACATCGAGAAGGACATCTTCAAGGACGTGCGCGTGCGCAAGGCGGTGGGGCACGCGGTCAACCGACAGGAGATCGTCCAGTTCGTGATGAAGGGACAGGCCGATGTCTCGCACGGCTTTCTCCACCCCCTGGTGCCGGGGGCCACGCCGAAGGAGCAGATGCGTCCCTTCATGACGGACTTCAGCCTGGACAAGTCGAAGCGCCTCCTGACGGAGGCGGGCTGGGTGCCGGGAAGCGACGGCATGAGGCAGAAAGACGGCAAGCCGCTCCAGGCCTCGCTCTACGTCTTCACCGAGCTGCACGAGCGCATCGTGACGCCCGTGCAGGCGCAGCTCCGGCAAGTGGGCTTCGATCTTCAGATCAAGCGGCTCGAGGCGGCCGCCTTCACCACGGCCACGCGGGCAGGGGAGCACGACGCGCGCTTCCTGCCCATGATCTACTCCTCGCCCGACTTCCTGTACTTCTTCGTCTCCGCGGCCATCCCCAGCCCGAACACCGTGCGCTGGCGCGACGACAAGACGGACACCTTCTTCCATCAGTCGCAGGTGACGCTCAAGGAGGCCGAGCGCGTCAAGGCCTTCCAGGGCATCGAGCAGCGCCTGGTCGGCGAGGCCGTGGTGGTGCCCATCCAGCACATCCGCTGGATCTTCGGCAACCGCGCCCGCGTGCGCGGGCTCAAGTACCATCCCATTCACGGCATCTACAAGCTTCAGGACACCTACGTCGTCTAGACGGCACGAGGAGATCAGGCTCATGGCCGGTCCGCGACGCATTGCCATCCGGGCGGGGTATGTCATCGCCTTCGACGGGCGGGGCCATCGCCTCCTGCGCGACGGCGTGGTGGTCATCGAGGGCGAGAGCATCCTCCACGTGGGACCCCGCTTCGACGGGCGCGTGGACGAGACGGTGGACGCCCCCGACCGTGTGCTCACCCCCGGGCTCATCTCCACGCACGCGCACATCAGCGGCTCGCCGCTCGATCGCTCCTTCATCGAAGACCGGGGCAACCCGCAGTTCTGGTATTCGGGGCTCTTCGAGATGCTGCCCGTGCTTCGCCTAGCGCAGGACGAGGAGGCGGGACGGGCCTGCGTGGATTTTTCCATGGCCGAGCTCTTGCGGGGCGGAGTGACCACGGTGATGGAGATCGGCACCCTCGGCGACTACGTCGTCGAGCGGGCCCCGCACTACGGGCTTCGCGTCTACATGGGCCAGGCCTTCCGGTCGGGACGGTGGCTGACCAAGGACGGCAAGCGCGTGGAATGGGAGTGGAACGAGGAGCAAGGCCGCCAGGGGCTCAAGCGCGCGATGGACTTCCACACGCGCTGGGACGGGGCGCACGGGGGTCTCGTGAGCTGCTTCGTCTCGCCCTCCCAGATCGACACCTGTACGCCGGACCTGTTAAAGGAGGCCAAGCGCTTCGCCGACGAGGTCAAGCGCCCCTACCAGGTGCACACCTCCCAGTCCGTGGTCGAGTTCAACGAGATGGTGGCCCGGTACGGCAAGACGCCCATCGCGTGGATGCGGGAGCTGGGCGTGCTCGGCTCGAACACGATTCTCGGCCACGCCATCATCATCGGCGGCTCGTCGTGGACCAACTACCCCGCGGGCGATATCCGCCTCATGGCCGAGGCCGGCTGCTCGGTCGCCCATGCCGTGTGGGTCTTCGCGCGGCGGGGGGTGGCCATGGAGTCCTTCGCGCGCTATCGCGAGGCGGGGGTGAACATGTCGCTCGGCACCGATACCAATCCGCAGAGCGTCATCGAGGCCATGCGCTGGGCGGCCGTGGTGTCCAAGATGATGGAGCGGAACACGGAATCGACCACGGCGGCGCACGCCTTCGACGCGGCCACCCTGGGCGGGGCGCGCGCGCTCGGCCGCGAGGATCTCGGCCGCATCGCCCCGGGGGCCAAGGCCGACCTCGTGCTGTGGAAGGCCAGCTCGTGGCGGATGACGCCGCTGCGCGATCCCGTGAAGAACATCGTCTACAACGCGCGCGACGAGGACGTGGACCGTGTGTACGTCAACGGCCGCGTGGTGGTAGATGGCGGTCGCGTGCTCGGCGCCGACGAGGGGGCTATTCTCGCTGCCCTCCAGGCCGGAGGGGAGCGCATGTGGCCGCGTATGACGAAGTACGACTGGGCGGGCCGCGGCGCCGATCAGCTCTCCCCCCAGACCTATCCCGAGTGGGGAGTTTAGTCAGCTATGCGCGAAGGAACAGTCCCCCTCACCCTGCCCTCTCCCCCGTCGCGGGGGAGAGGGATGAGAACTGCCGCGTCACGCCGCACTTCTTCGTTCTGATCCCTCTCTCCCGTCGCGGGGGAGAGGGCAGGGTGAGGGGGAGTGCATAGTCCGCCATGACCCGCTATATCCTCCGGCGCCTGCTCCAGACAGTGCCGGTGCTCCTCGGCGTCTCCCTGCTCGCCTTCGCCATCATGCACGTGGTGCCCGGCGACCCCGTTCGGCTGATCGCGGGACCCGATGCGCCGGAGTCCGTGGTGGCGCGCGTGCGCGTCGAGCTGGGTCTCGAGCGGCCCCTTCACGTCCAGTACCTCTCCTTCCTCGGCCGCGCGCTCCGGGGAGACCTCGGCCGCTCGTTGCGCTCGCGCGCGCCCGTCATCGACGAGATCTTCTCGCGCTTTCCCGCCACCCTCGAGCTGACCACGGTGAGCATGCTGCTCGCCGTCGTGGTGGGCATCCCGCTCGGCCTCGTGGCCGCCGTCCGCCGCGCCTCGTGGCTCGACTATCTCGCCATGGGCGCCTCCCTCTCCACGCTCTCCATGCCGATCTTCTGGGTTGCCATCGTCGCCATCTGGCTCTTCAGCCTGCAGCTGGGCTGGCTGCCCGTGTCGGGCCGGGCGGGGCCGGTGTGGGAATGGGAGGGGCTCCGCCACATCGTCTTGCCCGCCGCCACGCTCGCCACCACGTCGCTGGCCATCATCAGCCGGCTCACACGCTCGGGCATGCTGGACGTGCTCGGGCGCGAGTACGTGACGACGGCGCGCGCCAAGGGCGTCCCGCCCTGGAGCGTGGTGGGCAAGCACGCCCTCAAGAACGCGCTGATCCCCGTGGTCACCGTGGTCGGGCTCCAGTACGGCTTTCTCCTGGGCGGCGCCGTCGTCACCGAGACCATCTTCGCGTGGCCGGGCGTGGGGCGGCTCGCCATCACGGCCATCCTCCAGCGTGACTACCCGGTGGTGCAGGGCTGCGTGCTGCTCGTCGCCGTCGTCTTCGTCCTGATCAATCTGCTCGTGGACGTCCTCTATGGCTGGCTCGATCCGCGCATTCGCTATGAATGAGTGGCGTCGCTTCGCGAGGCACCGGCTCGCGCTCGTCGGCCTCGGCGTCATCGTGACCCTTTCCCTGCTGGCGCTCGCGGCGCGGCAGGTCGCGCCCCACGACCCGATCCAGCAGGATCTGCCGCACGCGCTCGCCAAGCCCTCGGCGGAGTTTCCCCTGGGCACGGATCAGTTCGGGCGCTGCATCCTCTCGCGCATCGTCTTCGGCGCCCGGCAATCGCTGCTCGTCGGCGTCATCGCCACCGCCATCGGCGCCTCCGCGGGCATCCTGCTCGGTCTCGTCGCGGGCTATTTTCCCCGGCTCGACGGCCCCGTGATGCGGACCATGGACGTATTGCTCGCGTTTCCCAGCATTCTCCTGGCCATCGCCGTGGTCGCCGCGCTGGGCCCCAGCCTGGGCAACGTGATGATCGCGGTGGGCGTGCGCTCCATCCCGAGCTTCGCGCGGGTGAGCCGCTCCATGGTGCTCTCCCTCAAGGAGCTCGACTTCGTGCGCGGCGCGCTCGCCCTCGGGGCCAGCCATCCTCGCGTGCTCTTCCGCCACATCCTGCCGAACAGCGTCTCGCCCCTCCTCGTCTTTTCCTCCATGCAGGTGGCCACGGCCATCCTCCTGGCGGCCATCCTCTCCTTCCTCGGGCTCGGCGTGCAGCCGCCCACGCCCGAGTGGGGCAAGATGGTCAGCGACGGCCGCGCCTATCTCATGGAAGCGCCCCACCTCTCGCTCTTTCCCGGCCTCGCGATCTTCGTGGCCGTCATGGGCTTCAATTGCCTGGGCGACGGTCTCCGCGACGCCCTGGATCCCCGCGTGGGTCGGGTGGCCGTCGATTGACGCGCGTCTCACCCCTGCCCTCCCGGCGGCCCGCAGGTAGGCTACAATGCCCCGGCCAGACCATCTCGACCGCATTGCGAGCTGAGGGACTTCGGTGGGCTGGGCCCCGCCAGTCACGAGGCGAGCGAAATCCGACGCCGGAGGGCGCGATGCTCGATATCCCGTTCCAATCCGCGAGTGCGCTAGCGTCCCTGATTCGCCGCAAGAAGATCGGCTGCGCGGAGCTCCTCGAGCTCTATCTCGCTCGCGTCGAGAAATACAATCCGACACTCAACGCGATCATCGCCACCGATCTCGAGGGGGCGCGCAAGCGGGCACGCGCGGCCGACCGGGCCCTCGCGCGCAAGAAGCCGTGGGGGCCTCTGCACGGGGTGCCCATGACCATCAAGGAATCCTATGACGTGGTCGGCATGCCCACCACCTGGGGCGTGCCCGAGCTCAAGGACAATTTCCCGACGCGCAATGCGCTGGCCGTCGATCGACTGCTGGCGGCGGGCGTCGTCCTCTTCGGCAAGACCAACGTTCCCCTCTACCTGGCCGACTACCAGAGCTACAACGCCATCTACGGGACGACCAACAATCCCTGGGACCTGAGCCGCGCCCCTGGCGGCTCCTCGGGCGGCTCCGCGGCGGCGCTGGCCGCGGGTCTCACGGGCTTCGAGGCGGGCAGCGACATCGGCTCCTCCATCCGCAACCCTGCGCACTACTGCGGCGTCTTCGGTCACAAGCCGACGTGGGGTATCGTGCCGCCGCGAGGGCAGACTCTCGGGCGGATGTCCCAGTCGGACATCTCCGTCATCGGACCGCTGGCCCGGAGCGCGGATGACCTCGAGACCGGTCTCCAGGTCATGGCCGGGCCAGACGAGATCGATGGCGCGGGATACCGGCTCACCCTGGCCAAGCCGCGTCAGAAGGCCGTGCGGGACTACAAGGTCGCCGTGATGCTGACCGATGCCGTCTCCGAGGTCGACGCCGAGGTCCAGGCCCGCGTGGAGGCGGTGGCCGACTTCCTGGCCAAGAAGCGCGCGAGGGTCAGTGATCGCGCACGTCCCGATGTGGACACCGCGGAGGCGCAGCGGGTGTTCATCCGGCTCTTGCGCGCGGCGACGTCGGGTCGGCAGACGGACGAAGAGTTCGCCAAGACTGTCGAGGCGGCAAAGTCGCTCAGCCCGGCCGACGACAGCTACTACGCGCGCATGCTGCGGGCCAACATGCTCACGCACCGCGATTGGCTCGCCGCCAGCGAGGCTCGGCACCAGATGCGCTGGAAGTGGGCCGAGTTCTTCCGGGAGTACGATCTCCTCCTGTGCCCGGCGGCGGCGTCGGCGGCCTTTCCGCACGATCAGAAGGGGGAGCGCTACCAGCGCACCATCGAAGTCAACGGCCGGCGTGTGCCGACCACCGATCAGCTTTTCTGGGCCGGCTACTCGGGGATGGTCTACCTGCCCTCCACGGTAGCCCCGGCCGGCTTCACGAAGTCGGGACTGCCGGTGGGCGTGCAGATCATTGGCCCGCAGTACGGCGACCTGACGTGCATCCACATGGCGCGGCTGCTGGAGCGGGAATTCCAGGCGTTTGTCCCTCCGCCGAACTACGCCTGACGCCGAGCGCCGGGAACCCGAACGTGCTTCCCTGGATTCTCGTGGTCGTGGCGGCCGTCGTCGCCGGCTGCGCCGCCTCTCCGTCGGAGGGCCAGGCCGCGGGCGACGTTCGCGCGCGCATCGACCACATCGTGGTCATCTTCCAGGAGAACCGCTCCTTCGACAACGTCTTCGGGCTCTTTCCCGGCGCCGACGGTCTCAGCAACTCGCGCTCGGCGCCCCCGCAGGTGGACAGGGACGGTCGCGTCTACCGCACGCTGCCGCAGCCCATCGATACCTCCAAGCGCCCGCCCGCGCCTGATCTGCGCTTTCCGCCCGACCTGCCCAACGCGCCTTTCCTGATCGATTGGTTCGCGCCGCCGGGCGAGAAGACGGGCGACCTCGTGCACCGCTTCTACCAGGAGCAGCACCAGATCAACGGCGGGCGGATGGACAAGTTCGTGGCCTGGAGCGACGCGGCGGGACTGGTCATGGGCCACTACGACGGCTCCAAGCTCGCCACCTGGGCGCTCGCCAAGGAGTTCACGCTGCTCGACCGCTTCCACCACGCGGCCTTCGGTGGCTCCTTCCTCAATCATTTCTGGCTCGTGTGCGCCTGCACGCCGGTGTGGCGTGAGGCGCCCGCGGAGGTCCGGGCCCAGCTCGACGCCAACGGCATGCTCGTCAAGGACGGGCAGGTCACGCCCGACGGCTTCGTGGTCAACACGGCCTTCAGCACGTATCGGCCCTATCCGGCCAATGTGGCGTCCGACCGTCGGGTGCCGCCGCAGACCCTGCCCACCATCGGGGACAGGCTGAGCGAGGCGCGTGTGAGCTGGGCCTGGTACTCGGGGGGCTGGAATGCCGCGCTCGCCGGAAACCCGGACCGGCTCTTCCAGTTCCACCACCAGCCCTTCGCGTACTTTCGCCAGTTCGGCGACGGCACGGCGGCCCGGACCGAGCATCTCAAGGACGAGAAGGATTTCCTGGCTGATGTGGACGCGGGCCGGCTGCCCGCGGTGGCCTTCGTGAAGCCGATCGGGGCGGACAACGAGCATCCCGGCTATGCGGATATCGCGCGGGGCCAGCAGCATGCCGCCGATCTCGTGCGGCGCCTCCAGGCGAGCCCGGCCTGGAAGCGCACCGTCATCATCATGACCCACGACGAGAACGGGGGCTTCTGGGACCATGTGACGCCGCCCGTCGTCGACCGCTGGGGGCCGGGCGCGCGCGTGCCGAGCATCGTCGTCTCGCCCTTCTCCCGGCGCGGGGTCGTGGACCACACCGTGTACGACACCACCTCGATCCTGAGATTCATCGAGTGGCGCCACAACCTGGCCCCCCTCGGCACCCGCGATGCCGCCGCCGCCAATATCCTGAACACCCTCGACTTCAAGGAGCCCAAATGATGCGCATGCGCAAGCTGGGGAACAGCAGTCTCACCGCCTCCTCCATCGGACTCGGGCTCATGTCCATGTCCGGCACCTACGGCAAGAGCGACGACCAGGAATGCATCGGCGTCATCCACCGCGCCCTCGACCTCGGGATCAACCATCTCGACTCCTCGGACATGTATGGCTGGGGGCAGAACGAGGAGCTGCTCGGGCGCGCCATCAAGGGCAAGCGCGACCGGGTGCTCGTGGCCACCAAGTTCGGCCAGGTACGGAGCCCGGACGGCAAGGGCAACCTCGTCGACGGCCGGCCCGCCTATGTCGCGGAAGCCTGCGACGCGAGCCTCAAGCGCCTGGGCGTGGACGTGATCGATCTCTACTACCAGCACCGCGTCGATCCGAAGGTGCCCATCGAGGACACGGTGGGCGGCATGTCGCGCCTCGTCGAGCGCGGCAAGGTCCGCTTTCTCGGGCTGTCGGAGGCGGCGCCCGAGACCGTCCGGCGCGCGCAGGCCGTCCACCCCATCAGCGCCGTGCAGAGCGAGTACTCGCTGCTCTATCGCCAGCCCGCCGAGGAGACGATCGCCGCGTGCCGCGAGCTCGGCATCTCCTTCATCGCCTACTCGCCCCTCGGGCGTGGCCTCCTGAGCGCGCGCATCAAGCAGGCGGGAGACATGCCGGAAGACGACCGCCGCCGCCAGCATCCGCGCTTCCAGGACGGCAATCTCGAGCACAACCTCGGGCTCGTCCGCCGGATCGAGGAGATCGCGCGGGAGAAGGGCGCCACCCCGTCCCAGCTCGCGCTCGCCTGGCTCCTCGCGCAGGGCGAGGATATCCTGCCCATCCCGGGGACCAAGCGGCGCTCCTACCTCGAGGAGAACGTCGAGGCGCTGTCCATCAGTCTCACGAAGGATGACCTGGCGCGGATCAACGAGGCCATGCCCCCCGGCGCCGCCGCGGGCTCGCGCTATCCCGAGGCCCAGATGAAGGGCGTCCACATCTAGGAGAGGAGCTAGCCAGTGGCCAAGCGACGAGTAGTGCTCACGGGGGCGTCGGGCTATGTCGCCCAGCGCATGTTCAGCGAGCTCTCGGACCGCTGGGACCTCGTTCCCATCGACGTGCGGGGGACCACGAGGGCGGGCAAGGCCGTCCCGGGCATCGTGGTCGCGGACCTGACGCAGCGGGACCGCAACGCCTATCGCCGGCACTTCAAGGGCGCGGACGCCGTCATCCACTGCGGGTATGTCAGCGCGCCGGGACTGGACGCCACCACCTGGCAGGACAACGGGGAGGCCAAGTTCTGGGCCGAGCACGACAACGTCGCGCTCGCCTACAACGTCTACCGCACCGCCCTCGAGGAGGGCGTGCGGCGCGTGGTGGTGTGCAGCTCCAACCACGCGGCCGACTACTACGAGCGCCTCATCTGGGCGGGCAAGATGGAGATGGTCACGCCCGAGATGCCGCACCGCTCGGACAACTGGTACGGCTGGGCCAAGGCCGCCTACGAGCTGCTGGGCTTCGTGTTCGCCACCGGCAAGGTCGAGGGGCGCAAGCTCGAAGTGGTTCAGTGGCGGATCGGGGGACCTCGCGACGACGATATCGACCACGTCAAGCCCGGCGACATCAAGATCATGCACCGGGCCCTGGGCGCCTACCTGTCGCAGCGGGATCAAGTGCAGCAGGCCCTCCGCATGGTCGAGACGGAGAACATCGCCGACGAGCACGGCGTGCCCTTCCTCATCATCTACGGCATCAGCGGCAACACCCACCGGTTCTGGAGCATCGCCAACGCGCAGGAGAAGATCGGTTACGAGCCGGAGGACGACAGTCAGATCAACTTCGCCGACAAGATCGCCGCCATCGCGAAGGCCGCGAAGCGGTAGCGAGGCACCCGATGCCTACCTTCAACTTCGACCTGTGCGAGCTGCCCCCGGAGGCGCAGTCGCTGCGCGCCGAGGTGCGCGAGTTCCTGCGCGAAGCCCTGGGCGAAATGTCGAGCTCGAAGCGCGCGCTCTCCTGGGGCGGCTTCGACCGAGAGTTCTCGCGCCAGCTCGGCGCCCGCGGCTGGATCGGCATGAGGTGGCCGAAGAAGTACGGCGGCCACGAGCGGACGGCCCTCGAGCGCTATGTCGTGCTCGAGGAGTGCCTGTCCGCGGGCGCCCCCGTCTCCGCCCACTGGGTGGCCGACCGCCAGAGCGGCCCCCTGCTCCTGCGCTTCGGCACCGAGGAGCAGCGGCAGCGCTTTCTTCCCCGGATCGCCAAGGGGGAGCTCGCCTTCGCCATCGGCATGAGCGAGCCCGATTCGGGCTCGGATCTCGCCTCGATCCGCACGAGGGCCGAGCACGTCGAGGGCGGCTATCGCGTCAACGGCACCAAGATCTGGACGAGCAACGCCCACATCTCGGACTATGCCATCGCGCTCTTCCGGACCAAGGTGGTGCCGGACAAGAAGCATGACGGGCTCTCGCAGTTTCTCGTCGACCTCAAGTCCCCGGGCATCCGCATCCGGCCCATCATCGACCTCGCGGGCGGTCATCACTTCAACGAGGTGCACTTCGAGAACGCCATCGTGCCCGACGACATGCTCGTGGGCAAGGAGGGCGAGGGGTGGCGGCAGGTGAGCACCGAGCTCGCCTTCGAGCGCAGCGGCCCCGAGCGCTATCTCTCCTCCATCCGGCTCATCATGGAGCTCATCCGTGAGGCGGGGCGTGAGCCGGGCGAGCGCGCCGCGGTGGTGATCGGCCGGCTGACCGCGCACCTCATCACGCTCCGCCAGATGTCGCTCTCGGTGGCGGGCATGCTTCAGGACGGGCAGAACCCGAACCTGGAGGCCGCCGTCGTCAAGGATGTCGGCACGAGCTTCGAGCAGGAGATCCCGGAGACGGTTCACGCGCTGCTCGGCATCGAGCCCCGGCTGGGCTCGGGCAGCCAGTTCGAGCGCACGCTGGGCTATCTCGTCCAGCACGCGCCCTCCTTTTCGCTCCGCGGCGGCACGCGCGAGATCCTGCGCGGCATCATCGCGCGCGGGCTGGGGCTCCGATGAGCGCCAGCGAGGGCAAAGAGCTCCGTACCATCCTCGCCGACACCTGCTCGCGGCTCTTCACCGCGCAGGTCACGCCGCAGCTCCAGGAATCCGCCGAGAAGGGGACGTGGCCCGAGGCCTTGTGGCGTCAGGTCGAGGAGAACGGGCTCACGCTGCCCCAGGTGCCGGAGTCCCGCGGCGGCGCAGGCGGCAGCTGGTCGGACGCGCTCGTGGTCCTGACCACGGCCGGGCGTCATGCCGTCCCCCTGCCCATCGCCGAGACCATGATGGGGGGCTGGCTGCTCGCCCAGAGCGGACTCGACGTGCCCATGGGGCCGATCACGCTCGCGCCCACATCGGTCCATACACGGCTGACGCTGACGAGGAACGGAAAGGGCTGGCGGCTCGAGGGCTCGGCACCGCGCGTGCCCTGGGGCCGGCAGGCGGAGCACGTAGTGGTGGCGGCCGAGGACGAGGGCCGGCCGATGATCGCGCTGGTCGCGCGCGGAGCGGCCTCGGTCGAGGAAGACGTCAACCTCGCCCTCGAGCCTCGGGATACCTTGACGTGGCGCGCGGCGCCCGTGGTGGCGGCGATTCCCGGGCCGTCGACGGATCGACTCTGGCAGCTCGGCGCACTCGCGCGCGCGGCCCAGATGGCGGGCGGCCTCGAGTACCTTCTCGCCCAGTCGGTCAAGTACGTGACGGAGCGAAGCCAGTTCGGGCGCACCCTCGCGTCCTTCCAGGCGATTCAGCATCAGCTCGCCCTGCTCGCCGGCCATACGGCGGCGGCGGGCATGGCGGCGCAGCATGCCTTCGCCACCATGGACGCGCGCGGCGCGGCCAACCCGGGGGAGGCCGCTTTCGAGATCGCCGTCGCCAAGGTCCGCGTCGGGGAAGCGGCGGGTCTCGGGGCGGGCATCGCGCATCAGTCTCACGGCGCCATCGGCTTCACCTACGAGCATTCGCTCCACTTCGTCACGCGGCGCCTCTGGTCCTGGCGCGCGGAGTTCGGAGGGGAGAGCCACTGGTCGCTCGAGCTGGGGCGCGAGGTTGCCGCGCGGGGCGCCGAGGCGCTCTGGCCCCACCTGACGTCTCGATAAAGAGGCGAAGCATGAGCCGCCCGGCGATCTTCGTCGTCAAGGCGACCATAGCGCCCGAGCGGGAAGCTGCCTTCAACGAGTGGTACAACACGCAGCGGGCCTCCGAGGCCTCACGCGTGCCCGGCTGCCTCGCCATGCGCCGCTACGAGGCTATTCCGCTCGACACCGACCACGTGGGCGCCGAGCCCTGGCAGTACATGGTGATCTACGAGTTCGAGTCCGAGGCCGCCCTCCACGCCTTCGTTCATTCGGACACGCTCAAGGCCATGACCCGCGACTACAACACCCGCTTCGCCGGCGCCGGCGAGCGCGCCCGCTTCACCTACCGCCAGATTTTCCCCTAAGACCAGGACCTGGCGACTTTTGTCAGGGTGACGGCGCTCGACGTCCGTCCCTGATGCCCAGAAGAACGGCGCGCCATCTTTTTTGTCTGATTCAGGGGGGTACGGACCCGCCCGGCGCCCAAATTCCGGGCTTTTCGCGTCAGCATGCTGACAGGCCCAGAAAGTGGTCCTTGGCACCGACCGTGCACTTACGAACGGCATGATGGATAGCTTGATTCAACAATTACCGAGCGGCACCAACTCTCAAAGGAGACACGACCAATGTTGAGCTTCTGGCACACGAAGAGAAAGGCGCTGGGCAATCAGCGCGGCTTCACGCTCATCGAGCTGATGATCGTGGTGGCCATCATCGGTATCCTCGCGGCCATCGCGATCCCGCTGTACGCTAACGTCCAGACCCGCGCCCGCGTCGCCAAGGCCCAGGCCGACTCCCGGACAATGGGCTCCGCCATCAGCATCTTCACCGCCCATATGGGGGCGCTGCCGGCCGCGCTGACGGATCTCACCCAGCAGACCACGAACGGCCTCGGCCAGGTCGCCGGACCTTTCATGGCCAGAATTCCGACGCCTCCTCCGGGTGGCTCACCGGCCTGGTCGGGTACCTACACCTATACGTCGAGCAGCACCGGCACCTTCTCGGTTACCGCCAACGGCGACGGCACCACGATCACCGTTCCGTAAGCACATACCGGGATCCATCCGCCGCGCCGGAGAGGCTGAAAGGCCTCCCGGCGCGGCGCTGTTTTTCCCGGCCCTGGGGCAATTTGCTTCGCCATACTGACTCAGCCCTCGCCTCGCAGCTGCGCTGCTCAGCTCGAAAGGCCACGTTGCGAGCGGGCCGGCAACCCTCAACGTACACCCACGTACGCCTCGGGCTGCCGGCCCGCTCGCGCCTCGTCTGGCTCGCAACTTGCCCCAGGGCCATGCCAAAAGCGGACCCACCACCGCTCGAACCGGCACGTTGACAAGGCTGCCGCGTCGGGGCAGAGTCACGGCACCTGTCCGTACGTATTCCCCCGATGGAGGTGGCGGTATGGCGCGATCCGGTTTGCTTCGGCGGCTCTTCACGGCAAGCATGGCGGTCCTGTTCGGGCTCGCCGCTCTGACCACGGCGGCCCACGCGCAGACCAAGGGCGGCGTGGTCCGGGTCGGCAATCTCGGAGAGCCCCCGGCGCTGGATGCCCACTGGACCACCGCCAGCATCACCGAGACGCTGACCAACCACGTCTATGAGGGCCTCTTCAGCCTGGACAGCAGCAACCGGCCCATCCCCATGCTGGCGGAGAGCCACACCGTCAGCAAGGACGGCCTCGTCTACACCTTCAAGCTCCGCCAGGGCGTCAAGTTCCACAACGGCAAGGAGATGACCTCCGAGGACGTCGTCGCCTCGCTCGGCCGCTGGGGGAAGCAGTCGATCTACGGTAAGGGTCTCTTCACCCAGGTCTCGGAGCTCAAGGCCGTGGACAAGTACACGGTCGAGTTGCGGCTCAAGGAGAAGTCGGCCATCGTGCTCATCTCGCTCGCCGTGCCGAACAACTTCGGCGCCATCTATCCCAAGGAGATCGCCGAGAAGTTCCCGCCGGAGCAGAAGGCGACCGAATGGATCGGCACGGGGCCCTTCAAGCTCGCCGAGTGGAAGCCCGATCAGTACATCCGCATGGTCCGCTTCGACGACTACAAGTCGCGCAACGAGAAGCCCAACGGCTATGGCGGTGGCAAGACGGCCTACGTGGACGAGATCCGGTGGATCCCCGTGCCCGAGGTGGCGACCCGCGTGGCCCAGGTGGAGACGGGCGAGCTGGATTTTGCCGACGACCTCAACCTGGACTCCTATGATCGGCTCAAGAAGAGCGCGAGCGCTCGTCCCATCGTGTCGAAGCCGTACTACTGGCTGGTGGCGGTCATGAACAAGAAGGAAGGTCTCATGACCAACCAGAAGCTCCGTCAGGCCTGGCAGGCCGCCATCGACATCGAGCCGATCATGAAGAACGTGGCGGGCGGCAAGTCCGAGCTCTACCGCATGGATTCGAGCCTGATCCCGGTCGAGATTCCGGCGTGGCACACCAAGCTCTCTGGGCTCCCGTGGAACGAGCACAATCGCGACAAGGCGAAGCGACTCCTGCAAGAGTCCGGTTACAAGAAGGAGCCGATCCGCTTCATGACCACCCAGGAGTACAAGTGGATGTACGACTTCGCCCTCCTGACCAAGCAGCAGCTCGAGGATGTGGGCTTCAATATCGATCTCCAGGTGGTGGACTGGGCCACGCTGGTCAAGCGGCGCAACAACTCGAAAGAGTACGACGTCTTCACCACGGGCATAGGCGCCATCTACGATCCGTACCACACCGTCTTTCTGAGCCCGAACTGGCCGGGCTGGACCAGCGACGAAGACATCCTCCGGATTCAAGCCGAGCTGGCCCGGGAGACGGACTATAAGAAACGGTTTGCTCTCTGGGAGCAGCAGACGCGGCAGTTCTTCGAGAAGGTACCTGTCATCCGCTACGGCGATCTCTTCGGGCTCCGCGCGATGCGCAACACGGTGAAGGGCTTCAACGAAAAGACCGAGCGCATCCGCTTCTACAACGTCTGGCTCGAGAAGTAATGCGTGGGGCCTTACCTCGTCCGACGGGTCCTGGCCCTCCTGCCCGTGATGGCAG
>WNFG01002036.1_pt1 | contig 17067 bp, 14 predicted proteins | sample 5400431 | NCBI WGS metagenome assembly WNFG01 (sample SAMN13153346, study PRJNA577476) | soil metagenome | isolation source: 120 cm saprolite under Douglas fir tree site 2 hole 3 replicate 2 | place: USA:California | collected 2015-04-18 | reverse complement strand
AGCGGTTCGATCGATCCAGCCTGCAGGCCGCGCAGAGTTTCGACCATGAGATCGGCTCCCACCTGCGCGAGCCGCGGAGCGAGCGTCTCGGCAGTGTCGCCGTCAGTGATTGGCATCTCGCGCTGCAGAAGGATGTCGCCAGTGTCGAGTCCGGCGTCGATGCGCATGGTCGTCACACCAGTGACACTCTCTCCTTGTGCGATTGCCCACTGAATCGGGGCGGCGCCGCGATACTTCGGCAGAAGTGAAGCATGCAGATTGATGTTCCCGAACGGAGGCAGGTCGAGCATCCACTGCGGAACGATGCGGCCGTAGCCGACAACGACTATGACGTCCGGCTTGAGATTGGTCAGTTGCGCGCGGAATTCTTCGTTGCTCTTGATCTTATCGGGCTGCGTGATGGGCAATCCCAATTGCAGCGCGGACTGTTTGACCGGAGAAGAAACGAGTTCGAGACCACGCCCCTTGGGCCGGTCAGGCTGGGTCACGACTAGCTGAACGGGAAATCCGGCCGCGACCAGAGCTTCAAGAGTGAATACGGCAAAGCGCGGCGTGCCGCAGAATACGAGACTCAAGGGCATTGGGTAATTGTGTAATCGGGTAATTGGGTGATTCAACCCCCGGGTGTTCCGAAGTGCAGGCTAATTGCCCGATTACCAAATTACACAATTACTCAATCTTCTACCATTCTCCGGCTTTGACCAGCTTGCGGATCTTGCGTTTGATGAGGTCGCGTTTCAGGGCGCTGATGTGGCTGATGTAGAGCTTTCCGTTCAGATGATCGGTTTCATGTTGAAAGGCGCGGGCCAGTAACTCTTCTCCGGTCTTTTCAAAAAGTTTCCCATGCACATCCTGGGCGCGAATTGTGACCTTCAGGGCGCGCTTTACGTTCTCGCGGAAGTCCGGAATGCTCAGGCAGCCTTCACTTTGCGTGTGTTTGCCTTCGGTGTGAATGATCTCGGGATTGATCAGGACCAGCTTGGCCCTCGGCTCTTCCTGGAAGGTAACGTCCACGACCGCGATGCGGCGCGAGATGCCGATCTGCGGCGCGGCAAGGCCGACGCCGTGTGCCGCATACATGGACTCAAACATGTCGTCGACGAGTTTTTTCAGGTCATCGTCGAACACCGTGACCTTTTCGGCGGGCTTCTCGAGGACCGGATTACCAAACTTCACGATGGGATAGATCATTAGAGGGAGATCGTCAGTAGTTTCTCAATTGCTGGCAGTAGCCCTGGAAATTTCGCAGAGTCTCGGTCATGGAATCGCCGCCGAATTTATCCAGTGCGCAGCGCGCGAGGGTGAGAGCGACCATAGACTCTGCAGCCACTCCGGCAGCCGGGACAACGCAAACGTCGGAGCGCTCGTACGCGGCCTTCACCGGCTCTCGAGTCGCGAAATCGACCGACTGCAGCGGCCGGCGCAACGTGGAAATCGGCTTCAGGTATCCGCGAACACGAATTTCCTGGCCATTCGAAACGCCGCCTTCAATGCCGCCGGCATTGTTGCGAGTCCGCGAGAAGGCAGTGAACCCGGATTCGCTGCTGTATCCGATTTCGTCATGCACCGCCGAGCCGGGAGAAAAGGCCGATGCAACGCCGGAGCCGATCTCGACCGCTTTGACCGCTTGGAGCGACATGACAGCGGCGGCCAGCAGGGCGTCGAGGCGTTCGTCCCATTGCGCGTAGGTTCCTAACCCAGGCGGGACCTTGTGCGCGACCACTTCGAAGACTCCGCCGAGGGAGTCGCCGGTTCTGAGGACCTTGTCGACTTCTTCCTTCATATGTTGCTCAGCTTCAGGATCGGCGCAATTTAGCAGAACTTCTTCCCGCGCATAGAGTGAGACGATTTTTTCCCAGGCAACTTCGTTTTGCAGAGTGACGCTGCCAGTCGTGATGACGTGGCTGAGAACCTCGATGCCGAGCTCGCGCAGAAAAAGTTTTGCCAGGGCTCCGATCGCCACGCGGGCAGCGGACTCGCGGGCAGAGGCGCGCTCCAGGACGTAGCGAGCTTCAGAAAAGTTGTACTTCAAGGCTCCCGCCAGATCGGCGTGACCCGGCCGCGGCGAAGCCACACGTTTGTGTTTGGCCGGATCGCCTTCGCCAACCGGCAGGGCTTCCTGCCAGTTTTTCCAGTCTTTGTTTTCGAGTTGAATGGCGATGGGTGACCCGATCGTCATGCCCTGACGCACGCCAGAGAGAATGTGGGCCGTGTCGCGCTCGATCTTCATGCGTCCGCCGCGGCCATAACCTTGCTGGCGGCGCCAGAGTTCGCGGTCGACAAAGGACTGGTCTACCTTCACTCCCGCCGGCAGGCCGGAGAGAAAGGCGACCAGAGCTTCGCCGTGAGACTCGCCCGCAGTGAAATAGCGCAGCATAAATTTTCGATTGTACCTGATGCGACGCTTGAAGGGATTGCGGACCGTATGCATCAGCGATGCAATTCGCTAAAAATTTGTATGAATGGGCTTATTTTGTATGCACTGGGCCAACTGTAAGCGCTACAATGGCGTTAACGCTCGTCCCACCGCTCTGGGATTTGCCTTCGTCTGTCCGCGCCGCATTGCAAATTTCACTCTGGCCGCAACAAGGAGGAAGTGTGTGCCCTCACGCACAGGTCCACCGTGACAGCTCATTTTTCAATGGCAGGATTCGTTGTGTCCTGGTCCACGACCACGTCCTTTTGCGGCAAGGACTCCGAAGCTTACTTGATAGTGAAGTAGACCTTGAAGTAGTGGCTGAAGCCGGCAATGCGGCTGAGGCTTTACAGAGGGTGTGCGAAAATCAGCCGGAAGTGGTGATTGCAGACCCAGCGACCATGGGCCTGTCGGCCCGCGACGCAGAAAACTTATTCCTCAAGGAGTCCCCACAAAGCAAGGTACTTTTCTTGAGCGCGCACAATCAAGAGGACGTTTCCCCAACTGTGGAGCAACGGGGCGAATCAGGCCGCACATTCCGCCAAACATCGGCGGAAGAGCTGGTGAGCATGGTGCGATACGCTGCCCGGAATGGGGATTCATGCGTTCGCGAAATATCCCGGAAAGATCACGGCGGCTGGCAACCGTCCGGGCCGTTGCCTGCTCCAAGGCGAGTTCTGACGGCTCGGGAGCGCGAAGTCTTGAAACTGCTGGCTCAAGGCAGAACCGTCCGCTCTGCCGCCAGTATTCTTGGAGTGAGCGCAAAGACCGTTGACGCCCACAAGTTCAATCTCATGCGCAAGCTGGGAATTCACAACAAGGCTGAGCTCGTGATGTGGGCGATTCAGGAGAGAGTCGTGAAAATTCCGGCGAACTTCTAGCTGGCAGCGATCGTTTCGCCTTCCGCCAGGAAATTGAGCGATCTCGGAAAATTTGATGGCGGGTAGGGATGCTTCGACTTCGCCGGGCCGGTCGTGAGCGACCGACCTGTCTACCTCAGCATGACAGGGGTTTCGTTGTGTGTGGGAACGCGTTATGACCTGACGCCCGGCACACTGAAGCTGCCACGCAGGCCACCGACCCACTTCCTCTTTTTTTACGCTGATTCTAAAGTCGTGTAGCCGCCGCCGCAAGCTGCGCCAGGCTTGCGACCTCTAGATCGGGCTTGCCCTGTGCGGCTTTGACGGCGCCCACTCCGGGTCTCGCCGATGGACGATTGACCCACACCGTGGCCAGTCCCAGGGCCTGGGCTGGAGTTACATCGTGATAGATGCTTTGGCCCACGTGCAGCACACGATGCGCCGGAACCTTGATCCGAGCCAGCGCGAGTTCGAAAATCTTTAGCGAAGGTTTGTAAGCTTGAGCCTGCTGCGCCGTGATGACCTCATCGAATTCAACCCCCAACCTGGGATGCGTGGCCGCGAAGAGGTCGTCATCCACGTTGGAAACAATAGCCAGACGAAAGCGGCTCTTCAGCTGATGGAGAGCCGCAACGGTGTCGGGCCAGGGCTTCCAGCTTGCCAGGGAGTTAGCCAGCGAGCGGGCTTCTTCGTCGGTCGGGGTGAAGCCGAGTTGGGCTCCGAAGCGGCGAACGACGGATTCCAGAACTTCGCGATAGGGATGAAATTCGCCCTGTTCACAAAGTTGTTCGAAGTCGCCATAAAGTTTCAGGAGCGCGGCGTCGTCAATCTTTTTGCCGTGGGCCGAGAGGACGCGGTGCAGAGCCGCAAGAAGTCCAGCTTCCCAGTTGATCAGCGTGCCGTAGCAGTCGAAAGTGAGAATTTCGAAGCGGCTGAAGTCAAGCATGATGCGATGGCCGATCTTGTATAGCGGAGTTCCACGAAAGACTAAGAAGGTTTGAGAAAATGCGACCACCCCTAACCAGAGGTGATCGCACGCAATGTGGATCCGGACTACTTACCTCAGATCAAGCGGCTGTGTGAGTTCGAAGCTGACGTCAGATTCGGCGGGCAGGACGATCTCTTTATTCCCGGTGAACGCAGCGCCTCCTGCGCCAGCGCCTCCGCCGGCTGCCATTCCAATAGCGGCACCTTTACCTCCGCCAGCCAAAGCGCCGATGATTCCGCCCAGCGCGGCTCCGCCTCCGGTCATCACGGCCGTGCGCTTGCCTTTGCCCTTAACTGAGAAAGTACGCGCAGCGGCTTGCACTGGCACGTCTCTGCCACTCAAGGCGATGGATTCAAGCCGGAGCTGAAGCATTGCCCCGCCGGCAAACTTGCCCAAAGCCTTGGCATCGGCGACTGTGCCGGTCACGGGTGCGCCTTGCGGGATTACAACCACGTTATCGGCAATTACGTCTCTCGCTACCGTGCCGTTAAAGGTCTGTCCCGACTGGCTCAGCTTGGAGCCGAGAGCCGAACCCAGGCTGACGGTGACGGTGGTTCCCGCGCGCACGACGATCGTCCGTTTCTTCGGTTCTCTGCGTTCTTTGGCGGTCTTTTCCGCGCCGGTGTTAGTGTCAGCCGGGTTACTCGCATCGGCTGGCTGGTTGGGATCGTTTGCAGCGGGTTTGCTGGAGCAGCCAAGCACAGCAAGGGTCAGACAAAAACTCAATGTAAGTAATGCCAAGCGGGAGCGCATAGGAACCTCCATCGTTGTCAATTTACCGGAAGTCGACTAACTCGGCAATGGAAGTTAAACCGATTGTGTAATCGAAGGTGTATCGTCTAACGGTCATCGAGAGCTCTTGAACTCGCAATAGGCTATCGAACTTCCAGCGAGGCGCGGTGAATTAAAGGTTACCGCTTCGCTCAAGGCCAGGCAAGGTCGGAGTCGGCTCTTCGGCGACGGTGAGAGCAGCTTCTGCTTCGGGTTCGTTCTCAGCCGCGGATGAAGAATCCTCCTGCGGAGGAGACTTCTTGGGCGCCAGGAATTTCTCGGTGTTCAGCAACGGACGACCGAGGGAAGGATTGTAACTTGTCCAGGGACTCTCGAGGTCGCCCTCGCGCTCGAAATGCGCGCGCATGGCTTCCATCTTTGAGTCGAGGTCGTCCAGATAGTGCAGCATCAGGGCTTCGGGGAACATCGGCAGCTTGGGCGAGCCAAACTCGTACTGCCCATGATGACTAATGATGAGGTGTTCCAGCATTGTCTTGAGCGGATCGGGAAAGCCGGGCACTTGCGCAATCTTCTGGTGCAACATCTCCAGCTCAATGACCATGTGCCCAAGAAGTTGACCGCGTGTGGAATAAGAGAATGAGCGGTTGTACGTAAGCTCATGAATCTTGCCGATGTCATGCAAAAACGCGCCGCTGAGAAGAAGGTCGCGGTTGATCTGAGGATAGTTCTTGCACATCAGGTCGCAGGAGCGAGCGAGTGAAACGACGTGATCGAGAAGGCCGCCGATGTAGGCGTGATGCAAGGTCTTGGCGGCCGGAGCGTTGCGGTAGGCGCCGGCGATTTCGGGATCGGCCATGAAGGCCTGCAGCAACGATTTCAAATAAGGGTTCTGGAAAGACGCGACGAAGTTCGAAAGCGTCCGCCAGAGTTCGTCAATGTTTTTTGTTGTCTTGGGAAGGTAGTCGTCGAATTCAATTTCTGATTCGCCCAGCTTGCGCAGCTTGTGGATGGTGAGCTGGAAGCGGTTCTTATACTTGTTGACCAGGCCTTTGATCTTGAGAAAATCGTCCTGCTCAAAAGCGTCGAGGACCTCCTCGACATTGTCCCACATTTTGGCTTCAAGATGGCCGCTGCGGTCCCCGAGAGTGAGCGCCAGGTAAGGCTCACCACTTTTCTTGGGTTTGATCTGCTTGGACACGACGACGAAACTCGCCGTAACAATCTTGTTCTCGTGGCGTACGCAGTCGCAGATATAGAAGTCCTTCATGAGGTGTAATCCACGAGTATAAGCGAAGGCAGCCACCAAATACCGATGACGGAAACAATAGGTAGTGGGCTACTTTGAATTTCCACAGGCTTCGCGATGGCCACTGCCCTGTGCAATACTTGAAAGTATGCCAAAGCGTATAAGCAAGAATTCGATGGATGTAAACCAATCCGCGTTTCAAATGGTCGGCACCGAACCCAAGGTCTCCTCTTCCGATGTTTCCCGCGTTATGGCCGCTATGGGTCGCAAGGGTGGAAGAATAGGAGGGAAGCGCAGGCTTGAAACCATGACGCCAGAGGAGCGGCGGGAAGTGGCTGTTAAGGCCGCAAAGTCGCGGTGGTCGAAACGTGATAAAAAGATATAAGGGTGACCAAACTAAAACGTGATGAAAAGCTAGCCGCACAGATCGTAGAAGAGTTTCACGCGGCTGGTCAGGCAGGAGACTTGGCAGCTTTCAAGCGACTCTTAGGAAAACACGCCGCCCATCTGCCGAAAGAGAAAAAAGAAGAAATGATTGCTGAGTTTAAGCGGAACGTAGCCGCTCTACAGGCTGCGTTGCGGAACGAGTAGGCCTATCCTGTGGTTCATCCAGTTGCGGGGTCTTTTCAATCGTCTCGATAACCGAGTCAATGAAGCGAGACATTTGCGCTCTTGCTGTTGCTGCCTTATCCCGCGTGTTCTTAGCTGTGGTAACCATTGGTATAAGTGTACCTTTACCCTGCGCTCGCTTGCAATTTAATTTGATGCGCCAAAAAGTGACAAGGGTAACATATTTCTTCTCTTGCAATGCTAAATCGGTTTAGTATATTTACCTCATTATGAACCGCTTAGATGCCGCTCAAAGAGAACGAGTCATTAGATGCCTGATCGAAGGGATGTTCGATCCGTTCCACCATCCGTGTGACGGGAGTAGCTAAAAAAACCGTGATGCGGCTCCTGCTCGAAGTTGGCGAAGTCTGCGCCGATTATCAGGACCAGGTATTCCGCAATCTCGATACCCATCGCCTTGAACTAGACGAAATGTGGGGATGGATCTAACTGCGAAGAGACGAACCGCAGAACATCGACGGGGGCTTTTACTTAAAGTTTTAGTGTTGCGCACTGCAACCAACTACGTCAGTACCAGCACCTGCGCAGTCTCGCTCGCAATTTATAGCGGTAGTCGACTCCATCTTCGGAAGCGCCAGCTCCAAACTCACAATACGCCGAGCTTCTTTTTTCTCTTTTTGTTGAGCTTTTTGGCGTCCGCTTCCTTCGCGACGGTGGTCTCGATCGGCACGGTTTGGTTGGGACTAGCTCCGGTATCTAAGTATCCCGGATTGATTTTGATGTAGGCTTCCTCGCGCAGTTTGGTTAGGTAGGCGCGGAGAGCGGGCTGAAGCTTCTGATAATAAAGAGCGTCCTGAATCTTGGGCGCAACGTCCTTCATTTCAGGGACGCCGGCCGTCTGATGCTCGGTGACCTTCAAAATCACATAACCCTGTTTGGTACGGATGACTTCAGACACGTCGCCGGTTTTCATGGCGAAGGTTTTGTCTTCCAGTTCCTTGGCCAGAGCGCCGCGCTTAAAGATGCCCAGGTCTCCGCCTTGCGACGCAGAAGGACCCTCGGAATATTTTTTCGCCATCTCATCGAAGGTGGCGCCTTTGCGAATCTGGTCGAGGACGTCGTCCGCCTTGGCCTTGGCAGCCGCTAAAGCCGCTTCTTCCAGGGCTTGCTTGGCTGCCTTGTCGGCCTGCTGCTGGGCACTCGCGCTGTCCGGAGTCGCGGCGACGCCCTCGGTCGGCTCAGATTTTGTAGCCTCCGATTTTGCGGGCGTCCCAGAATCCGCAGGCAGCTTGGGCGCGATCAGAATCTCACTGAGATGGATCGCTTCCGGCTGCTGCATCTCATCCTTGTGCTCATCGTAGAACTTCTGTATTTCTTCCTTCGTCATGCTGAGGTGCGAGCCGACTTCTTCGCCGATCACCTTCTGGGTGATGATCTGGTTCCGCATGTTCTGCTTGAAGTCCTCGTAGGAGATGCCCTGTGCCGTTGCGGCCTTCTCGAGCGCTTCCATGGACTCCAGCTTCATGTCCTTGCGCATCTGGTCCAGGCGCTTGATGAGGTCGGTATCGCCGGTGATGCCGAGGTCTTTACCTTTATCGAGCAGAAGTTGCTGATCGACTAAATCGCGAAGGATATCCCTTTCGCGCGTGGCGTAAAGCTTGTCGGCGTTGGCAGCATCCTGCTGCTTGACCTCATCTTTGAGTTGATCTTTGCTGCGCACGAATTCCGAGCGCGTGACGATCTGGTTGTTGACACGGGCAATGATCTCTTCGACCACCTGTCCCACCGCAAGGGCAGGCAGAGACGCCAGAGCAAGCAGCACTAGACACAGTTTCTTCATAGGGATTAGGGCCGCCACGCTGCCTGGGCTTGCGAGAAAGCGGGCTCGGCTGTTTCCCTATTTTACCTCTTCTGAACCTCTTTGTAATCGACGCGGGTGGCTGCCGTACCCAGATTGACGCACTGCAAGAGTCGCGGATTGATAGCGGCCGGATCTCAGACTGAGCGCGCGAAGGCGAGGGAGGTCACATCGTCGTGGACCGGCGGCGCGGAAGTAAACTCGCCGAGTGCCCGCAAGATGGCAGCGCAGATTTCTTCTGCGCGATGGGAGTGGTTGTTCTGCAGGGACTCTTTTACTCGATCCAGACCAAATTCCAGGCGTCCGTTTTTTCCGCTCTTACTTGTCCCCTCGACCACCCCCCGCGAAACCAGCAGGAGCAGAGCGCCCTTTTCCAACCCGATGGTCGGAGCGTCGCTAGTGGCGTGCGAGAACAGGCCGAGAGGCAGACCGGTGGGGCCGAGTTCAGATATCCCGGTGTTGTCGCGCACCAGGCCCGGCGTATGCCCCGCGTTCGTGTAGCAGAGGGTTCCCAATTGTTCGTGGTAGCAGCCCAGAAAAGCGGGGCATGATCGAACATCTCCGGCTGCTTCCATGATTCCGCGGTTGAGCAGGATGCATAGCTCGGTCATGGCATCGGACTCATTGCTGTCTGCTTTTGCAAACAGGCTGGTTCCGAGATCGCGGAATATTTTCTGCGCTGCCGAAAGAATGCCCCGGTTGTCTTCACGCCGGCCAGCAACATCCAGCAAGCCGAACAGTATCCGTTCCGGGCTGACGCGTAGCGCGTCGTAGAAGTCCCCAGCGACGCGTTTTCCGTAAAAAACCGCAGCCATCTCAGCCCCGTCAATCTTGGGGAACTCGGTTCGAACCGGTTCAACCATGGGCGCGGACTCGAGCGGACGGAACTGAAATAACGAGCGCATTGGAATACGGGTAGAGCCGAAACTAGCACAGGAACGGGGATCCGGCAATGGATACAGCATGATGAAGGGGATAGCCGGTGATGTTGAGTCCCAAAGAGGAACGATGAAGGGAACGATAACCAGGGAAGCCTTTAACCGCAAAGTTCGCTAAGAAACGCCGCCAAGGACGCCAAGAAGAGCAAAAGGCTTTGCCGTTTGCTTCGCGAACTTTGCGGCTGTTCTTTGAGAGCTTTGCAGTTAAGAGCTTTTATATTTAGCACGGTGAATAAAGATTGAGGCGGCTGGCTAAAACTATTCGCCGTACTTGTCGGTCAGATACTTGGCGAGGTCGGTTTCAAGCTGGCCGTAATCGGAGTGGATCGTCGCACGGAGGGCCGCTTCGGTGGAGCTGCCCTGGCTCAGGAGCTGCAGAAGGCGCTGGATGTCGCCCATCCCATAAGAATCGTTGATGTAGGAGACTGCCGCCAGCGACTCGGCGTACGCCGCATAGGCCTCGACTCCCGAGAAACGCATGAAACTTCCCTCAAGAATGTTGAGCGGAATGTTGTGTTGTAACTTGAACAATCGTGCCAATTGGCGTCCGTCGCTGCCCAGGCTCTTTGGCTCGAGCAGTTGCGCGATTCCCTCGTGCAGCCAAGGCGGACACCGGCCACCGGATAGATAGTTAATGAATGAGTGCGCCAGTTCGTGCTTCAATACGCGGGCGAGTTCAGGCGTCACCGAGTTCAGGCCGCTGATTGGAATGCGGAGTTTGCCATCATTGAGCGCACCCGACCACGACGGAGCGTGGGTGACGTCAAAAAAGGCCTGCTCGGTATAGAGCGTCACCAGGATGTTGTCGCGGGGTGGAGTGCCGAGGTCGCGTACCAGATCGTCGTAGTCGGATTCGAGCGCTGCCACAATTTGTCCCCGGAACGTATCGGAGCTCTGCTTGCCTTCGTAGTGCAGAACAAAATGACTGCTTTCTCGCTGGGCGAATTCGGTCTCGACGTGCTCTTCACGTTGCGCCTTCGCCAGGAACTGCTGGACCGCCGAGTCGGGACGCAACTCCAGCGAATGTTTCCACGAGGCCACCGCCTCCTTGGTACGGTCTGAGGCGAACTGCGCGTAGCCGAGCATGGTATACGCGTCGGGCGACTGGGGTGCCGCGCGAACGGCGCGCTGGGCAAAGGGAAGCGCCTGTGCGGCATTGCCGGTGCGCACCAGGAGGGCAGCATAATAGATAAGGATCGTCGAGTTCTCCGGCTGGAAGCGCAGGGCGCTTTCAAAATAGAGGCGAGCCTGAGCGATGTTCCCGTGTTCGAATTCGAACTTTCCGGCGATGAAATTGGCGGTAGCGCTCAGTTCGGCATTGCTTTTACCTTCGAGACTCGAAAGCGCATCGGGATCGACCTTGCCGTCTTTAATGATCTTGGCGGGAAGGTCTCCTTCGTGAGCGAGGCTGTCGACAGACGTGAACGTGGGTAGATCGCCGACAGTTTTTGCAGTGCCGCCAGAGGAAGCAAGGTGGGCGGGCATGCCGCCCGCATCGACATGGTCTACAACAGATTTCGGGATCGCGTAGGAATCATCGCCAACATCGTATTTGTAATGACTTCCGTTTTCGCTGACGTGGTCGGCCAGGATGGTGCGGCCATTTTTCAGGTGAATGGTGTCGGGCCACGCCGTAGCGGAGACGAAGCCCACCCATACTAAGATGATCGTGACACGTGCGCGCATTCAGGCGCATTCTAACAACGGGAGATGGCCGTACCTACGTGACGAAGGTACTACGTAAAATCGGGGGCTTACGGATTGCAGTCGGGATCGGGCTGGTACTTTGTTCCGCGGCGGCAGGTGTCGCCGCTGCAAGTTCAACGGAAAATCCTGCGCGGCCAGCGGAAGCTCTTTTTCTCCAACTGGGCCAGGTGGGTCTTGATCCCGCCCGGGTATACCAAGTCAGGGGAGCATCGCTGGAGCGATCCGCAGTTCATATCACCCTGGAAGACGGCACGATTGCTTTCACCCAGGATGTTATGGGTCGGGTCACAGGCGCTTTTTTCGAAGGGGACGGAGAGATTTTGCTCACGCCTCCGAATGAAGTGGAGCGCAAGTCGATGAGCCTCTTCACGGGAATGGCAATTCTCGAGGAGCGCTTTGCGACCGCCTACTTTCGCTTCAATGACGACACCATGACGGAACTGCGGCCCGACCTGCGGGCCACAGACAACGCGCAGGAGTTCGTCGCCCGCTGGGGCGAGACCGTGCACAACCTGGCGCAAGCCGATGCCATGAGGCTGTTGCTGAGTTTCAGTTACTCTCTCCCTGTGGTGGCCTCTTCAGCTGCAGACGCCACTCGAATTACGGAGTCCGGCGACCGCATGCTTCATGGTCGACTCCAGGGAACCAAGTTAGGGATATTCGACGTTTACTTCGACTCGACGGCACCGGAGCAAGTGGTAGTTGGACAGGCACGAGCCGCAGAGAACGGAGTTAATTACTATGATGTGTGGACGTCATTTGCGCCCACTGCGCCCGGGCGCGCACGGGACATGCTGGAACAAAGTTCCGAATCCGAAAGCCCGAGGCCACGCGCAGACTCGATCGCGGTTCGCCGCTATGAAATCACCGTCGATGTAAAGCCCCCGAAGCAGATTCATACGGAAGCCCGGCTGCAACTCGATGTGACGCGGGGGGAAGAGCGTACATTGCTGTTCGAATTGTCACGCTTCCTGCAAGTCGAGAGCGTCGAGATGAATGGTCAGCCGGTGGAATTCATCCACAATCCAGCCATTGAAGGGACACAACTTTCGCGTCGCGGAAACGACCTGGTGGCGGTGATTCTGCCCGAGCCCACACACAGTGGTCAAATGATCGAACTCCGCTTTATATACGGCGGAGAGGTTCTCGCCGAGGCGGGAAGCGGTTTACTTTATGTTGGCGCGCGTGGAACGTGGTATCCGAATCGCGGCTCTGCGATGGCCGACTTCGATCTCACCTTCCGCTATCCGCCCGGCTGGACGCTGGTGGCGACAGGCAAGCCGGTTCCAATCTCAGCCGCCACTCCAGTTCTTGCAAACGGCGAACAGGAGGCGCACTGGATTTCTGAGCGGCCAATTCCGGTGGCAGGATTCAATCTTGGTAAGTACAAGGTCGCCACTGTCCAGGCGGGAAACGTTATCGTTGAGACCTACGCTACGGCGGGCGTGGAGCGGGATTTTCCTCGCACTCCAATGCAGGTAATCGAGTCCAATCCCGCCGCTCCTGTTCCGCGGCAAAGAGTATTGATTGCGCCGCACAATCCTTCCCCAGTCGACACCCAGTTGTCTGTGGCTGAAGCCGCCGCCCGCGCTATCCAATATTATGCTGAACGTTTTGGACCGTTTCCGTATAGCCGGCTGGCGCTCACGCAGATGCCGGGACGCGACAGCCAGGGCTGGCCGGGGCTGGTGTTCCTGTCTTCCTACGCATTTCTGAATGAAGAGGAGCGGACGCAACTTCATTTTCCGTCGTTTCGACGACTGCTTCAACAGCAGATTCCCGCGCATGAAGCGGCCCACCAGTGGTGGGGCGATCTCATTACCTGGAGTAGCTACCGCGACCAGTGGTTTTCCGAAGGCCTGGCGAATTACTGCTCACTAATGATGATGCAGGAGAAGGATCCCGCATGGTTCCGGGAAATCATGAACGGATATCGCGACGATCTGTTGGAGAAGAATAAGGACGGAGTGTCTCCCATGGAGGCCGGTCCGGTAACGATGGGAGGACGGTTGCTTTCCTCTCATTTTCCCGAAGGCTACGAGGCGATCAGTTACGGACGCGGGACCTGGCTGTTTCACATGCTGCGCACGATGTTGCTGGATGCCACCGCACAAGAACCAGGACGGAAGGCGCGAAACGGAAGTGGGCCGGACGAGCCCTTCGTGCGTGCGCTGCGCAAACTTCGGCAACGTTACGAAGGCAAATCTCTCAGCACGCTTGAGATGTTCGATGTGTTCGCAGAGGACTTGCCACCTGCCTTGCGCTACGAAGGGAAGACGTCGCTCGACTGGTTCCTGGTGGGATGGGTGAATGGCACGGCCTTACCCAGGCTCGAATTGAAAGCTGTGAAATTTACGCCCAAGGGATCATCCACCGTAGTAAGCGGAACCATCCTGCAAAAAGATGCTCCCGAGAACCTGGTCACCTCCGTTCCCGTTTACGCGGTGCTTACAGGAAAGAAGCTCGTATTGTTGGGACGTGTGTTCGCCGATGGCGAAGAGTCTTCGTTTCACCTGCCTGCTCCCGCCGGCACTCGCAAGATTGTCCTCGATCCGAATGAAACGATTCTGACCAGTCCTAGATGAGCCGGTGTCGTGAAACTGTCTCACCAATGTCTTGAATAGGTGCTGAACCAAGCGCTCGCGATTCGAATTCCTTCCTTATTCGGTTCCGTGGGATGCTCGTGATTCCCAAAACGGTGTGCATACCTAGTCTCTAAGATCGTAGAGGCTTCCGTCCCCGTTGTAAGTGATAGATCTCACATCGCGTGCGTTCTGGCTCCGCCCTAGGTAAATGGCACGCAATATGCTACAGCCTCTGCGGTATTGGAGGTGGCATGGGCGGAAGTTCAATTGGCAGTCCGGTCGTCAAGCAGGGTACAGCGGTGTGGTCCCCTTCCGTAAGCGTCTCGGACGGCGCGACGCCGCTTCTCAGCACTGACGAATCGCTGCTGCGCGGAACCGAAACGATTCTCTTCGTAGAAGATCAAAACTTTGTGAGAGAGGCGTCCGGGAAAATCTTGAAGTCCGCTGGGTACCAGGTTTTGGTTACAAAGAGCGCCGCGGAAGCGTCGCGGGCATACGAGCTGGCATCAGGCGCGATTGACCTTCTTCTGACCGACGTCATTCTTCCACGAGAGAGCGGACGGGAACTGGCGCGGGAACTGCGGCGACAGAATCCTCTGCTTTGCGTTCTTCTGATTACGGGCTATGCGGAACAAATGGTGAAGAGTGAAACAGAAAGTGAATTTGGAGAATGTTTTCCCAAGCCCTTTTCTGCCCGTGCACTGTTGCGAAGAGTGCGGGAGGTGCTGGACGCTCGAGGTTCTGACTTCGGAGAAAACGATCTTCGACAAGGCGATCCGCAGGAAAGTGACTCGCGCACGAATGCGATCCTTTCATGCGAGCCTGTAGTGGCGAGTAGCTTGCACGATGTACCGGGGGATTTCGGACAGGGACAGGACTCGCTGCAGAACTCCTAATTCAGCGCAAACTCGCGGCATCCCGTATACCGCACAACTTGCCTCATCCTGCCCGATAGTGTGGCCACCCTCGCGGCGAATCGCCTTCATGCCAAGTGCGCCGTCGGCTCCCATTCCCGTCATGATGACGCCCATTGCCAGACTTTTAAAGGTTGAAGCCACAGACTGCATCAGGACATCGATGGAGGGAGTGTGCGGACAATTTCCTGGATGCGAAGTAAGACAGATTGCAGCCCGCGAGGCAGAACTCCGTTCCACGGTCATGTGGATCCCGGAGGGGGCAATGTAAACCACGCCGGGATAGACGACTTCGCCGTGGGTCGCCTCGCGAACCTGCACTGAGCACAAAGCGTTCAGGCGTTGCGCGAAGGGCGCGGTGAATCCAGGAGGCATGTGTTGCACAATCAGAAGGGGAACGGATAAGTCCTGGGGCAAAAGTGGGAGGATTTCCTCCAGCGCCTTCGGACCGCCGGTAGAGATTCCGATGGCTACAATTCTTGGGGGGACAGACTCGGGCGCGACGGGAAAGGCGTGACCGTCGTTGGCAGCGGCTGGCTGGGGTGGCTTTCGTGGAACCGGCAATGCTGAGTGGGAACGAGTTGACTGCGCCGCTCCTTTGATCTTGGCTATGAGCTCGGTCTGAATGTGAGGAATATCTAAGGATTGGGAGGACAACTGTTTGGGGACATAGTCGAATGCTCCAGCCCCCAGCGCTTTGAAGGTGATTTCCGCACTATTCACCGTGGTGGCGCTCACCATGATTACCGGGCGGGGCCGCTCGGCCATGATGCAGCGGAGAGTCTCCAGGCCGCCGAGCCTCGGCATTTCAACGTCAAGGGTGACCACATCGGGGTCTAGCGAGGCGATCTTTTCCAAGGCTTCAGCTCCATCGCAGGCGGTTCCCGTGACTTGGAGATCAGGGTCGGAACTGATCATGCGAGCCAGAGCAGTGCGCATGAAGGCGCTGTCGTCAACCACCAGGACAGTAATTCGAGACCGAATCTCGGGATCCTTCTTCATGATCGGTAAATGGAGCGGACAAGGGTGTGGACCTCGTCCATGTAAGAATCCAGTTCGAAAGTGAGACGTGCCCAGTCAAAGTTTTTCAAGGGCGGACACTGGCGCGCCAAGGCGGCAAATCCGGGCTCTTCCAGCAGATTGACTTGACGTGTTTCGACGTAGCCATAGTTCAGCCCAGTCATACGACATAGCAGATCACTGAGTTCGACCAGCGTCACCAGCGCAGTGTGATTCACGGATCGTTGAGGTGCGTGGTGATAAGCCACAACCTCAACCAGGTCCGGGGGCAGTTCCCAGCGCTCGGCCAGCAATCCGCCGCTGTCGCAATGGGTGAAACCCAGAACCTTTTGTTCCGCCTCATGCAGGGGAATACCTTCCTCCCGGGCAACCTCGTATGCTCCCCGGAACTCCTGAGGCAAGGCCCATAGATTGACGATGACGCCAAGATCGTGCAGCAGCCCGGCAAGGTAAGCCTTGCCAGGATCGGCGAAATTGATTTTGCGGGCAAAACGCCGGCAGACGAGTGCACACCCGAGAGAATGTTCCCAGAAAACAACGGGATCGATGCCTCCATTCTTCGCGGGCAGCAGGTTGAGCACACTGCAGGACATTGCGATGTCGCTCACCCGATGAATTCCCAAGCCGACAATCGCTCCGCGCAGCGACTCAGCTCTCTGCGAGCGGCCGAAGAGTGGGCTATTTGCCATCTGCAGGCATTGCGCGGCCAGGGATTTATCCTGCGCGATCAGGTCCGCGACTGTATGTACGTCGACCTGTTCCACTGGTTGTTCCAGATAGCGAAGCAACGGCGCCAGGACAGCGGGAATCGTGGGGATCTGGCGCATCCCATCGAGACGTTTGAGCAGCGATTCCTTGTTGGCAGCTGCAGTGGTCACGATCATTGCCTCCCCTCCGGCGGGCGTTCCCCTTTTACGTAAGCGGTGGCTCCCGGAAAATGAACCAGGCGGAAGTCATCACTCACTCCGTAGAGCGACTCGGAGTGACCGAGGAACAGATATCCATGAGGCAGAAGATCGCGATAGAAGCTCTGGATGACGCGGCGCTTCGAAGCCAGATCTTAATAGATCAAGACGTTACAACAGAAGATAACGTCCGCGCCGTTTGTGAAAGAGGGGGAGTCATGGTCGGCAAGATTGGCTCGGCTGAAGTTCACGGCGCTGCGCGCTGGGGGTCCGAGTTGGAGTTGATCTCCGAGGGGAGCAAAATATTTCTGCCGGTAGTGCGGGGGAA
>WNFG01002034.1_pt1 | contig 17073 bp, 16 predicted proteins | sample 5400431 | NCBI WGS metagenome assembly WNFG01 (sample SAMN13153346, study PRJNA577476) | soil metagenome | isolation source: 120 cm saprolite under Douglas fir tree site 2 hole 3 replicate 2 | place: USA:California | collected 2015-04-18 | reverse complement strand
AAGGCGTGCCCGAGGCCGCGCTCGAGGAACATCTTTCCGTACTGGGCAATCCTGAGGCGCTCGAAGCCGCACTCGCCTGGTACCGGGCCAACAAGGGGCTGGCGGCCGACATCGGCACCATCAAGGTGCCGACGCTCTATATCTGGGGCGATGCCGACGCCACGGTCGGACCTGATGCCGCCTACGGCACCGGCGAGTTTGTCAGCGCGGCCTACACCATGGAAGTGCTACCCAGCGTCGGTCACTTTGTGATGGACCAGGCGCCCGCCAAGGCCACGGACCTGATGCTCGCCCACCTGAAGAAGCATCCGGTCTGAAAATCTCGTCCGTCTTGCCGCTCCCCCGGAATCGCGCTACCACGCGCCGCCTTCACGAACGGGAGTTTTTCGCATGGCTCGCAAGAAGATCGCGCTGATTGGCGCCGGACAGATTGGCGGCACCCTGGCGCTGCTCGCCGGCCAGAAGGAATTGGGCGATATCGTCCTGTTCGACATTCCCGCCGCGGAAGGCATCGCCAAGGGCAAGGCGCTCGACATCGCCCAGCTCAGCCCGGTCGAGGGCTTCGACGCGCGCTACAGCGGCTCCTCCGACTACAAGGACATCGAGGGCGCCGACGTCGTCATTGTCACGGCCGGCGTGCCGCGCAAGCCCGGCATGACCCGCGACGACCTGGTCGGCATCAACGCCAAGGTCATCGACTCAGTCGGCAAGGGCATCAAGCAGCATGCGCCCAATGCTTTCGTCATCGTCATCACCAACCCGCTCGACGCCATGGTCGGTCTGATGCAGGAAGTCACGGGCTTCCCGCCCGCCCGCGTCGTCGGCATGGCGGGCGTCCTCGACAGTGCGCGCTTCCGCCTGTTCCTCGCCGAGGAGTTCAACGTCTCGGTCGAGGACGTCACGGCCTTCGTGCTGGGCGGCCATGGCGACACCATGGTGCCGCTGCTGCGCTATTCGACGGTCGGCGGCATTTCCTTGCACGACCTGGTCGACATGGGCTGGACCACCAAGGAAAGGCTCGAGCAGATCGTCCAGCGCACCCGTGACGGCGGCGCCGAGATCGTAGCCCTCCTCAAGACCGGCTCGGCCTTCTATGCGCCGGCCGCATCGGCCATTGCGATGGCCGAGTCCTATCTCAAGGACAAGAAGCGGATGATCCCCTGCGCCGCCATGCTGAACGGCGAGTACGGCGTCAAAGGCCTCTATATCGGCGTGCCGGTCGTGATCGGTGCGGCCGGCGTCGAGCGTATCGTCGAGGTCGAGTTCAATGCCGAGGAAAAGGCGATGTTCGACAAGTCGGTGGCCGCGGTGAAGTCGCTGATCGACGCCACCAACAAGATCGTCGGCCGCTGATCGGCACGCCGTCTGCGACTTTCGTCGAAGACTCAAAACCATCATCAGTCCCTCGTTGCCAAGGGGCAGTGGCACTCATAAAGTGCCGCTACCTCTAGTCAGTTGCGATTGAAAACTGAGAACTGGTGCAGGCTTTGCATGCGGTTCCGAGCAATAGGACTCCATGAACATCCACGAGTACCAGGCCAAGGCATTGCTGGCCAAATTCGCCGTCCCGCTGCTCAAGGGCGGCGTCGCCTATACCAAGGACGAGGCGATGGACGTGGCCCGCAAGCTGGGCAGCCCGGTCACCGTCGTGAAAGCCCAGATCCACGCCGGCGGGCGCGGCAAGGGCAAGTTCAAGGACGATCCCAACGGCAAGGGCGGCGTGCGCATCGCCAAGTCGATCGAAGAGGTCGGCCAATACGCCGCCGCCATGCTGGGCCATGAGCTGGTCACCAAGCAGACCGGCCCGGCGGGCAAGGCGGTCAAGCGCCTCTACATCGAGGACGGCTGCGACATCAAACGCGAGCTCTACCTCTCCATGCTGGTCGACCGCGCGGTCGGCCGCGTCGCCGTCATCGCCTCGACCGAAGGCGGCATGGACATCGAGACGGTGGCGCACGATCACCCCGACAAGATCGTCGGGCAGGCGATCGACCCGGCCGTCGGCTTCCAGGCCTACGAGGGCCGCAAGATCGCCTTCGCGCTCGGCCTCTCCGGCAAGCAGGTCGCAGCCTTCGTCACCATGATGGGTGGCCTCCACAAGGCCTTCACCGAGCTCGACTGCTCGCTGATCGAGATCAATCCGCTGGTCGTCACCACCGCGGGCGACGTGGTCGCTCTCGACGCCAAGATGAACTTCGACGACAACGGCCTCTACCGCCACAAGGACCTCGAGGCGCTGCGCGACGTCGACGAGGAGGATCCGGCCGAGACCGAGGCCGCCAAATACGCGCTGAACTACGTCAAGCTCGACGGCCAGATCGGCTGCATGGTGAACGGCGCGGGCCTCGCCATGGCCACCATGGACATCATCAAGCTCTATGGCGCGGCGCCCGCCAACTTCCTCGATGTCGGCGGCGGCGCCACCAAGGAGCGCGTGACGGCGGCGTTCAAGATCATCCTCAAGGACCCCAACGTCGAGGGCATCCTGGTCAACATCTTCGGCGGCATCATGCGCTGCGACGTGATCGCCGAAGGCGTGGTCGCGGCCGCGCGCGAGGTCAACCTGCACGTGCCGCTGGTGGTGCGGCTCGAAGGCACCAACGTCGAGCTGGGCAAGAAGATCCTGAAGGAGTCGGGACTCAAGATCACCTCCGCCGAGAACCTCGCCGACGCCGCCGAAAAGATCGTCACGGCCGTCAAGGAGCACAACTGATGGCCGTCCTGGTCGACAAGAACACCAAGGTCATCTGCCAAGGCTTCACCGGCGCGCAGGGCACCTTCCATTCCGAGCAGGCGATCGCCTACGGCACCAAGATGGTGGGCGGCGTGACGCCGGGTAAGGGCGGCACCACCCATCTCGACCTGCCGGTGTTCGACACCGTGGCCGAGGCCGTCGCCAAGACCGGGGCGACCGCGACCGTGATCTACGTGCCGGCGCCCTATGCCGCCGATTCGATCCTCGAGGCGATCGACGCCGAGCTGCCGCTGGTCGTCTGCATCACCGAGGGCATCCCGGTGCTCGACATGGTCCGCGTGAAGCGCGCGCTCAGCGGCTCGAAGTCGCGCCTGATCGGGCCCAACTGCCCCGGCGTCATCACGGCCGACGAATGCAAGATCGGCATCATGCCGGGCCACATCCACAAGCGCGGCAAGATCGGCATCATCTCGCGCTCGGGAACGCTCACCTACGAGGCGGTGGCGCAGACCACGGCGGTCGGGCTGGGCCAGACCACCTGCATCGGCATCGGCGGCGATCCGGTGAACGGCACCAACTTCGTCGAGTGCCTGGAGATGTTCGTCGCCGATCCCGAGACCCAGGGCATCGTCATGATCGGCGAGATCGGCGGCGACGCCGAGGTCAAGGGCGCGGAGTTCGTCAAGAAATCCAAGACCAAGAAGCCTGTGGTCGGCTTCATCGCCGGCCGCACCGCTCCGCCGGGCCGTCGCATGGGCCATGCCGGCGCCGTGATCTCCGGTGGTCAGGACACCGCCGAGTTCAAGGTCGACGCCATGCGGTCGGCAGGCATCAGGGTCGCGGATTCTCCTGCCGCCTTGGGCGAGGAAATGCTTAAGGCAATGCAGGGCTGATCGGCCAGACCAAGGAGGGTTAGGCCATGAGAGCGGAGCAGACATCGTTCCTGTTCGGCGCCAACGCGCCGTTCATCGAGGAGCTCTACGAGCGCTATCTCGGCGATCCCAACGCCGTCGACCCCGAATGGCGCACCTTCTTCGAGGCGCTGGGCGAGCAGAAGGGCGACGTGCTGGCCGAGGTGCGCGGTGCGTCCTGGGCGCCCAATGGCGCGCACGTCATCGGCGCCGTCGATCCCGAGACGCTGCCCGCGCCCGCCAACCGCAATGTGAAGGGCAATGGCGCCGCAGCGCCTGCCGCGATCGCCGGCAGGACCGAGGACGACATCCGCGCCGCCGCCTACGACACCTCGCGCGCCTTCCTGCTGATCCGCTCCTACCGCATCCGCGGCCATCTCGAGGCCGACCTCGATCCGCTCGGCCTGGTGCGCCAGGCGCCGCACCGCGATCTTGATCCGGCGACCTACGGTTTCGGCGAGGGCGACTGGGACCGTCCGATCCTGATCTTCGGCACGCTGGGCTTAGGCGAATCGGCGACCCTGCGCCAGATCATGGACCGCTTGCGCAAGACCTACTGCGGCAAGATCGGCGTCGAGTACATGCACATCTCCGATCCCGACCAGAGGGCGTGGATCCAGGAGCGCATCGAGCATGTCGAAAACCGCACCGAGTTCACCGTCGAGGGTCGCCGCACGATCCTGGAGCGGGTGGTCGAGGCGGAGGGGCTGGAACGCTATCTCGGCGTGAAGTTCGTCGGCACCAAGCGCTTCGGGCTGGACGGCGGCGAATCGATGATTCCCGGCATCGAGCAGATCCTGAAGCGCGGCGGCCAGCTCGGCATCCGCGACGTGGTGATCGGCATGCCCCATCGCGGCCGGCTGAACACGCTCGTGCACGTCCTGAACAAGAGCTACACCGCGCTGTTCTCGGAATTCCAGGGTCGCTCCTCGCTGCCCGAGGAGATGCGCGGCTCAGGTGACGTCAAATACCACCTCGGCGCCTCGGCCGACCGCGAGTTCGACGGCACCACCATCCATGTCTCGCTGTCGCCCAACCCCTCGCACCTCGAAGCGGTCGATCCGGTCGTGCTGGGCAAGGCGCGCGCCAAGCAGGACCAGCGCAACGACAGCGAGCGCAGCCAGGTCATGGCGATCCTGATGCACGGCGACGCGGCATTCGCGGGCCAGGGCCTGGTGGCCGAGAGCCTCGATCTCAGCGATCTCAGCGGCTACCGCATCGGCGGCACCATCCATTTCGTGGTCAACAACCAGATCGGCTTCACCACCCTGCCGACAGCGGCGCGCTCGGGACCGTATTGCACGGAAGTCGCCAAGATCGTGCAGGCGCCGATCCTGCACGTGAACGGCGACGATCCGGAAGCCGTGGTCCATGTCTCGCGCATCGCCACCGAGTTCCGCCAGCGCTTCAAGCGCGACATCGTCATCGACATGTTCTGCTATCGCCGGCACGGGCACAACGAATCGGACGAGCCGATGTTCACCCAGCCGCTGATGTACAAAGAGATCGCCGGCCACAAGACCGTGAAGGAGGTCTATGCCGCGCGGCTCGAGGCCGAAGGCGTGGTCACCCCAGCAGAGGTGGCGCAGCTCGACGGGGAATTGCGCGCGAAGCTCGACCGGGCGCTCGAGGCGTCAGGCCAGTACAAGGCCAACAAGGCCGACTGGCTGGAGGGTCGCTGGGCCGGCCTCACCACGGCGCCGGGCGAGGAGGACCGCAAGGGCACGACGGCGGTCGAGACCGAGCAGCTCCAGGCCGTCGGCCGCGCGCTCACCGAGGTGCCGAAGAATTTCGACCTCAACCGCAAGATCGCCCGCCAGCTCCAGGAGAAGCGCAAGACCATCGAGACCGGCAAGGACATCGACTGGGCGACCGGCGAGGCGCTGGCGTGGGGCACCCTGCTGGCCGAAGGCACGCCGGTGCGGCTCTCCGGACAGGATTCCGCCCGCGGCACCTTCTCGCAACGCCATTCGGTGCTGATCGACCAGACCAGCGAAGCCCAGTACGTGCCGCTGAACCACGTGGCCGAGAGCCAGGCACGCTTCGAAGTCATCGACAGCCCGCTCAACGAGGCGGCCGTGCTGGGCTTCGAGTACGGCTATTCGTCGGCCGAGCCCAATGCCCTGGTCCTGTGGGAGGCGCAGTTCGGCGACTTCGCCAACGGCGCGCAACTGATCATCGACCAGTTCATCTCCTCGGGCGAAAGCAAGTGGCTGCGCATGAACGGCCTGGTGATGCTGCTGCCGCACGGCTACGAGGGGCAGGGGCCGGAACACAGCTCGGCCCGGCTCGAGCGCTACCTGCAGCTCTCCGCCGAGGACAATTGGCAGGTCGTCATGCCGACGACGCCCGCCAATTATTTCCACGCGCTGCGCCGCCAGATGCGCCGGTCGTTCCGCAAGCCTTTGGTGGTGATGACGCCGAAGTCGCTGCTGCGCCACAAGGAGGCCGTCTCGACCCTGGCCGATTTCGGTCCGGCTACCTCGTTCCGCCGCATCCTGGCGGAGACCGAGCAGCTCGCCGAGGCAGCCAAGATCCGTCGCATCATCCTGTGCTCGGGCAAGGTCTACTTCGATCTTTTGGCCGAGCGGCGCAAACGCAAGCTCGACGACATCGCCATCCTGCGCATCGAGCAGCTCTATCCCTTCCCCTTCAGCAGCTTGGGCGCGGAGCTTTCCCGCTATCCCCATGCCGAAGTGGTGTGGTGCCAGGAGGAGCCCGAGAACATGGGCGCGTGGTCGTTCGTCGACCGCCGCATCGAGCGCGCGCTCGCTGGCCTCAACGTCAAGGCGACGCGGGCGGTCTATATCGGCCGGCCGGAAGCGGCGTCGACCGCCACCGGCTCGGCGCGCACCCATGTCAAGGAACAGACCGACCTGGTCGGCCGCGCGCTGACGCTGGCCTGACGGAGGATTTTGGTCATGGCCGTCGAAGTCAAGGTTCCGGCGTTGGGCGAATCGGTCACCGAGGCGACCGTCGCCAAATGGCTGGTGAAGGCGGGCGACGCTGTCGCGATCGACCAGCCGTTGTGCGAGCTCGAGACCGACAAGGTCACCGTCGAGGTGAACGCCACGGTGGCCGGCACCATCGCCGATCTTGCCGTGCCCGAAGGCACCACCGTCCAGGTGGGCGGCGTGCTCTGCCATATCGAGGCGGGCGCCGCCGGCGCAGCCGCAGCCAAGCCCGCGGCTGCGCCGGCCGCAGCCCCTGCTGCCGTGGCTCCTGCGCCGAAACCTGCACCGGCTCCCGCACCTGCCCCGGCGCCCGTCCCTGCACCGACTGCGGCGCCGGCCGCCAATATCGCCGCGTCCGGACCGGCCACGCGCAAGCTGGTGGAAGAGACCGGCGTTGCCGCCGCGGCGATCCAGCCCACCGGCAAGGACGGCCGCGCCACCAAGGCCGACGTGCTGGCGGCGTTATCATCGATTCCGGCGCCGTCGGCGCCCGCCGCGAAACCCGCGGTGCCGGCCGGTCCGCGGCCGCGCGCCGACCGCGAGGAGCGGGTGCGCATGACGCGGCTGCGCCGCACCATCGCCAATCGCCTGAAGGAGGCGCAGAACACGGCGGCCATGCTGACCACCTTCAACGAGGTGGACATGACCAACGTCATGGCGCTGCGCGAGCGGCTCAAGGAGGATTTCGAGAAGAAGCACGGCGCGCGGCTGGGCTTCATGTCGTTCTTCGTCAAGGCCTGCATCGCCGGGCTGAAGGAGCTGCCGGCGGTCAATGCCGAGATCGAGGGCGACGACCTCGTCTACAAGAACTACTACGACATCGGCGTCGCCGTCGGCACGCCGCAGGGCCTCGTCGTGCCGGTGCTGCGCGACGCCGACGCACTGTCGTTCGCCGAGGTCGAGAAGGGCATCGCCGAGCTCGGCAACAAGGCGCGCGACGGCAAGCTCAGCATCGCCGACCTGAGCGGCGGCACCTTCACCATCTCCAACGGCGGCGTCTACGGCTCGCTGATGTCGACGCCGATCCTGAACCCGCCGCAATCGGCCATCCTCGGCATGCACAAGATCCAGCAGCGCCCCATGGTGGTGGGCGGCGAGGTCAAGGTGCGGCCGATGATGTATCTCGCCGTCTCCTACGACCACCGCATCATCGACGGCCGCGAGGCCGTGCTGTTCCTGGTGCGCGTCAAGGCGTGCATCGAGGATCCCGAGCGCCTCCTGCTCGGTGTCTAACACCGCGTCATCCCGACCGAAGCGAAGCGGAGTGGAGGGACCTCGTCATGATGCGCAAAAAGAACAGGCCCCTCGGCTTCGCTCGGGGTGACGGAAGATGAGCGAAACCTTCGATCTTGTCGTGATCGGCGCCGGTCCGGGCGGCTATGTGGCGGCGATCCGCGCCGCGCAGCTTGGCATGACGGTGGCGATGGTCGAAAAGCGCGCCACCCTGGGCGGCACCTGCCTCAATGTCGGCTGCATCCCCTCCAAGGCGCTGCTGCAATCCTCGCATCTGTTCGAGCAGGCGGGGCACGATCTCGGCGTACATGGCATCGTGCTCGGCCCGCCCAAGCTCGACTTCGCCCAGATGATGAAGCGCAAGGGCGAGGTCGTCGACGGCTCCGTCAAGGGTGTCGCCTTCCTGTTCCGCAAGAACAAGATCACGACCTTTCAGGGCACGGGACGTATCGACAAGGCGGGCTCGGTCGTCGTCCTGGGCGAGGGCGGGGCGGTGAAGGAGACGCTCGCGGCGAAGAACATCCTGATCGCCTCGGGCTCCGACGTGACGCCGCTGCCCGGCGTTGCCATCGACGAGAACAAGATCGTGTCGTCGACCGGCGCGCTCGACCTGGCTGACGTGCCCAAACATCTGATCGTGATTGGCGCCGGCATCATCGGGTTGGAGCTGGGCTCGGTATGGCGGCGGCTGGGGTCGGAGGTGACGATGGTCGAGTTCCTCGACCGCATCGCGCCCGGTGTCGACGACGAGATCACCAGGCAGCTCCACCGCTCACTGCAGAAGCAGGGCCTGAAGTTCAAGCTGGGATCGAAGGTCACCAAGGCCGAGACGACTGCTTCGGGCGTCACGCTGACGGTGGAACCTGCCAAAGGCGGCGCGGCCGAGACGTTGCAGGCCGACATCGTGCTGGTCGCCGTCGGTCGGCGGCCCTTCGTCGAGGGGCTGGGCCTCGACAAGGCCGGCGTGAAGCTCACCCAACATGGCCGCATTGCCGTCGATGCCCATTTCCAGACCTCGATGCCCGGCATCTATGCGATCGGCGACGTGATCGACGGGCCGATGCTGGCCCACAAGGCGAGCGAGGACGGCATCGCCTGCGTCGAGACCATGGCCGGCCAGAAGGGCCATGTGAACTGGGATCTCGTGCCCTCGGTGATCTACACCCAGCCCGAGGTGGCCTGGGTCGGCAAGACCGAGGAGCAGTTGAAGGCGGCCGGGGTCGCCTACAAGGTCGGCAAATATCCCTTCACCGCCGATCCGCGCAGCCGCGCCAACGCCGCCACCGAGGGTTTCGTGAAGGTGCTGGCCGACAAGGCGACCGACAAGGTTTTGGGCGTGCATATCATCGGCGCCGAAGCCGGCACCATGATCGCCGAAGCGGGGCTTGCCATGGAGTTCGCCGCCTCGGCCGAGGATATCGGCCGCGTCTGCCACGCCCATCCGACGGTCAACGAGGCGATGAAGGAGGCGGCGCTGGCGGCATGGGAAAAGCCGATTCACCTCTGAGCAGCTGATGCGCAAGCTGGTGGCGGCGCTGGCGATCGTGGCCTGTCTGGTCATGGCGGTGGTGGGTGGCCTGCTGCCCATCCTGCAGGGCTGGATCTTCTTCGTGGTCGCGCTCTATCTGCTCGCCACCGAGTTCGAGACCGGCCGGCTATGGGTAAAAACCGCCCGCCGCCACTGGCCGTTCCTCAACCGCTGGATCGTCCGCGCCCGCCATCACAAATGGGCGCCCAGCCATTTGCGCGAATTTGAGGATCTGACAGATCCGACGAAATAGCGGTATCATGGCCCGGCAAGTGCAGGAGTCACCATGGACAAGCCAGTCACCCCACGCGGCATCAACCACCTCGTGCTCAATGTGCGTGACATCGAGGAATCGCATCGCTTCTGGACCGAGATCGTGGGTTTCAAGCAGGTCGGCCAACTGACGCCGACGGCCGACCGCCCGAACCCGCCCAAGATGCGGTTCTACAGCGGCGATCGCGACGGCGAGACGCATCATCACGACATCGCACTGGTCGAGAACCGCGACCTGCCGGCGCCGCCCGCCGACTGGAAGATGTTCGGCATGCCGGTCGCGATCAATCACATCGCCATCACGATGCCGGACCGCGATTCCTGGCTTCGCCACCTCGCCTACCTGCAAGCCAAGGGCGTGAAGTTCGACCGCCGAGTCGAGCATGGCATGACCCACAGCCTCTACATCCACGATCCCAACGGCTATGGCGTCGAATTCGTCTACGACCTGCCCAAGGAAGTCTGGCAGGGCGACATCGACGGCGCACTGAATTGGGTCAAGGTCCTGCCCACCGAGGGCGCCGAGGCGCTCGAGGATCGCACGCAAGGAATCCCGACCTTCCGCAAAACCGAGGCGGCAAAATAAGAACAGCGACTGCGACTGGGCGCAGCATTTGGCAGGGGGCGGCCTGGCTGTTCTGGGCGGCCTTAGCGGGCCTTCCTGCTAACGTAACCTTGGCCCAGCAGAACGTGCGATTGCCTGTTGAGCAGGCTGGCCGCACGGTGCAGCTCGCCGCGCAGCTCTTCCGTCCAACCGATGCCACCGACCCGGTGCCGGCCGTCGCGATCTTCCACGGCTGCGGCGGGCCGGGCCAGAACACCGCGCGCATGGCCGGCCTCCTCGCGTCGTGGGGCTACGCCGCGCTGGTCGTCGACAGTTTCTCCGCGCGCGGCCTCAAGGATGTGTGCGGCCGCAACTGGCCGACCCAGGCCGATGCCGAGACGCGGGCACACGACATCGATGGCGCACTCGCCTGGCTCGGCAAGCAAAGCTACGTCGATCCCAAGCGGCTCGCCGTCATGGGCTATTCCTACGGCGGCGGCGTCGCCCTGCTGCGCGCGCTGTCGCCGCGCCTCGATAACAACGCGCCGCCACCGGCGCGCGCGACGATCCTGGTCTATCCCGATTGCGCGCTTGCCGATGCCTTGGGCACCAAGCTTGCCGTCCGCCAGCCCACCCTGTTCGCCATGGCCGCACTCGACGACTGGACGCCGGTTTCGCAATGCAAGGCCGTGATCGAGCGCGTCGTGCAAGGCCGCGACCTCGTCGAGACGCGCATCTACGACGGCGCCCATCACTCCTTCGACGCGCTCGGCCTGCCGGTGCGCTATCTCGACGGCGTCGGCAACCGCAGCAAGCCCGGCGGCTGCTGCGGCGCCCATTACGGCGCCAACGAGGCGGCGTGGCACGCTTTCGTGGCCGACGTGAAAGCCTTTTTGACCAAGGCATTCGGGCGCTGAACGGCGATCTCCGGTCGCGCCGGCCGGAAAAGATCGCTATAGAGGCGCGCATGACAAAAGAAGTATTCGGCAAGCATATGGTGTGGACCGAGCACCCGACGACCAGAGCCCACATTGGCATTGGTTATTCCAGCCTCGCCGAGGCGGAGCACGAAGCGGTCAAGCTCGAGCACGCGGGCTACAAGATCCTGAGGATCACCCCGACGACCTTGCCGAAGCCCAACTCCTGACGGGGTCGGGCTACCCCCTGGCTCGCGGATGCGCCCTCCGGTAGACGTCGATGAGACGGGCGGAATCGACGTCGGTGTAGCGTTGCGTCGTCGACAGCGAGGCGTGGCCCAAAAGCTCCTGGATGGTCCTGAGATCGCCGCCGGCGCCCAGAAGATGGGTGGCGAAGGAATGGCGCAGCGCATGCGGCGTCACGCTGTCGGCCAGCCCCAGGGCGCGGCGGATGTCGCGCACGCGCTTTTGCACGATCGCGGGGTCGAGCGGCCCGCCGCGGGCGCCCACGAAGAAAGCGTCGCGCGGTCCGAGGGCCGCCGTATAGGGGCAGGCGTCGCGATAGGCTTTTAGCGCCTCCAGCACCTGCGGCAGCAACGGGACCAGCCGCATCTTGTTGCCCTTGCCGGTGACGCTGAGCGTGTCCTGACTCGCCTTCAGGAGACCCTCGACCATGGACTTGGTGAGGCCGAGCGCCTCGCCGATGCGCAGGCCCGCGCCATAGAGCAGCAGCAGGATCGCTCCGTCGCGCAGGTCGATCCAGGCGGCGCGCTCCTGTTCGGGCGCCGCATCAAGCACATCCTCCATGTCGCGTTCGGAGAGCGCCTTGGGCACCGAGCGCGGCAGCTTGGGCGTCTGGATGGCGCCGATGCTGGCATTGTGCGCCAGCCCGCGCTTGTCGAGGAAGGCAAAGAAGGAGCGCACCGATGAGAACGCCCGCGCCGTCGACGTGCGGGCGAGGCCCCGGCGCGCCCGCTCGGCCAGCCAGGCGCGGAACTCGGCCGGCTTCAGCTTGGTCAGCGCCTGGAGGCTGGGCGGTCCGCCGAGATAGCTGGTCATGAAAGCCAGGAACGCCGCGACGTCGTGCTCGTAGGCGACCAGCGTGTGGCCGGCGAGGCGGCGTTCGCTTTTCAGCCAGTCCCGCCACGCCTCGCGCGCCGCCTCGAGGGTGGTCACTGCGCGCGTCACTCCGGCAGGTCGAGCCAGGCGCGGATGGTGTTCTCCAGTACCTTGGCGAGGAAGAACAGGAGCTCGGTCGCCTGCTCGGGCCCGAAGGCCTCGGGATCGCGCGAGCCGAAGCACATCACGCCGTCGGGCGAGCCCGACGACACGCGAAGCCGCATCAGCACGTCGGACTTCACGAAACGGGCGACCTCGCCGAAAAAGGCTTCCTCGCCGGCGATGCTGGCGCGCAGCCTGGCGTGCTTGTCGGGGCCGATGGCGGCATCGATGGCGCCGGGCGCCAGCACATAGACGCCGCGCACCGGGACGCGCTTGGGGGCGTCGGCGTTGGCCTCGATGGCCAGCGTGATGAAATCGACGTCCAACAGCTCGGGCAGCTCGTGGGTGACGACGTGGATCATCTTCTCGAAGGTCGTCGCCTGGATGATGCTGATGACCGCCGCCTGGATGCGGTTCTGGACGATCTGGTTCTGCTTGGAGTTGGCGACGATCTCGGTGCGCTCGTTCTTGAGGCGATCGATCTCCGACCGCAGGCGTTTCAGGATCGCCTGCTGCATGTCGATGACGCCGGGCCCCCGCGCCTTGGGCGTCAGCGCCATCATCTCGGCCAGCTCGGCATGGCGCTCGAAGAAATCGGGATGGGTCTTCAGGTAGGCGACGACGTCGTCGGCGGTGATGACCTTGATTTGTCGGCCCGAACCGTCGGGCGCCGGGATCGTGCCGTCGCTGCCCATATGCCCGCTCCGCGTCAGAGGATCGACTGGCCGGTCTTGGCCCGGTCGTCGAGAAAGGCTTTTAGGCCATTGTCGGTCATGGCGAGCTTTCTGCCCTCGTCGAGCATCTCTTGTGCTCGACGGCCGTCACCTCGGCGCTTACAGGGCCGGGCACGATGGCGCAGATCTCCTTGACCGCCTCGATCCCGTCGAGCAGGCCCGATGCCGCCAGATCCTTGATTTCGGCGACGTCGGCGGTGTCGACCAAGAACTTCATATAAACTACCCCAATGGCCAGTGGTTCGGACGCGCCTGCTACCACAATTTCTAGCGATTCCCCCTCGCAGCCACAAGCCGAGGGGATCGCTTCGCCGCGCCCCGGACCGGTGGAAAACCCCCGCCAGCCCAGCCCCTTAAGGCGAACTGTTCGCGTCCTGCTGCCGCTGCCCCTGGCGGATGCCTACGATTACAGCGTTCCCGACGGGCTGGACGTTGCCGCGGGCCACTTCGTGGTCGTGCCGCTCGGCAAGCGCGAGACCGTGGGCGTGGTGTGGGGCGAGGGCTCGGGCGAGGTGGCGCCCGAGAAGCTGCGCGACGTCGAGCACGTGCTGCCGGCGCTGCCGATGGCCGATGCACTGCGCCGCTTCGTCGACTGGGTCGCCGCCTACACCCTGGCGCCGCCCGGCGCGGTGCTGCGCATGGCCATGAGCGTGCCCTCGGCGCTCGAAGCGCCCAAGACCGAGATCGTCTATCGCGCCGCCGCCACCACCGGTGACTCCGCGCTGAAGCTGACGGCCGCGCGCCGTCGCGTGCTCGAGCAGTTGAAGGAGGGTCCGGCCCTGCCGGCCGCCGAGCTGGCCCATATCGCGGGCGTCGGCACCTCGGTGATCAAGACCATGGCGGCGGTCGGCCTCGTGGAAGGCATCGAGCGCACGATGCGCCGCTCTTTCGCCCGGCCCGACGGCAGGCGCCAGGGACCGGCGCTCTCGCCCGAGCAAGCGGTGGCCGCGCAAGGTCTGGTCGACAAGGTGCTCGCGCATGCTTTCTCCGCGACCTTGCTCGATGGCGTGCCCGGCGCCGGCAAGACGGAGGTCTATTTCGAGGCGATCGCGGCGGCGCTGGCCGCAGGCCGGCAGGTGCTGGTGCTGCTGCCCGAGATCGCGCTCACGGCGCAGTGGCTGAAACGCTTCGAGGATCGTTTTGGCGCCCTGCCGGCGTCGTGGCATTCCGGTCTCACCAGCCTCGAACGGCGCGAGACCTGGCGCGCCATTGCAGAGGGCCGGGTGGGCGTGGTGGTGGGCGCGCGCTCGGCGCTGTTCCTGCCATTCGCCACTCTCGGCCTGATCGTCGTCGACGAGGAGCACGACAGCTCCTTCAAGCAGGACGAGGGCGTCACCTACAATGCGCGCGACATGGCTGTGGTGCGGGCGCGGCTGGTTTCCGCGCCGATCGTGCTCGCCTCGGCCACGCCGTCGCTCGAAAGCGTCGTCAATGTCAGCGCGGGCCGCTACGGCGCGCTGCATCTGCCGGCACGGCATGGCAGCCAGGAGTTGGCCACGCTGTCGGCCGTCGATCTGCGGCGCCAGGTGCCGGCGCGCGGCCGCTGGCTGTCGCCGCCGGTGGTCGAGGCGATGACGCGCACCTTGGCGGCCGGCGAGCAGGTCCTGCTGTTCCTCAATCGCCGCGGTTACGCGCCGCTCACGCTCTGCCGCGCTTGCGGGCATGGCATCGAATGCCCGCAATGCTCGGCCTGGCTGGTCGAGCACCGCTTTCGGCGGACCCTGATCTGCCACCATTGCGGCTATGCGGAGCCGCCGGCCCATGCCTGCAAGCATTGCGGCGCCGTCGATCAATTCGTGGCCTGCGGTCCCGGCGTCGAGCGGCTGGCCGAAGAGGCGCTGGACCTGTTTCCCCAGGCGCGGCTCGAGCTCTTCACCTCTGACAGCTTGATGAACCGCGACGAGGCCGCCGCCGCCATCGATCGCATGGTGGCGGGCGAGATCGACATCCTGATCGGCACCCAGATGGCGGCCAAGGGCCATCACTTTCCTAACCTCACCCTGGTCGCCGTGGTCGACGCCGATCTCGGCCTGAACGGCGGCGACCTGCGCGCGGCCGAGCGCACCTTCCAGTTGCTCTACCAGGTGGCCGGCCGCGCCGGCCGCGAGGACCGGCCGGGCCAGGCGCTGGTGCAGACCCATATGCCCGAGCATCCGGTGATGCAGGCGCTGGTGTCGGGCGATCGCGACCGCTTCGTCGCGGCCGAGCTCGCCGACCGCCGCACCGCCGGCATGCCGCCCTATGGCCGGCTCGCCTCGCTGATCATCTCCGGACCCGATGCCGCCGCGGTCGACAATGTCTGCGGCGCGCTGGCGCGCCGCGCCCCGCACCACGATGGCGTGACGGTGCTCGGCCCTTCGACGGCGCCGCTCGCCTTGTTGCGCGGCCGCCATCGCCGGCGGTTCCTGCTCAAGGCCGGGCGCGATATTGCGGTGCAACCCCTGTTGCGGACGTGGCTGGAAAGGATCGGCCTGCCCGGTTCAGTGCGCCTGCAGATCGACGTCGATCCGTATTCCTTCCTGTGACGCTCCGCGCTGAAAAACCGCGGTAATACAGGGCTTTGGCAATCTTGCGCCTGGGAAAACAGCATGGTAGCAACGCGCGCTTTTCCGGGTGGGGCGACTGCGTTGCCTGGGAAAAGCGACAGGGATTCAACGGTTTGCCAGCCTGCCACCGCGGCTTGGAGAGGCTCTCGACGTGTCAACTTCCGCCCCATCAGGCGTTGCCGGCCGCTATGCCAACGCTCTTTTCGAGTTGGCGGACAATGCCCGGTCCCTCGACCAGGTAGCCCAGGACCTCACTACTTTCCGCACCATGGCCGGCGAAAGCCCCGACCTCGCCCGCCTATTGGCAAGCCCGGTGATCGGCCGCGCCCTGCAGGGCAAGGCGCTGCTGGCCGTGCTCGACGCCGCCGGCATCACGGGTCTCACCCGCAATTTCATCGGCGCGGTGGCGGCCAACGGACGCGCCCGCGAGCTGGTCGCCATGGCCACGGCCTTCCTCGCCGAACTGGCGAGCCGGCGCGGCGAGACCACCGCCACCGTGACCTCGGCCGTGCCGCTTTCGCCCCAACAGCTGCAGCAGCTCAACGATTCGCTGCGCGCCGTGCTGGGCGGCGCCAAGGTTTCAATCGATGCGCGCGTAGAACCCGAGATCCTGGGCGGCCTGGTCGTCAAGGTCGGCTCGCGCCTGTTCGATTCGTCCATCCGCAGCAAGCTGCAGCGCCTGCAGCTTGCCATGAAGGGGGTTGCTTAATGGATATCCGTGCCGCCGAAATCTCGGCCATTCTCAAGCAGCAGATCGCCAATTTCGGCACCGAGGCCGAAGTGGCCGAGGTCGGCCAGGTGCTGTCGGTCGGTGACGGCATCGCCCGCGTCTATGGCCTCGACAGCGTCAAGGCCGGCGAGATGGTCGAGTTCCCCGGCGGCATCAAGGGAATGGCGCTCAATCTCGAGAGCGACAATGTCGGCGTCGTGATCTTCGGCGAAGACCGCACCATCCGCGAAGGCGACACCGTCAAGCGCACCGGCGCCATCGTCGACGTGCCGGTAGGCAAGGGCCTGCTCGGCCGCGTGGTCGATGGTCTCGGCAATCCGATCGACGGCAAGGGCCCGATCGCCACGACCGAGCGCCGCCTGGTCGAGGTGAAGGCGCCCGGCATCATTCCGCGCAAGTCGGTGAGCGAGCCGATGCAGACCGGGCTCAAGGCCCTCGATTCGCTGGTGCCGGTCGGACGCGGCCAGCGCGAGCTGATCATCGGCGACCGCCAGACCGGCAAGACCGCCGTCGCCATCGACACTTTCCTCAACCAGAAGACGATCAACCAGGGCACCGACGAGAGCCGCAAGCTCTACTGCGTCTATGTCGCCATCGGCCAGAAGCGCTCGACCGTCGCCCAGATCGTCAAGACGCTGGAGGACAACGGCGCGATGGAATACTGCATCGTCGTCGCCGCCACCGCCTCCGACCCGGCGCCGATGCAGTTCCTGGCGCCCTACACAGGCTGCGCCATGGGCGAATACTTCCGCGACAACGGCATGCATGCCGTCATCGTGTACGACGA